>Ga0265295_1005533_pt1 | contig 15986 bp, 15 predicted proteins | sample Munlansysbiofilm_FD_192503 | JGI IMG/M metagenome (GOLD analysis project Ga0265295, IMG submission 192503) | Leachate microbial communities from a municipal landfill in Southern Ontario, Canada - Methane capture system biofilm | ecosystem: Engineered > Solid waste > Landfill > Unclassified ... | reverse complement strand
ACTGTTCAACCAGGCTTTCGCGGCATAAAAGCTCACGGTTTGTGATACTGAAAAAGTGAGCAGCCTTAACAACAAACTGATTAAAGTGTTACCGAGGAAATTTACACACTAATTGGGACTTGACTAAAAGGTAATACAGGATAAACCTTTAGATAAAATGGTTAAAAGCTAGGAGGTGTAGTTTATGGATTCAAAAAAATATATTGGAAAGATTGTAAGTGTTTCAATAGATAGACCATTAGGATCAGTACATCCAAAGCGTTCTGATATTGTATATAAGGTTAATTATGGATTTGTTCCTGGTACTGTAAGTGGTGATGGGGATGAGCTAGATTGTTATGTGTTGGGAATAGATTATCCAATTAAAGAGTATAAAGGAAAATGTATTGCTGTTATAAGACGACTAGAAGAAGATGATGATAAGTTAATAATAGTTCCAGATAATCAGTCTTATAGCAATGAAGAGATAGAAGAGCTAATAATGTTTCAAGAACAGTATTTTAAACATATCATACTTAAATAGATTAGATTGTGTAGAGTATTTCCCACATTTTATTTTGGACACTTTACTCAGCACAAGCGAATGTACCTCTATTAAAGGATAATATTGTGGCACGCAACCTTTTTATAGGAGTGCATAGATTTTTAATGGGGGGCGCAATTGTATTAAAATAGGTTACACAACCCATATTGAATGAATAGGTTTGATGGATAGTATACTTGTTAATATTAAGTATACATGCATCAAACTTTTTTAATCTTTAGTTCATATTCAAATTCAACTGTTGTTTTATATTTTAAGCATAAGAAAAGAGTTTATTTTTAAAATAACGTATATACTCTTTAATCAATTCAGGAATATTTTTTTTAATATATCCCTTTAATGATTTATCACCGACATTATCTGTGGTGGTATCCTCTCGACTCACCGAATGCTTAATGTTGGAATCTTTAATTAGTTTGTTGTTTTTTAAAGAAGTTAGGAAGAGAAACTGAAACTTGATCTGTGCGCAAAACAGTTGGCTCTAACGAGCCTTTTTTTATTATCTTTAAGATGACTTTTTCCTTTTGCATTTGCTTTTTTAATGAAATATTCCTTCTGGATAATATTTTACAATATCCTGCTACACACCTGGATAAAGTAACAAATATGTAAACAGTATGATTATAAATTAATCTTTTACGGATTTGAAATTTATTTTGTTTATAGTAACAAATTTCTTTTTATTCATTTCTTTTCTATTACTAACAAGGAAAGTATAATGAAAAATATTTCAAGTATACTCCAAGCACTAATTTTTCACTTCTATAACAGTTTGGCAAATTAATCATTATTTATTAGCATTTATATTGTTAATTCATAAAATAAATTATGTTGCATTTATCTTTATGATTTTTAAATAAATGAGTATATATTAATGAAAAAAGCAAGATAATTTATGAAATTATAAGTTTCATTAATTTTGCTCTTATATAATAACTAAAACATTAAAAATTTTAGATATTTATGTTAATTATATGATTTGTGTTTATATAAAAGCAGAAATTTTTAAATAATTATTCATTTCGAATTGGAATATTAATAATAAGAAAATATAAACATTGTTGGTTTAATACAATTTAATAATTTGTATTAAACCTTTTTTTATGTTTTTAATTTATCTTGTAGTTATTTTGTTTTTCTCTTTTTTTATGATGAAATTAGAAGAGGAGTAGTAAAATGGCAAAAAAGAAAAAGAGCACTAAAGTATTAAAACGATAAGTTATGAAATCATATAAAAAGAATCCAAAGACAACAGTTACATTATTAATTGTTTTGGTATTGTGTTTGGGTGTGTTTATATATCTTTATAGTGCTGGTTATTTAGATAAATATTTCAATGAAACATCTGGGTCGACAACTCCCGTTGTTGGAAGTTTTGAACAAGATGAGAATGGTTTTTACTATTATAATTTAACAGGTTATGAAAGTGGACAATATTATTATTCAGCAAAAGATTTATCTGGAAATACTCTTAAAGATCAATTACATAATATTGTTAATAATGGTTTTACGTCAATAAGTTATGGTGATGCAAGATATGTTTTATCATTTTCTGATCGAGATCCCAAAGATAATAATGCAAGTGTAAGAGGAATATATGACAATGATATAATTTCTACAGAATGGATAGGTACTGGTGAAGGAGCATGGCAAAGAGAACATGTTTGGCCTAATTCTAAATTAGTGATTCCAAGAGTGAATAATTCAAGTAAAAATCAAGGATCTGATTTACATAATTTAAGAGCAATCACTGGTATTAATCAATCTAGATCAAATCGTTATTTTGATAAAGGAAGCGGCGAAGCAGTGACTGTTGGTAGTGACGGCTTTTATCCAGGAGATGAACACAAAGGGGATGTTGCTAGAATATTATTTTATATGGATATTATGTATGAAAAGTTAAGCTTAACAAACGATATTTTAAAATTGGAAAATAATCCTGACACTAACTATACCTATAATGGAGCATATGCGGGTATTTTAGATTTACTTATTGAGTGGCATAAAGAAGATCCTGTTGATGATTTTGAGATTCAAAGAAATGAATTCATATATAGTGGTACTGCAGTTGATCCTGATGGAGAGGAGGTTGATTCTCAAGGCAATAGAAATCCTTTTATTGATAAACCAGAATATGTTCATTTAATTTGGGAAGATAAAGAAATTGAAGATTTATTAAAAGAAGAAGAGGTAGAAACAAACTATTCAATACCGATTAATAATGTTTATTATGTTAAATCATCTCAAAAAAATAAATGGTTTAGTTGATTTATATGTTTTTTAAATGTTTGGCTTTCTTTTGAAATGCACGTATGTATTGCTTTACATAAAGATCTTGCTTTAGTAAAATGAATATGTGAGGTGATATTATGAATAATTTATATAATGGTTCAAACAATTATGTTTTTGATATAAATAAATTTAGGTTAACGTTGGCTAAGTTAAGGAAAGATCATGATATGACTCAATTTGAATTAGCTGACAAGTTAAATTTAACTAGGCAGGCAATTTCTAGATATGAAAATGGTGATAGTTTTCCAGATATTGCAACATTATTGTTAATTTGCAAAATATTTAGTGTTTCGATTGATTATTTAATTGGTATTAAAACGACAGGTGAACAGCAAATCATTAATAAGCTTGTTGAAGGAAAAGATTTTCGGGAAAAGAATTATAATTTAATGGATGATTTAATTAATCTTGCACCTATTTTAAAACCAAGTGAAATTGACAAAATGGTTATGGGTTTTAAAAACGAAGGAATTAATATAGAAATTATAGTTAAATTAATAAGTTATTTAAATGACAAAAGTTTATATCATTTATTAATGAATGCTGATTTTAGTTCTCCAAGTAGAGAAGTTTTGGAGTTTTTATTACCTTACATGGATGATGATTCAAAATGGGTTATATTTGATAAAATACTAGAAGGCAAAATAGATTATCATTTTTTGGAAGAGTTTATTCCTGCATGTGATTGGTTTCCGCTTTCGCTAATAGAAGCTGCTGTTGTAGAAGGGGTTATGGATTATGATGCTTTAAGAATAATGCGAGAGGGATCAAGAAGACGTTATATAAAGAATAGTGAAAAAATTTATAGATTTTAGTATGTTAATTGTTATAAATAATAGAAAAAGACCATTTAAAGGTCTTTTTTAATTTATAAGAAAAGAAGAGTTTATATAGTAAATATAAAATCAAGTTATATCTAGCATATTTACATTGTTTTTACAAAATTATTACAACTTTATGGTAGTTTGTTAAGATCCAATTTTCTATAATGGAATTATAATAGAAAGCTAAATATGATTTTCTATTAAGAGAGGATTGTTATGATTATGAAAATGAAATTATTGGTAAGATTAAGTTTAGTATTATTTATTAGTATTGGATTGTTTGGCTGTAACCATTATGAGGAAAAAGATAAGATTGTTATAAGAGGATCAACTTCCGTTGAACCAATAATGGAAATTTTAATGGATGATTATCTAAAAACTGTTGAAGGAGAAAAAACTCAATTTGATATTAAATGTGAAGGTAGCGGAAAAGGAAGAGAAGCGGCTGAAAATGATATTAATGGAAATGTAATTGGAATGAGCTCGTCGGCTATAAAAAAAGAGGATGAAAGTAAATTTTCTCAATTTGATTTAGCCAAGGATGCTGTAGTTTTAATAGTTAACAAAGAAAATAATTTACGTAATTTAACTATAGAAGAAGTATATGATATTTATACAGGCAAAACAACTAAATTTGATGGAATGTCTGAGAATATTACTGTAGTAGCAAGAGATTCAGCTAGCGGAACAAGAGAGGCCTTTGAAAATGTTATTGTTAGCAGTAATAGTGAGAAACTTGCAGGAAAGATGATACAAACTGCTGAACAATTAGAAAAAACAGCAGCAGTTGTAGCAAAAGTTAACACAGTTAAGTCTGCTATAGGATATGTTTCACTTTGTTCGCTTGATGATTCTGTAATTCCACTTAATATTAATGGTGTGGAAGCTACTGTTGATAATGTTAAGAATAATTCATATGTTTTATATCGTCCTTTTGTTATCTTAACTAATGCAACTCTTACAGAAAATAATAATCTTTCAAAAGCAACAATAAACTTTATTAATTATTTGAAGTCGGAGAAAGCAAAGCAAATTATAGAAAATAATAATTATATTTCAGTAGATTAATGTATGAATAGGACATTAAAAATTAAAAAATTCAATGAGAATTTTATAAAAATAGTATTTTATATTGCAGCATTATTTTCAATAATTGCTGTTGCTGCAATATTTGTTTTTTTGTTTATTCAAGGTATACCAGCAATTAGTAAAATAGGTTTATTTAATTTTTTATTAGGTAGTAAATGGGATATACTTCATGGTATTGATTATTATACATCAAGCACTCTTCAAGGTAGTTATGGAATAGCAACAACTATAATTGGGACAGTATATGTTACATTATTTGCAACTTTAATTGGAGGAGTAATTGGAGTATTTACTGCTATATTTTTATCAAGATTTTGCCCTAAAAAGCTTAAAAATATTTTATCTCAATTAGTTAATTTGCTTGCTGGAATTCCTTCGGTTATTTATGGGTTTTTTGGGCTTAATGTTATCCAACCATTACTAGGTAAGTTTTCAGATAATGGGAGTGGTACAGGTATATTAAGTGTTAGTATTATATTGGCAATAATGATACTACCAACTATAATAGCAATATCTAAAAATTCACTTGATGCAGTTCCAGATAGTTACTATGAAGCGAGTAGAGCTTTGGGAGATAGTCATTCTCAAAGTGTATTTGGAGCAATTTTACCAGCTGCAAAGAGTGGCATTGTAACAAGTATTATTTTAGGTGTTGGTAGAGCAATTGGAGAAACAATGGCAGTTGCTTTATTGTGTGGTAACGCTACAGTATTTCCAAATGGAATGTTTGGAGCCTTTTCAACAATGACTAGTCATATTGTTAATGGTTTAGGAGAGTTACAACCAAATCAAGTAGCATTTGGTGCTATGGTAGCGACAGGGTTTGTATTATTTATATTTGTTTTAATTATAAATTTATTGTTTCAGTTTGTTAATAGAAAAAGAGATGATAATAAAAAAACAATTAGAACTGTTTTTTTCAAAAATAAATCGAAAATATTTGCAGTCTTTTTAAAATGTTTATCTTATATAACAAGTATATTATCAATAGTATCATTAGGTATAATTGTATTATATATTTTCATAAAAGGATTACCAAATATAACTAGTTCAATGTTTGCAATTACAGGTACATATAGTGGATCACCCACTATTTTGCCTTCAATTATTTCTACGCTAATGCTAGTTTTTTTAAGTTTAATTATTGCAGTGCCTATTGGAATTGGAGCAAGTATTTTTTTAAGTGAATATACAAAAAGTAGTAATAAATTAATAAAGGTAATTAGAATTGGAATTGAAACTTTAGCATCTATTCCTTCAATTATTTATGCTTTATTTGGAGCAGCATTTTTTGTTTATGCTTTAAAGTTCGGAGTTTCTATTTTATCTGGTGCTTTAACAATTTCTTTAATGATTATTCCAGTAATAATTAGATCTTGTGAAGAATCACTTAAAACTGTTCCTGATTCTTATAGAGAAGGAAGTTATGCGCTTGGTTCAGGAAAGATTAGAACAATTTTTAAAATAATTATTCCTAGTGCTCTTTCTGGAATATTATCATCAGTTATACTTTCAATAGGAAGAATTGTTAGTGAATCAGCGCCACTTTTATTTACTATGGGGGGTGGAAAAATGACAATTATTCCAACAAGTTTTATGAGCAGTGGAACATCACTTTCTGTATTAATGTATGCATTTTCTGGTGAAAATAAATATATGAATGAATGTTGGGCAACAGCAAGTATATTGTTAATAATTATTTTTACTCTAAATTTATTATCAACACTTATTGTTAGAAAATTTAATATAAAAAAACGATAGAAGGTAATATATATGAACAATTTAGAAAAAATACAAAATAATAAATCAATAAAGGTAAAAATAAAAAACATTAATCTTTTCTATGATAATTATCAAGCTTTAAAAGATGTAAGTTTTGATATATTTGAAAACGAGATTACAGCATTGATTGGACCTTCTGGATGTGGGAAATCAACACTACTTAGGTGTATAAATAGAATGAATGATTTAATTCCCAATTGTAAAATAAATGGAATTATTGATATTGATTCAAAAAACATTTATAATAAGGATATGGATGTTAATGAATTAAGAAAAAATGTGGGGATGGTTTTCCAAAAACCAAATCCATTTTCCATGTCTATATATGATAATGTTGCATATGGTCCCAGAACTCATGGAATTAAGAAAAAACAACAATTAGATAGAATTGTTAAAGAGAGTTTAGAAAAAGCATATATGTGGGAAGAAGTTAAGGACCGCCTCAATAAATCAGCGTTAAGTTTATCAGGAGGACAACAGCAAAGATTATGTATTGCAAGAGCTTTAGCAGTTAATCCTAAAATTATTTTATTGGATGAGGCAACAAGCGCCCTAGATCCAACATCAACTAGCAAAATTGAAGATTTAATTAATAATTTGAAAAAGGATTATACGATAATTATTGTTACTCATAATATGCAACAAGCTACAAGAATAGCTGATAAAACTGCTTTTTTCTTGTCTGGGGAATTGGTAGAATATGATAAAACAGAAAATATTTTTTCAAAACCTCAAGATATAAGAACTGAAAAATATATTACAGGGCGTTTTGGATAATAAAAACAAATGTAGAATAAATAAAAAAAAGAAGGTACAATATGAGTATAAGAACAAAATATGAAGAAGAACTTATTAAAATAAAAAATCAATTATTAATTATGTGTGGTATGGTTGAATCAGCAATTGAAAAGTCTATTAAGGCATTAATCACAAGAGATTTTGATTTATCAAAATTAATTATTGAAAATGATAAAAATATTGATAATTTAGAAAGAATTATTGAACAAGATTGTTTAAAAATTCTTTTGATGCAACATCCTGTAGCTACTGATTTTCGTGATATAAGTGCTATTTTAAAAATGATTACAGATTTAGAAAGAATAGGAGATCATGCTCAAGATATTTCTGAAATTTCATTACAAATTGCTTCAGATGAACCAATTAAGAAATTTGATAATTTACAGTTAATGGCAATTAGTGCAATTGCTATGGTAAAAGATAGTGTTCACAGTTATATTAATCGTGACTTAGATACTGCAACATCTTTAGATAAGCGAGATGATAAAGTTGATTTGTTGTTTGAAAAGGTAAAAGATGAAATAATAATAATGATTAAAAATGATTGTGAAAAAATCAACCAAGTTTTATTATTATTATTAATTGCAAAATATTTGGAACGTGTTGGTGATCATGCAGTAAATATTGGTGAATGGGTTGAATATGCAATAAAGGGAGATCATTCAAATAGTTAAAGGAGTAAATATGAAAAGATTAATTTATGCTGTTGACGATGAAGAATCTATTAGAGATTTATATTATTGCTTAATTGAACAGGCAGGGTATGAGGTTAAATGTTTCGAAAATGGTTATCAATTATTTGAAATATTAAAAACAGAAATTCCAGATTTGTTTATTTTAGATATAATGTTAGATGAAATGGACGGATTTGAAATTTTAAAAAAAATTCGTCAAGATTATAAATTAAGTAATGTTCCTATAATAATGGTATCTGCAAAAGGAGAAGAAATAAGCAAAGTTAAAGGGTTTAATTTAGGCGCAGATGATTATATTGAAAAACCCTTTGGTATTATGGAGTTTATAGCTAGAATTAATTCAAAATTAAGGTTTAAACAAAATCAAAAACAACGATTTATTTACAAGGATTTATTAATTGAAGATGAAAAACACGAAGTTTATATAAATAAGCAGCTTATTGATTTATCAATTACTGAGTATAATTTATTGTTGTTTTTGATTATTAATAACAATAAAGCTATACAAAGAAAAGAAATTTGGAATAAAGTTTGGAAAGATGAATTTATTGGTGAAACTAGGTCTCTTGATATGCACATTACTAAGTTGAGAAAGAAATTAACTGAAAGCAATGTAATTATTGAATCTATTAGAGGAATAGGATATAAATTAAAATGAAAAAAAAGTATATCTTTTATAATGCAATTGTAACTTTTGTGGCTTTGGTTTTAATGTTTAGTTTATTTATTGTAGTTACAAAAAATCATGATCAAAATCAAGCAGAAAAAGAAATACAAATAATTACTGAAATATATGCTTCAAATTATGATGTTAATTTTGATTATAGTAATAGTGTTGATGAAAATATAAGAATTACAATAATAGATTCAACAGGAAAAGTTATTTCTGATTCTTCAGAAGATATTGACACTTTAGATAATCATATTGATAGAGAAGAAATTGTTGCAGCATTAAATAATAATCCTAAAACATGCATTAGGAAAAGTGATTCAACTGATGTAAAAATGATTTATTATGCTTTGAAAGCATATGATGGAGATAATTATATATTTGTTAGAATATCTATGCCATTAAGCAATATTTTGAATTTAGTGTTGAGGACCATTCCTTCATTGTTATTGATTTTATTTTTTGCTTTAACTTTATCCATAATAATTAGTTATTTTTTCTCTAAAAATATTTTATATCCTTTAAAATTAGTAAAAGATAATTTAATTAATATTAAAAATGGTGAAAAATTAAGCGATTTTCAAACAACTTACGATGAAGATATTAATAAAATATTATTAGAAATAAATGATATTGGTGATAAGCTTAAACTCAATTTTATTCAATTGAAAGATAATGAAGCTCAATTAGATTATGTTTTAAATAATATTTCTAATGGTATTATTGCTTTTGATGAAAATGAGAGAATTAAATTAATAAATAAAACAGCAGGAACAATTTTTAATATTAATGATGCTGAAAATAAAACTCTTAATTATTTAAGCTTAGATATAATACTTATAAATAAGATTCGATCAATTCTATTAGACGGAAAAAATCAATTTTTTGAATATTATTATAATGGTAATTACTATGTGTGTAATTTAATGAAGATTAAAAATGATATTTATATTTTAGTATTAAATGATATTACAGAAGCTAAAAATAATGAGATAATAAGAAGTGAGTTTTTTGCAAATGCCTCTCATGAATTAAAAACTCCTTTAACTGCTATTAAAGGATTTACTGAAGTTATTATGTTTCAGAATACTGATGAATTACTTAAAAAACCTCTTGAAAGCATTAATAAAGAATCAAATAGAATATTAATTTTAATTGAAGATATGTTAAAACTTTCAAAACTTGAAAATGTTAAAGATATTACTTGGAATGCTGTTGATTTATTACAATTGTCAATTGAAATTAAAGAAGTGTTGCAACCATTATATGAAAGTAAGAATGTTAGTCTGAAAATTGAAGGAAAAGCAAGTTTTAATGGTGAAAAAGAACATTTTTATGAATTAATTAAAAACTTGGTTGAAAATTCTATAAAATATAATATTGATAATGGAGAAGTAAAAATAGTTCTTAATCAAACAGATAGCGAAGTAACTATAGAAGTTATAGACAATGGTATTGGAATTGATGTTGAAGATAGGAATAGAATTTTTGAAAGATTTTATAGAGTAAATAAATCACGATCAAGGAATACAGGTGGAACAGGATTGGGGCTTTCAATTGTTAAACATATTACACAGATTTATAATGGTAATATTATGCTATCTTCAACACTGGGTAAAGGAACTTCAATTAAAATTATTTTTTCTAAGTAAGTAATGTACAAATTCATATAAATAGATATTTCTAATTTTTTACTTTTAAGCGACACTAATTTGTGTTGCTTTTTATATATTTAAGAAGTTAAGTTAAAAAAAATTATTTTTTGAAATAATAAACAAAATATCCTCATGTTTTCATTATAAAATTAAGAATAATTCCATATTATTATTACATAGATATCATTTAAAATAATCGTGATAGAAATTATGTAATTTTAAATTATTTATAGAAAATTATTTATCTGCAAAATTAGGATTGATGAAAAATGAGTATTATTTCTCATTTTTGTCAAGAATTTATATAATCTTTATATGATTCGTGGAAATCCCTATAGAATATTAATACAAAAGTAAATTATAATTTAGGCACATAAGGAGGATCTTTATGAACGAATTAGAAGGATTATGTGTTAAAATTACTCTTGTTTCAAGTGCTGGATTGATAATATTGACAGGACGATGGATAAAATCAAATAATGTTTTTGCTTTAATTGAAGTAAAACAAAAGCCTATGTATGTGTCACTTTATCAAATAAAAACCATACAACTAATAAATGAAGAGAAAGATCTATATGAAAAGAGATAGAGTATTGATTGTAGGATGTTCAAGATTTGGAGCTAGCATTGCAACAAATTTATCGCTTAAAGGAGAAAATGTTGTTGTGCTTGATGAACAGAATAATTCATTTCGTAAATTAGATGATTCATTTAGTGGTTATGAAATGGTTGGTAATGGTTTAGATTTGGATGTTTTAAAAGAATCTGGAATTGAACAAAGTAAAATGTTAATCTCTTCAACAGACGATGACAATATAAATATTTTTATTGCAGAAGTCGCAGCAATTATATTTTTGGTACCAGATATTTATGTCCGTCTTAACGATCCTAGTAAAGCAATTGTGTTAGAACACTTAAATGTAAAAATTATATATCCGTTTGAACTTTCGATGAATGAATTTGAACGAATGAGAAGTGAAGGTGTATAAAATATTATGAAAATTGTTATAGCTAGTGGTAAAAACGAAGCAGATTTTTTGATTAAATTGTTTAGAGATGGGCGTCATAAATTGATAGTTATTAATGAGTCTAGAGAATATAGTAACTACCTAAGTTTAAACAACGACATTCCAGTTTTTTTTGGTGATAGTACAAAAAGATATGTTCTTGAAGAAGCAGATGTTAAGCAAGCAGATGTTCTAATTGCTTTGTCGGATAGAGATTCTGATAATTTAGTTATTTGTCAAACAGCTAAAAAAGTTTTTAATGTAAAAAAGACTGTATGTATTGTGGCTAATCCTAAGAATGTAGATATTTTTAAACAATTGGGAATAAATAGCGTAATTAGTTCTACTTATTTAGTTGCTCAGACAATAATGAGAGAGTCAACAATTGAAAATCTTATAAATTTTTTATCTTTAGAAAATGATGAAATAATTATCACAGAAATTGAAATTGAAAAAGAATATAATATTGTTCATAAAATGTTAAAAGATATTCCATTGCCAAAAGGAGTTAATGTTAGTTGTATTATTCGAACACCTCATGCTATTATTCCAAATGGTTCAACAATTATTGAACCCAATGATAGGTTAGTAATTGTTTCAATAGAAAAGAATCAAGAACCATTATTGCGCATAATTCAGGAGAAGAAAAAAAATGCAAAAAGATAATTCGATTTATGGATATAAGCTAATTATTGGATATGTGGGGTTAATCATTTTTATGCTAGGTATTATATTACTTATACCTCTTGTTATGATTATTTTTTATCCAGATGAAATAATATTTGCAAAGAATTTTATTATTCCTTCAGTTTTTTCGTTGTTAATTGGGTATTTACTTTCGTTTTCTTTTGCTTCTAAAAAGAAAGGTAGACTAGATAGTCATCAAGATTTGTTGTTAGTTGTTTTAATGTGGATTATAGCAATAGTTATTAGTGCCGTACCATTTTTATTTTTGGAGAATTATTCAATTACACATAGTATTTTTGAAACAACAAGCGGGTATTCTACAACAGGGCTATCTATAATTGATGTAGAGGTAACACCACATATTTATTTGTTTTTTCGTAGTTTAATGCAGTTTTTTGGTGGCGTTGGCTTGGTTTTAGTTATGACATCTGTGTTATCAGATCGTTATGGTATGAGACTATATCATGCTGAAGGACATTCTGATAAATTACTTCCGAATCTAATTAAATCTGCAAGAGTAATATTGTTAATTTATATGATATATATTTTTTTAGGAACAATATTATATTGGGTGTTTGGAATGAATTTTTTTGATGCATTGAATCATTCAATCTCAGCAGTATCAACTGGCGGATTTTCAACAAAAGCTTCTAGTATTGGATTTTATAATAGTCAGGCAATTGAAATTATTACAATTATGCTTATGCTACTTGGAAGTACAAATTTTCTAATTCATCTTAGGCTATTTAGAGGTAAAATAAAAGAAGTTTTTCTTCATTCAGAAACAAAATTATTAATTTGTTTTTTAGTTGTGGGAATAGCTCTTTTCACATTGCTTTTTAATAGTCATATAGATGGTGAAATTTGGAATGCTTTAAGAGTAGGATCATTTCAGCTTATTTCTGCTCTAACAACAACTGGATATCAAACAATTAATCAATTTGCTTCCCTTTCTAGTATTTTAATTGGTTTTGTGATATTATTAATGGTAATAGGTGGAAGTATTGGTTCTACTGCTGGAGGAATAAAGCAATATCGAATTGTAATATTTTTTAAAAGCTTATATTGGAGTATTCAAGATCGAATCATTAGTAAAAAAATTATTCGTACTCACTATGTAAATAAAGTGGGTAAAAAAATCGCGATAGATGAAAGTGAGTTGAAATATATTCACAATTATATAGGTATTTATATTATTATATTATTAATTGGTACTTTTATTATTTCGGCTTTTGGATACAGTTTAGAGAGTTCATTGTTTGAATTTGCCTCCGCGCTAGGGACAGTAGGGTTATCTATGGGAGTTACATCTTATAGTGCAAATCCTGTTGTTTTGTGGACACTTTCAGTTGGCATGTTTTTGGGAAGATTGGAGATTTATATTGTTATAATTTCTATTATTAAACCTTTAATGAATTTAATTAAAAAGGAAAAATAAAGATGATTTTTAAAAAGAATATTATCATAAGAACTATTTTGATGGTGGTTGTTATTTTAACAATAACAACCTTGTTTGCCTTTGTATTACAAGAACTCAACTTTAGAAAAGAAAACATTTTGTTAATTTATGTAATAGCTGTAATGATAACCATTATAGAAACAAAGAAATTTTGGGTGGGTTTTGTTACTTCAATTTTATGTGTGATAACATTTAATTTCTTTTTTACAGAACCACAATTTACATTTATTATCAATGATCCAAATTATCTAGTATCAATGGTAATATTTGTCATTGTGTCTTTTATTGTTGGATCATTAATTTCTAAATTACAAAAGCAAGTTATTATTGCTGCACGTAATCAAAAAAAAGTTGAAACACTTTATTCAATAAGCAAAAAACTATTGAATTTACACTCAATTGATAATATTTCTAAATACGAAGTAAAGAATATTGAAAAGTATTTAAAGCGACATGTTTGGATTCATATAAAAAATGAAAACACAACAAATGATTATTATGACGAATTATTTTTAGATATAAAAATGTACAAGCAAGAAATTGAATGGTCCTTAAATACTTCGCAAATTGGTGGACATGGTGAAAATAGATTTTCAAATCTACCTTTTAAGATATTTCCACTCAAAATTAGTAAAGGTAATATTGGCACACTTATCATTGATTGTACAAAGGGAGATTTAACAACTGAAGAAAAACAATTTGTATTTCTTATAATGTCTAATATGACTATAGCGATTGAAAGAGAGATGCTATCTACAAAAGAGGAGCAAGCACGTATTGAAATGGAAAATGAAAAATTTAAGTCGTCACTTTTACGTAGTATTTCTCATGATATTCGTACACCTTTAACAAGTATTTCTGCAGGTAGTACTATATTATTAGATAATAAAGATCAATTGGATGACGAAACTAAACAATCAATTTTACGTGATATTAATATGGAAACAGAATACATGGTAAATTTTGTAGAAAACTTACTGAATTTAACAAGAATTGATGAAAATAAATTAGAGATTAATCAAAAAGATGAAATAATTGATGATGTTCTAGCAACTGTTTATCAACATGTAGAGAGACGTTTAGGAACACACAAATTAAAAATTTTGCGAACAGATGATGTATTATTTATTCATGTTGATGCTCAATTAATTATTCAAGTTTTTGTGAATTTAATTGACAATGCTATTAAACACACTACTTCAAATTCTGAAATTACTATTTCATATTATCAAAATAACGCTGAAACAATTTTTGAAATTATTGATAATGGAGGAGGAATTAAGTTTAAAAATTTAGATGATATTTTTATGGATTATACTACTAAGATGATATATAATCCTGATGAAAAACGTGGAGTTGGTTTAGGATTAAGTATTTGTAAGGGCATAGTTGAAGCACATCAAGGAACTATTTCTGCTGAAAATAATAAAATAGGTGGAGCAACTTTTAAAGTTACACTTCCAAACAAGAGAAAGGCAGCCATATATGAGTAACGGTAAAGTACTTATTATTGAAGACGATTATGTAATTGCACGTTTATTAAAGGTTTCATTAAAAACAAATAATTATGAATTTGAACTTGTAAATAAAGGTGTTGAAGGCATTAGTGTATTTATGAATAACGCTTTTGATATTGTGTTGTTGGACTTGGGTTTGCCAGATATTGATGGAATGGAAGTTTTAAATCAACTTCGTTTACAATCAAATATTCCTATAATTATTATATCAGCAAGAGAAAAAGAAAAAGATAAAGTTCAAGCTTTGGATCAAGGTGCAGATGATTATTTAATTAAACCTTTCCATGTGGGAGAATTACTTGCAAGAATGCGTGTTGCATTAAGAAAAAGCACATATAATACATTAAAACAAGGCGTTTATGAGTTTCGTGATTTAAAAGTAGATATAGATAAAAGAAAAGTGTATGTTAAAGAAATTGAAACGCATTTTACACCAATTGAATACCAATTATTAGTTTTGCTTTTAGAAAATCAAGGGAAAGTACTAACTCATAAATTTTTACAAAAAAAAGTATTGGGATATGAAACATCTGATGATTATCAAACTTTGCGTGTTTTTATGGCATCAATCCGAAGAAAACTTGAGTTAGATATAAGTACAATTCAATATATTCAAACAGAAATTGGAGTAGGGTATCGTTTTATTGAATAAAAATTTTAAATAATGATTTTAGAATTTACTTATAAAAATTGAGTTTTTAGGCCTGTATGATGATATTTCATTGAGTATTATTTTTATTATATTGTTTATAATATTTTATATATTGTAAAATTATATAAAAACATTAAAAGCCAAGCAATATTCAGATTTTTTCTGAGATGCTTGGCTTTTTATGTATTAATTATGAATACCTATTTATTTTGTAATATCTAAGTAGACTTTTCCATCTTTAATTTCTATAATACGATCTGTTTTTTCAGCAACTGTTCTATCATGAGTAATAACAATAAATGTAGTTTTAAATTT
>Ga0265295_1005532_pt1 | contig 15987 bp, 13 predicted proteins | sample Munlansysbiofilm_FD_192503 | JGI IMG/M metagenome (GOLD analysis project Ga0265295, IMG submission 192503) | Leachate microbial communities from a municipal landfill in Southern Ontario, Canada - Methane capture system biofilm | ecosystem: Engineered > Solid waste > Landfill > Unclassified ... | reverse complement strand
AACGATTCCTACGGGATCTGTGAAATGTGCGGCGAGCATATTGCCGACCGCAGGCTCCTGGCCATACCGAGCGCGCTCTTCTGCATAGAGTGCCAGGAGATGATAGACAGGCTTCCCGGAGAATTCGGGCGGACCGGACTTGGAGACGGGGTGCTGGCAGCAGTCTGATCGGCCGCCCTCTCCCGTCAATGGTCCGGACCGGGGCATGAGCCCCTAAGGATTGAGCCGTCCATGCAGAAGAATTACGTACTTGATACCAATGTGCTCATTGACAACCCCCAATGCATCCGCGCTCTGCGCAACGGCCAGGAAAACAAGGTCATCCTGCCGTACACCGTCCTGCGCGAGCTGGACAAGCTCAAGCGCGAGCCGCGCGTGGCCCATATCGTGGCCCAGGCCATTGCCGCGCTGCAGGACGACCCGGATGTCCAGTTCCTTCCGCCCCGGATTTTCACGGAGGCGGAGAGCAAGAACGGCGACGAACTGATCCTTGATGAACTTAAAGACAGCGGCGTGGATGCGCCCATTCTGGTCACCAACGACCGCATTCTGCAGCTCAAGGCCCGCATCCACGCCATTGCCAGCGAAGGGTACCGCGATTCCAACCCGTTCCGTTCCGAATCCCAGTCCTACACCGGCTTTGTACGCGAGGGCGAACCGCCTTTTCCCAACAGCTTTAGTTGGATCGGCGGCCAGCCATACATGCACGCCACCTCAGGGCCCCGCGTCATCGATTTTCAGCATAACGTCTGGAACGTGCGTCCGCGCAATGTCTATCAGAACTTGGCTCTGGAGCTTCTGCTCGACGATGCCGTGAACCTGGTCACCATTCAGTCCGAGGCAGGGTACGGCAAGACCTTCCTGGCCCTGGCCGCGGCCCTGTTCATGGCCTTGGAGAAGAAGGACAACCCCTACCGCAAGATCTACCTCGTCAAGCCGGTCATCGAGATCGGCGCCAAGCTCGGCTACCTGCCCGGCGATCTTGAGGAAAAGATGGCCCCCTATGTGCGCTACGTCGGAGATCTGCTCATGAAGCTGCACGAGCTGCGCCCGGCCAATCGCATCTTCGCCGACAGCGAGGGCGGAAATTTCCGCTTCAACCCCAAACGCTTCGAGATCCTGCCCATCGCCTTCATCCGGGGCATGAACCTTGAAAACGCGGTGGTCATCGTCGACGAGATGCAGAACCTGTCCCGCACGGAAACACGGGCGCTTTTGACCCGCATGGGCGAGAACGTGAAATGCATCTGCCTGGGCGACACGCGCCAGGTCGACAACCCCTATCTGAACGAGTCCAACAATGGTCTGAACTGGACCGTCAAAATGCTCAAAGGCCTGCCTGGCTACGGCCACATCGTGCTCAAGGGCGAACGTTCGCGCGGCCCGATCACGGACATGGTCATCAAGACCGGGCTCTGATTCATGACCGGGCCTCATGGTCCGGATCCTTTTCTCTTCCAACGTGTCCGCCCCGTCTGCCGTGCGTTCTCTCACGCGGCGGGCGAGGCGGCGTCTTTGTAGAGTTCCCAGGTGGCCAGAAACGCGGAGCCGAAGCTGCGCTCTTCGGCAAAGACGCGCGCCGCTTCACCCATGCGCTTGACGCGGCGCTGATCGGCGCAGAGGTCAATCATGGCCTGGGCCAGACTGCCCGCGTCCCGGGCGGGAACGACGAGTCCCGTTTTGCCGGGATCGATGTTTTCCATGGGCCCGCCCCTGTCGCTGACAATAACCGGCAGCCCCGATGCCTGGGCCTCCAGCACCACATTGCCGAAAGTGTCCGTGGTCGACGGAAAGACAAAAAGATCCGCTGAGGCATAGGCCGCGGCCAATGCCTCGCCATGCAGCACGCCGGTGAAGACCACCGGCAACCCGAGGAGTTCCTTTTCCATTTCCACCCGGTAAGGGCCATCTCCGACAATGACGAGTTGCACGTCGCATCCGTTCATCCGCGAGATCGCGCTTTTGTAGGCCGTTACCAGGATGTCCAGGTCCTTTTCCCTGGAAACCCGTCCAACATAAATCAGTTTGAAAGAGTCCATGCCTGCCCAGGGTTTGTAAAAGCCGTTTCGCTTGATCGGATCAAAGCGTGCTGTGTCCACCCCGCGCGGGTAAACCCGGATGGCCTTGCGGTCCACGCCGAAGGTCGTCAATTCTTCGGCTATGGCCGAAGATGGGGCGTAAACCACGTCCATCTGCTTGTAATACCATGCCATGTACTTGCGGGTCAGGTCCGTAAGGCCTGAATCACCGGTCAGGGACGCGACATACTGGGGAAAGGCGGTGTGGTAGGTGCCGTGGATGGGGATTTGCAAAATCTTGCTGATGGCCAGGGCTGCGAGACCGACAGGGCCGGGCGTGGCGGCCAGAATGAGTTTCGTGTCCGTTTCCAGCGTATACTCAAGCATGCGCAAGAAGGGTGGATACGAAATGCAGAGCTCCGGATACTCGGGCATGGCGAAAGTGCCGATGGGGTCGAAGACCTTGATCCCCGGTGCGTTATCTCCTTGTCCGCACGTGATCACGGTCATGTCTTTGCCATGCTCCAGGGCCATGTCCAGCTGCTGCCGGATGGTCCAGGAGACGCCGTTCACGTCTTCGAACGTATCCGTGAAATGCAGGAGCGAAAGCGGTCGCGGCGTGGACTGTCCGAAAGCTCTGGCGCACTTTCGGCTGAATGACCGTTCACGGGCAAAGAGTCCGAACGACACGAAATATGGGGCCAAAAGGGCATACAGCGACCCGGCAGTGCCAATGGTGCTGAAAATGTCGAAGATGTCCGCGCCGATGGCGCTGGTCAGCAGCCGGTCCAGAAATGTGGCGATGAGCTTGTCCGAGGCCTGGCCGACGCAGCGGAACCACTCCTGGTCAAAGTCCGCGCCCGGTTCTCCCTTGGCGATGGCCGTGAATGTCGGGTCGTTCTCGATGATGCGGGTCACCTCTTTCAAAAGTACGGCCTTGACCCCGTCGGCATCGGCCAGACGCAGGTAGGTGCTGCTTTTGCGCGTGCCGATGGCCGCGTGCAGGCGAGCCATAAAACCGTCTGCGGACGTTTCGCCGGCGCCGAGCATGTGGTCGGCGAACTGCATGCACAGCATTTTGGAGCGCGAACGTTTGGTCCGGGCGCGGTAGAACTGATAGGCTATGGCGTAGAGATTTCGCGCCAGGGCATGTCCGGTGGCCGCGCGACCGTCCGGTCGCGCCCGCCCATCGCGTACCGCGCCGAGAAAATCGTCCAGCCCGTCCGCTTCGGCCAGGGTGTGCATGCTTGCGATGTTGAGGCTCGAGTGATCGTCGGAACCCCCGATCAACCCTTTTTTCCAGGGCGTGCTCCCCAACGGTTCCAGTCCGTGCCGGTCGGCCAGGATCTCCATCGTGATCCGGTCCAGATCCTTTAGGATCGACTGCAGGACCGTGTTCTGCATTGCGTCGCGACAACCGTTCAATTCAAAGACGTCAAAGAGGAGCAGGCTCTGTTCAAAATGGTCGATGCTGAGCTTGTCGTTGACCGCGAACAGGGGATGGGCCAGCGCATGGAGCAGTCCCTCCCTGCGCAGGTAGCCGCACAGATCATAGACATTTTCGCGCAGGCGCTGAATTTCGCCGTGCTGCGTCTCGGTGATGCCGTAGACCAGGACATGCAGCTTGCAGCGGTCTTCCGGGAAATAGGTGGTCACCTCCTCGCTTAAAAACACTCCCGGCAGATGGGCAATGTGCAGCCCGCCATCGATGACGTTGTGATCGGTGATGGTGACAAAATCCATGCCCGCCGCCTTGGCCTGATCATAAATGAATGCGGGTTCCGTGAAGCTCTCCGGGCAGCCAAGCTTTTGCAAAATCCATTGCGATGGCCTGCTGGAAAATTTGGAATGGACATGCATGTCCGCTTTGCGTTGTGAGATCATATGCGTACCTCTTTGTGGTTTGCGCACGTTATCCCGGGCGGGCGTCGGTACTGTTACACTCGCATGGCAATTTGATAAAGATTTCGGACTTATGTTGATCCAGGAGTAGTCTGTCACAGAACTGTGACGCAAATGTCACAGTAAGAGAATTGACTTTGCGGCCCTGTTAACAGAGAAAATCAGCATTTCCATATTACTTTTCACCAAGGAAGCTTGCATGGCATCGAAATGTAAACACAACTGGCTGCTCTCCCGCGCCGAAGCCGCGAACCTGTTGCGCAAACTGGCGGATACTCTGGAGCAGGAGTCCGATGACCTGGGCGAATACGGGATCAGCCTTGCGGAACTGGTCAAGTTCAAGGTCAAGGTTGATCTGGGGCAGGACGATGCGCTGGAAGTGAAGTTCACGGGCAAGGGCCTCAAGGTTTGCGGAGCAGAAGATCCGTGCGGGTCTGAAATTGTGAGCGAGAGGTATTCGAAGCTCAAGAAGAGGATGCAGATCTATTTCAAGGCCATCCGTGAAAGTGTTGCCCGCGGCGAGATGCCTTCGCGTGAGATCGTCTCGGTTTTTCTCTCGGATTCCGAAAAGATGATTTCGTATCACGGATACGGTGACGAATTTTATCCTGCGTATGCGGAAATTTGCGAGCGTCTGCGCGTGTCCTTCGACCACGAGGACCAGGCCGCAACGGCCGCGGTGGTCGAAGAACTGACCCAGGCCAAGAAATCCTGCCACGACCGCTACAAATAGGTTCTGCCAATGCGTTCACTCGATCCCATGAATCCTGCGGGCTGGGACCCGGCCATCACCGAGCAGGACCTCGCCGTGTTCGACGGCGTGATCAGCACGGATCTCGACGATGAAAAACTGACGGAACTGGCCTCGCCGCCGCTCACCTTCCCCGGTCAGCAGAGCGTCATGGCCGTGCACTGGCACCCGGAATTCGTGCCCCTGCCGGTCATTGAACAACGCGTTCACAACATGTTCCCGGGCATGACCGAGAATCTGATCATCCCGACTCAGCACAACGAGATCCTGGAATACGGGGATTTCAGCGGGGCGGAGGTGGACTGCTACTCCCACGGCTTCAATCAGAAGGTCCAGCTGCTGCTGCACTTCGCAACCCCCCGCCTGGAACACGCCCACACGCTGCGTGCGATGTTGAGCCACACTCTGACCTACCGTGCCTCCCAGCTTTTTGATTTCATGCACACCATAACTGCTCCGCTGGAAGACCGCATCGAACAGGCCGCCCGGGAGACGGGGGCCGATCTGGATCTGGTCGAATTCGTGCGCCATCACGTGACCAAAGTGCAGCGCATGGTGGAAGAGAACCACGCACGCCTGCCTCAGGACGCGCTCAAGAACAAGCTGCTGCGCAATTATTTCGATGCGCTGCGGACTGGGTACGACAGCGAACTCATCGACCGCATCCAGACCTACCTCTCGGCGGTCAAGGCCATTGTCAAAACCCATTTTTCCCTGCGCTATTTCTACCGCGCCTCGGAAGTGATCGAGGAGGTCCGCGCCCTGGGCGGGGGTGTCATCATCCCGCACCCCGAACAGTTCTGGCCCATCCTTCTGGCCGATTACGATGTGGACGGATACGAGGTCTGGAATCCCCAGTCGCAGCGCTACACGGATTTTCTGATCACGGTCGTAGGCCGAGTCAACGGATGCGCGGGGTTATCACAGCGCCGCAAACTGGTCTTCATGGGCGATGACACGCACATGGGCGAAAAAGTCAAGGACGTCTCACAGCGCAATCCGGAAAAAGCGAATCGTGAGATCGGGTATCAACCCGCCTGGGATGATCTGGAGATCTCCAAGCGGCTCATCCTGTCGGGCATGAGCCGGGAAATCGTCATCCGGGAATATCGTGAGCGCCTGCTGGGCTGAAACAAGGAATGAACATGTCTCATCAAGACGATAAATTCGAATTCGAGTCCGTGCAGGACAGCCGGACCATCCAGAAATATCTGCAGGCCTTGCAGGATGGGTTTGCGCAGGGGCGGATCGTGCTCAATTCCGAAGGATCGGAAATCAGCCTGCACCCGGGCGGCTTCATGAAGTTTCAGGTGTCGGTGAAAAAAAAGGGCTCTGAGAACAAGCTCTCCATCAAGGTTACCTGGAAAGACAAGAGCGACGAATCCCCGGCATCCAGCACCATTTCCATCACCTCCTAGGACGCATCATGCTCAAAAGCTTTGAAGGCCTTGATGAGAATTTCAGATTCCTGATCATGGAAGTGCAAAACCAGATCAAGGCCACGTTCCAATTTTTGCTGGAGCCGACACCGGCGACCTATGACAAGATCTTCAGCAAGGACGACTACATAGATAACCTGAAGAACGTCATAGAGAACAAGTGTTTCACCACCTTGAACCAGACCAAGCTGGCTCCGGATCAGATGAAGTGTCTGCGCGCCGTGCATGTCATCACCATCAATCTGGAGCGCATTGGCGACTATTGCGTGAATATCGCCAAGCAGATGGGCTATCTGTCCACTCCCCGCTTTCTGGAAAATTTCGACTACAAGGACAGTTTTCTCAAGATCCACGAAACGGTGAGCGAGATCCTGCCTGCGCTGCAAAAGGCCAATCTACCGGGCGCCCTGTCCATCTGCCGCATGGAGGACGAGCTCGACAGCATGTACAAGGAAAATTTCGACAAGATCATGATCCACCTGCGTATCGGTCGCAACGTTGAGGATCACATCACCTCGCTTTTTATCATCCGTTACATGGAGCGCATCGGGGACAGCCTGCTCAATATCGGGGAAGCCCTACTTTTTGTCATCATCGGCGAGCGCATCAAGATCCAGCAATTCCGGGCACTGCAGCGCAATCTGAACAAGTCGGGCATGCAGGGGGACGTCACGGACGTGGATTTTCAGGGCATCTGGGGGTCGCGTTCGGGCTGCCGCATAGCTCGCGTGGAAGAGAAGAAATCCCCCCAGGCCCGGGATTCCATTTTCAAGGAAGGCAACCTGCGCAAGATCCGCCAGGAGAAGATCAACCTGGAATGCTGGAACGAAATATTTCCCGGGCTGGTTCCGAGGGTTTTCAGCTACCAGGAAGACGGGGAGAATGCATCGCTTCTGACCGAATTTCTATCCGGCTGCACCCTGGATGAGACCATTTTCAACCCGGACAGGGAGATACTGAAAAACGCTCTGTTCATCTTCGAGCAGACCGTACAGCATATCTGGGAACAGACCATGAGCGAGCACGCCCTGCCCACGAACATGATGCGCCAGGCCCTGGATCGCATGTCCTCGATCCTACAGGTTCACCCGGAGCTCATGCGTCCCGCGATGGGCATCAATTCCGTGGCCATCCCCTCGGCCGGAGAATTGATAAAAGGGTGCATGGACTTGGAGGCCAGATACCCGGCTCCCTTTTCGGTCTTCATCCACGGCGATTTCAATATCAACAACGTGATCTACAGCCATCTGGATCAAAAGGTATTCTTCATCGATCTGTACCGCTCGCAGCATGCCGATTACGTACAGGATGTCTCGGTTTTTCTCGTCTCCAACTTCCGCCTGCCCGCTTTCGACCGGGAATCGCGTGAACGCATCAGCGAGACCATCGTCAGTTTCTACAATTTCGCCAAAGCGTTCGCCAAAGCCCATGGCGACGAGAGCTTCGATATCCGCCTGGGGCTCGGCGTGGCCAGGTCGTTTTACACTTCGACCCGTTTCGAGCTGAACCGGACCTTTGCCCACGCCATGTACAATCGCTGCCTCTTCCTCATGGAGCGGCTCACGGAGCACGGCCTGGAGGAATCGGCAAATTTCACTTTCCCCTTGGAAATACTTAACTACTAGGAATTGTCTATGAAGATAGGAGTGGTCGGTACGCGCGGTGGGTGGTCTTCGGAACTTCTTGCGGACACGGTGGCCGCCAAGACCGGATTTCGTCTGCTGGTGGATATGGAGCAGGTCTGCATGGATCTGGATAGCGGCAAGGTCTGGACCGAAGGAGTCGATCTGGGCGGGCTTGACGGCCTCATTATCAAGAAGATCGGCGCGCGTTATTCTCCGGATCTTCTCGACAGGCTTGAGGTGCTGCGCTTTCTGGCGCAGCGAGGGCTGCCCATTTTTTCTTCGCCCATGTCCATCATGCGGGTCCTGGACCGGCTGAGCTGCACCGTGACCCTGCGCCTAGGGGGCGTTCCCATGCCGCCTACGACCATCACCGAGTCCGTGGACGAGGCGCTCAGGGCCGTGCAGCGCTACGGCGCGGCCGTGTTCAAGCCGCTTTTCACGTCAAAGGCCCGGGGCATGACGGTCATTGACCACGGCGCAGGGGCGCGCGCCGCCATCGAGGCCTTCCACGCGGAAAATCCCATCATGTACATGCAGCGGAAGATCGAGCTGCCCGGGCAGGATCTGGGCATTGTTTTTCTCGGCGGCAAATACCTGACCACCTACGCGCGCTGCGGCACCGGGGCCTGGAACACGACCACCGAGTCGGGCGGCAAATACGCTCCGGCCACGCCCTCGGCCGAAGCCATCCGCATGGCCGAAGAGGCCCAATCCCTCTTCGACCTCGACTTCACCTGCGTCGATGTGGTGGAAGCGGCCACGGGTCCTGTCGTCTTCGAGGTTTCGGCCTTCGGCGGGTTCCGTGGCATCCAGGAGGCCTGCGGGCTCGATGCGGCGGCCATGTACACCGATTATGTCATGGAGAAGATTCGTGAACAATGATATCAGCTTGAGCGGGCTCGTGGATCTTCTAAGCGCCGGCATCGCGACGCCGCATCAGGTCTGCCTGAGCATGGGCGACTGCCGCTTTCGGGTCATGACCAATTCCGCGGTTCTGGCCCGGGAACTGACCACGTATTTCGCGCCCTTTCTGAACTTGAGAACGGACGCGGATATTTCAATTACGGCCCTGCAGGCAGAGGTTCCGGATCTGGGGCTTGCTTTTCAGGTCAAGGAGCCGGATCCGGGCAAAACCAAGATCAAGGAGGAATGGACCGACATCGAAGGCGGGCGGGTCATTCGCAAGCGCCTGACCGGCATGCATTTTCTCTTCGGGAAAGGGGAGAATCTGGCCGTGGGAGACTGCGAGGCCAATCCCAACCAGGTCGTCAATTTCATCAACAACCGTTTCATCGAGCGCAAGCTCAATAGCGGCTGCCTCCTGGCCCACGCCGCAGGCGTGGCGGTGTGCGAGACCGGCATGGCCATGGCCGGGTTTTCGGGCATGGGCAAGTCCACCCTGGCTCTGCATCTGGTCAGCAAGGGCGTGACCTTTGTCAGCAACGACCGCTTGATGATCAGCCCGGGAACGCCCGGCCCGGTCATGTTCGGCGTGGCCAAGCACCCGCGCATCAATCCCGGCACTGCGCTGCACAATTCCGATCTGGCAGGCATAATCTCTCCCGAGGATACGCTGCGGTTCCAAAGTCTGTCCCCGGAGGAGCTCTGGAGCCTGGAGCACAAATACGACGCGCTCATCGACCAGCTCTTTGGCCCGGACCGATTCATCCTGCAGTGTCCCATGCGCTATCTGGTGCTGCTGAACTGGCACCGGGACGGCTCGCCCACGCGCATCGGGGAGATCGACATAAACGAGCGGCACGATCTGCTGGAAGCCTTCATGAAGGATACCGGCCTTTTTTTCACCGCCGAAAACGGGTATGCGCCCACGGCCGAGGACTATGCCAGGGCGCTGCGCGGGTGCAGGGTTTTCGAGATCGGCGGGGGCGTGGACTTTGACCAGGCCGCGGCCGGTTGTCTGCGCCTGCTGGAGAGCGCATGACGGCGATACGGGTCACCCGGGAGGTCAATGTCCCTGATCCGGTGCGCGTGGCCAGGGCGCAACGCAGTCCCGATCTTGGGCCGCGAGTCCTTTTTTTCACCGGCGGCACGGCGCTGAAGGAAACCAGCCAGGCCCTGGTGGGCTACACCCACAACTCCGTGCATCTGGTCACGCCGTTTGATTCCGGCGGTAGTTCGGCCGTGCTGCGGCGCTATTTCGACATGCCGGCCGTGGGCGACCTGCGCAACCGGCTCATGGCCCTGGCCGATCGCACCCTGCATGGATACCCGGAGATTTTCGAGCTTTTTGCCCACCGCCTGCCAAGGACCGCCAGTCCGGAACAGCTGCAGGATGAACTCTCCGCCCTGGTCGGGGGCAGTCACCCGCTGATCACCAGGGTGTCGGATCCCATGCGCAAGATCATCCGTCATCATCTGCAGCTCTTCGAGAAATCCATCGGCCCGGATTTCGACCTGCGCGGGGCGAGCGTCGGCAACCTCATCCTGACCGCCGGGTATCTCGAGAACAGGCGGCACATCGACCCCATTGTCTACATCTATTCCAAACTGGTTCAGGTGCGAGGGGAAGTTCGCCTGCTGATCAATTCCAACCTGCAACTCCGGGCCGTGCTGGAGGGCGGGGGGCATCTCGTCGGACAGCATCTGCTGACCGGCAAGGACACTCCCCCTCTGACCCGCGCCGTGTCCGAGCTGTCCCTTGTCGATCCGGCCAAGGGCAACGCCCCGGTGCGGCCGCTCATCCGCGACAAGATCCGAAGGGCCATTCAGCGCGCGGACCTCATCTGCTACCCGGTGGGCAGTTTTTACAGCTCCGTCGTCGCCAATCTGCTGCCCTGCGGAGTCGGGCAGGCCGTGAGCCAGACGCCCTGTCCCAAGGTGTACATTCCGAACACGTTCGAAGATCCCGAATCGATCGGACTGTCCCTGGCGGGCCAGGTCCGGACCCTGCTTCGCCACCTGCGGGCCGACGCCCCGGACAGCATCGCCATCAGCGATGTTCTCGATTTTGTCCTGCTTGATCCGTCCGTGACCTATGCGGATACGAAAAATCCGCAGCGGGAGCTGGCTTCGCTGGGCATCCAGATCATTAAAACTCCCCTGACCGACACGAATACCGGCGCCATCGACCCGCATCTGCTCTGCCAGGCTCTCATCTCCCTGGCGTGATACTCAAAAGGAGGATTTTATGGGAAAAGACAAGCTCAAATCCAAGAACATCATGACCAGGGATGATCTGGTCGCGTATCTGGAAACCGTGCTCGCGGGCCTAAGGCAGGGCACACTCATTCTCGACAACGAAGAGCGGCCCCTCATCCTGCGGCCTTCGGACAGCATCGAGGCGGAGCTCGAAATAAAGCAGAAAAGCGACAAGGAGAAGCTTGAGCTCAAGCTGTCCTGGGTGCCGAACAAAATGCAGCCGCTGACTCCGGTGGCGACGCAACTGGAAGCCCCGGTTTTGCCTTCGAGCCCGCTGGGTGACGAAGCAAAAAAAAAATGAGCTGACGGAAGAGGTGGGGGTGGAAGAAGATGAGATAAATGGGACCTCTGGGACGTACGGGACGTATGAAAATGCGGAACTCCCTGTAGCCCATACGTCCCCTGTAGCCCATACGCCCCATGTGTCCCAAACGACCCATTCCTCCCCCCAAAAGGCCCTTTACGCGGTCATCCGCGAAGCTCTGGCCCAAGGCCAAGGAATCTCTTTGCCGGGGCTCGGCTCCTTTTCCGTGGCGTTCCATGCCGCGCGCATGGGGCGGAACCCGCGCACCGGGGAAACCATCGCCATACCGGCTCGCAGGCGGATTCATTTCAAGACGGGCAAGGGGCTCCGGGAGCTTTTGAATCCATGAGCCCCTTGCCCGTCATTTAAAGGGCTTTAGGGTCACAGGAGTTTGTGCATGAAGTTTCTTTCCACCTGTCGCGCCCTGTTCCGGGGACGCCTTCCCGGCCAGGCCGTGATTCAGATCACGACCCGCTGCAATGCGCGTTGCGTGCAATGCGGCATGAGCGTCGATCATTCCTTCGCCCGTCACAGTCTCGACCCGGAGGTCGTGGACCGCATTCTCGATACGGTGGCCAGGCTTGGCATGCAGGCCGTTTCGTTCACCGGCGGGGAGCCCCTGCTTGATCTGCCGCGTCTGACCGGCATGATCCGTAGCGCCAAAAAGCTCGGTATCCCGTACATTCGCACCGGCACCAACGGCTTTATCTTTCAGCGCCACGAGGCCCCGGATTTTGAGGACCGCATGCGCCGCACGGCCGATGAATTGCTTGCGAGCGGCATCCGCAATTTTTGGATCAGCCTCGATTCCAGCGACCCGGACATCCACGAGACAAACCGGGGCCTGCCCGGCGTGGTGCGGGGCATGGCCAAGGCGTTGCCCATATTTCACAAGAGCGGCCTTTACCCCTCGGTCAATCTGGGTATCAACCGTCTTTGCGGCGGCCGCATTCCGGCCTTGCACGCTCCCTTTGACGCGTACGCATTTCGGCAGGGCTTTTTCGAGGCCTTTACCCGCTTTTTCACGTTTGCGACGAACCTGGGCTTCACCATCGCCAATTGTTGCTATCCCATGAGTGACGAAGATCGCGCCGTTTACCAGGCCACATCCTCGGATTCCTTCATCCGTTTCAGTCCCGAGGAGAAAAGGGCCATGCTGCTGGCGCTCAAGGATGTCGTGCCGGACTTCAGGTCGCGCATTCGCCTCTTTACGCCGCTGTCCTCACTGGACGCCCTGGTGCGGCAGACGGAAGGGGACGGCGGGCAAACGTATGCCTGTCGCGGAGGCCTGGACTTCTTTTTCGTGGATGCCACGGCCGGGCATGCCTATCCTTGCGGCTACCGTAGCGCGGAGGACCTCGGCCCGTTCTGGGAGCTTACGGATTTGCCGGGCGGCGAGCCGGTCTGTCGGCGCTGCGACTGGGAATGCTTTCGCGACCCGTCCGAGCTGCTCGGCCCCTTCGGAATGGCGCTTTCCAACCCGCTTGCAATGATGCGCACGTTTTCGTCTCGCCCGGAGCTGCTTGGTCTCTGGTGTTCCGACCTGCGCTACTACATGGCCTGTGATTTCTTTGACGGCACCAAGCCCATGCGCACGGACAAACTGGCGCGCTTCGCGTCACCGCAGGCCGCGCCCGCGCTTGTTGTCTCCCCGGAGAGCGCGTCCTGAATCTCCATCCTGCGTCGATGGCCCTGAACCCGGCAGAGCCGCCGCGTTCAGGACCGGGCTTTGAAGCGTCCGCGCACCAGCATTCCCAGCCCGAACAGCAGGGCCGCGCCCGCGCCGAGCAGGGGCAGCCTTGCGACGACGGACGGATCGGTCAGGAATTTCCCGGCATGAAGGCCGAGCAGGGTGATGAAGAGCGACCATAGCGTTGCCGTGAACAGGTTGGCGGCAAGAAAGAAGCGCCAGCACAAGTCCGACACGCCAAAGGCAAAGGGGATGACCCCACGCATGCCGTAGATGAACCGGTAGGTGCAAAGGAGCGACAGGCGATGGCGCAGCAGCAGGCTGCCGACGCGGGCGACCTTGGCCCCGAAGCGCGGATGCCCCGTAAGATAGGCGGACCCTTTGAGCCTGCCGAGCCAGAAAAAGAATTGGTCTCCGGCCATGCTGCCCGCAAAGGCCGCTCCCACCACAGCCCAGAAATCGAACAGCCCCAGCGCCAGGCCCGCCCCGCCCAGAAGCACCGCCGTCTCCCCTTCCACAAAAGCGCCCAGCGCGATGGCCATCGGGCCGTATTGGGCAATGGTGTTCATTTCCATGACCCTTCCTTGCCGTGAGCCTCACGCATGCCCGTGACAGCGCTGTGACGTTTGCGTGACAGCGTGCCGCGTTTGTCCGCGCAGGCTGCAAAACTGTCACCTGGCGGTCACGGATTCTTCGCATCCCCTTCATATATATCTGTTCAAGGCAGACAAACAAGGTGGTGCGCATGTTTTTCGATACGACAATGATGCAGGCGGGCATGGAAGGGCGGTTGGCCGGGAAAATGGGATTCGAAGGGGTCTGGAACGACCGCCTGGTGGACCTGCTCCCTTTTGGTCCTGACGACGCTACGGCCGGAAGCGAGAGCGAATTGCAGGTCGCGGTCATGGGCAGTCCGGAATCCGTTGATCTGCCGCTGCGCATCCGCGAATCGAGTTTCTACCAGAACGTGGCCCGGCGCACTGTGGCCGGGGATACCTCGAGCCACACCCTGCTTGAGCTTGAACGATATTTGCAGGCCGGGCCGGACGCGGTCTGGGAAAACAGCTGGGCGCGCTTTCCCTTAAGCCGGCTGAACGCCTTTGCCCGCCACACCCTGGAGCGGGACCTGCTGGCGGACAAGAGCGACCCGGCCTCGGGACGCAGGAAAGACAGCGCGGACTTCTTCTTTGCCAAAGACGGCGAAGACTGGCTGCGCATCCCCATCAGTTATCTTCTAAAGCTCTCCCTGGCCGACCTGGCCGGGTCCGGCGTGAGCGCCGAGGTGCGCAAGCTGGCCGAATCCTTTCTCGGCCATTTTCTGAACGACAACACCTCCCCCGAGACCTTTTCTTTTTATCCCGCGCCCATGAACGAGGCGTTCGAGGGCGGGCGCGGCATCGCCCGGGAAACCAGCCAGCGTTTTTTGTTGTCCCAGTTGCTCCTCGACCATGCCAATGAACGGTTCGGGCTGTTGGATCACGGCCAGCGGGCCATGATCTATTTCGCGCCGTTGCCGCCGGCCCGGCAGAAGCGGCTGAACGAGATCATCCCCGACGCCCATTACCGCGAACTGTTCATGAACCCGTGCCTGTCGGGCTGGGACCGGGGCGAGGCCAAGAAGGAATACATGGGCCTGTGCCACCGCATGCTCTCACGCAGTCAGTTGAACACCATCGCCAAGCTGCGCGAATCCGGCATCCTGACCAACAATCTGGTCGTTCTGCCCAACACCTCCAACACCTGCCTGGCCAATAACGGGACGCACATCTCCCTTGGCAGCAAGCGTCTGGGCGAGCTGATGCGCGGCGGCGATTTCGGCGTGGCCGACGAGAAATATCTGGGCGACCTGGTCATCAAGATCGTGGAGCATTTTCTGCCGCTTTTTGTCGGCACCTACAGCGCCGCGCCCATGCGCATGGATTTCGAGGATTTCCATCCGGAAAAGGCGCTCGGGTTCCTGCCGCACGAGCTCGATTACACCCACCTGCGCATGATCTGGCGGCGCTGGAAGAAGAAGGCCAAGCTTAAAGTCTGCGGCCGTCCCCTGACCCCCTTCGGCCCGCTGCTCATGGACCGGACCATCGCCCGGATCTTTGGCCTGCGCGGCGACTTCATCCCGGATTTTCGCCTGCTCGACTACATGACCACGCTCATGAGCACCCACCGTTGCCCGGCCCTGGACGGCGAGGTGGGCAACGACCTGCGGCTGAAGCGCGACCTTGCGGCCATGGGCGTTTTTCACGAGTCCATGTCGACCTACCTGCTCTACAAGCAGCGCTCGTTCGAAGTGATGGGGTTTTCCGGTTTCGAGGGGCGATTCTACAGCCTCTTCGATTCCCTGGAGGCGGACCTGCGACCTGCGGCCCGCTTGCAGCAGTTTCTGAGCGCACTGGCCTGCAAGCTGGTGCTCGGCGGCCGCGTCAGCCGTTCTTCGATTCCCGACAGTCCGGAAGTGGAGAGCGAGCGGCGACAGATATTTTTTGCCGCGGCCATCAACCTGCCCACCTTTTTCGTACGCCGGGACTCGGGCAACGCCTTGCTGCTCGACCTCGTATCCAGGGCATCCCGCGTTCGGGGCAGTCATCGCTATCCGGGCAACCTGCGCGTGCATGTGCAGGAGTACCGCATGGCGCTGCTCGATTTCATCGAATCCGAGGGCCGGGACGTGATCGAACTTTTCGGGGCGGGTGATCTTCTGCGCGATCTGCGCGCCCGCATCACGGATCCGGAACGTGGTGCCGAGGGAAAATTGACCCGCCGCATTCTGGATCATGTCGGAGCGCGCACCCCGCTGGCCCTGCGCGCGCAGGAATTCAACATGGGGGCCGAGGCGGTCTATAGGGGGGAATTGCGCCGCTCGCATCTTGCCGAAGCCCTCGATTACCTTTTGGAAGACTGCGAGACGGTCAAGAATTTCGGGTGCCTGCCCGCACAGTTCTGCCGCACCGGGCTCCCCGCGCTGCTCGGCGGGTGGGACATCATGGAGTTCGCGCGCGAGGCCCGCACGGAATTGAAACGCACGGGCGAGCTGGGCGGGTGTCGGCCGGTGCTGATCCAGCTCCTGCTTCTTGTCATCGGCATGCACAGCGAAAATGCCCG
>Ga0265295_1005531_pt1 | contig 15992 bp, 11 predicted proteins | sample Munlansysbiofilm_FD_192503 | JGI IMG/M metagenome (GOLD analysis project Ga0265295, IMG submission 192503) | Leachate microbial communities from a municipal landfill in Southern Ontario, Canada - Methane capture system biofilm | ecosystem: Engineered > Solid waste > Landfill > Unclassified ... | reverse complement strand
GCGGGAAAAAGGCAATTTTGCTGTTACGATTTATGCTTGGATCTATCCGGTAACTGATCCAGTCACTGACCGCACTGTCCCCTTTTGCGTCTTTTACCCGAACACGAATTAGGAAATTTCCCGAATTTCGCGGCGACCAGCGCCAGCTGCTCTCCGCTCCGGCTTGAACGATCCTCTCCTGGTTATCAACCCGCACCCGGTATTCGTAATTTAGTGGCGCCGCGCCGCCGCTTACCTGCGTGTGCCAAACAATCTCACCACTATTGGCCAGCTGCGGAGATGCCGCCGTAGCATGCAAGGCAACAATTTGTGGCTTACTGATACTCAGCCCACTACAGCCACTCAGGGCACAGACCCAGAGCACCAAGAGCAGGGCCAGTAAGTTATTTGAAGAGCTGGTCGAGTAGATCATTTATTGCGTCTTTGGTTACTTGGTTCATTGGCGCTCCACCACCGCCGAGGAGTCGATCCGAGACGCCGATTCCACCCTTGGTCGAATCTCCCGACCAGACCACATTGCCCGTCTCAACTTCCACCATCTGTACGCTGAGTGAAATCAGGTTGGCCTGAGTCTGACCGGAGCGCACCTGCCCGTATTCACGCAATACGCCGGTGATCACCGCTTCAACCTGCAGAACCTGACCGAGGGCCTTGATCTTTTCGATGGTTGGCTTCGCTGGAGTGCGTGGACTGACGCGCTCGATCCCTCTATCTACCTCGCCCGGCGGCAGTACATACATCGCCTCGGTCGCCAGTAGCATCCCCATAAAGGTGTCGCGAACCCGTTCGGCGGCTGAATCGTCGGTTGTCAGGTTCTGAAACGGCAGCACGGCGACGCTTTGCACAGCAGCAAAATTCATCAGCGTATTTTTGTAGCTGCTGCTGCCGCCGGTCCGCGAACAACCGCTGACCAACAGGATTTGGCACAGAACAATGGCCCAGAGAAGCATCTGTTTGAGCTTCATATTCAATTCCCCTTACGCTTGGTTCCCAATGTCAGCCTCTGCGATCGAAGGCGCATCTAATCATAGTATATTTTCAGATTCACCAAAAAAGTTTTGAACTCGTCGATCTTACTGTTTGATTCATCCGTGCCCTGTGAATAACGTGCACTAAGATTTGCGTACCTGGTCATATCCCAGCTGAGGCTCGGCGAAAGGCTGCGCGTGCGGTTCCCGTTGGCATCCTCTTCCTCGCTGTAATTTAAAGTACATTGCAACGTCCCGTCCCGCAACGGCATCCAACTGACGCCGTACTCCCAGAAGACATCGGTTTCCTCCTCGTTGGCCCGCAACCGCACCACCCCGTACAAACTCAGGGTGTCGCTCGGGATCCATGTTGCGCGCAGACGCGCGGAATCCGAGCGTGTCATCTCCGCGCCGACCTCTTTGTCCCAAGTAATAGTATAGTCCGCCAGCAGATTAAAACGCCGATGCGGCACCAGACTGTTCTCGATACGGACGAAAAAACTGGTCGAATCAACCCCGTCGGCCGGGCTCTGCCAGCTGTAGCCCTGATCAAAAGCCACGTCCCAACCGCGATAGAGTTCGGCATTGGTGTGCAGCAGCAGCGAGTTGCTCGTGCTATCCCCTTCGGCTTCCTGGTCCAGACTGCCGCTGTAAATCAGGGCCTGACTCAGGGTTTCCAGGTAGCGGGCGTTCAATTTGGCGCTGTAGTTGTAGCGACTGGAATCGTGGTTGCTTTGTTCCCAGGTGTCGCTGACCGAAGCCCGGCCAGATGCGGAAAATATTTTATTGATCAGATGCAGCACCGTCAGGCCATTAGTCATCCGCACGCTCTGATCGTCGAACAGGCTGCTTTGACGCTCCTGCAAATTAAGGTCGTAAAGAACTTTGGTCTTGTCGGTAATCTGCCAGCCTACCCCCAACTGGGCGTTGATGACATGGGTCTCAAGCTCTGAGCCATCATCCAGAAATTTGGACACAAATGCCCGGATTGAGGTAATAAAAACTGGCTGGATCTGATTCGTGATCAGCGGTGGAACATAGACCAGCAAAACATAGTCATGCGTCGCTTTTGGGCTGAATCTGATTTCCAACCGGTCCTCTTCGCGGAAATACTCAACGGAGGTAACGCCTCTGGAAACCCAGCTCTCCTGATCGGTGCTGACATAAACCGACCAGTTGGCGGAAGCGCTGATATTCGAACCTGTCTCCAGTTTACCGTCCAAGGTAAGTTGCAGCATATCCACATCAACAGCCTCACCAAAATCGAGGCCTACGTCGATGACATCTGTTGAATTAAGATTCAGATTGTCCGCAAATCCGGCTGAAACTACATAATCAGTGGAGGTATTGTTATTAGGAAAATGATCCGTATCTAAAAAATAAAAACTACTCCCGGACGGGACTACGGAAAAATCTCGAAGGCCACTGCCGGAAAAGGTCTGCTCCGTATACTCGCCCCTCAAGCTGGCATTCAGCGTCACCTTGCCACCCATATAGGTGTTGGTGTAGCGAACCCGGCCGTTATGGGTGTTGGTGACCGATCCAGTGCTGTCGCGGTCTGCGTCAAGCTTCTTATCTTCATTGCGGAAATACCCGTACTGAAATTCATAATTTTCATAATCATAGCGGCTGTTGAACTGCAGAATGCTGGCCTCATCCCGTTGCGTAAACGGCTCGTCATGCCGCTCCGTATGCAGATAACTGAGATCGAAGCGCGGCAGCTCGACCGGCCGCCATTCCCCGCGCAGGGTGTAGGTGCGGACATAGTCGCGGTCTTTGTCGCGCGTGGTGAGGTTATCGATTGTACTCCTTTGATAATCCCGTTCGTAGCGTTCCTGGTAACCGGCGCTCATGGAATACAGGTTGGTCCGCAGTTCAGCCTCAATATAGGGGGCAATGGTGGTGTTACGAGAATTGCTTTCGTCGTTATTAAACTCGCTGAGTTGACGTGTTTTTTCCATCTGCGTTCCCGCATCGAGAGTCAGGTTCGGAAACAGCTCTTTGCTGAGGTCGAGGCGATAGATCTGCTTATAGCGCTCGGTTTTACTTTTTTCGCTCGCCCTATCGTCACGGTATTCGGTATCAATAAGCGATGACAGGTAGCTCCAGTCGCCAAAAATACGGATATCATCGGCATACAGCTCTTCGCACGCCAGCAGAGCGATCAGGGAGAAACAGAATAGAATGCGCAGCGAGCATGTGCCGGGCATCGATTATCTTTCACCCATAACAGCGATTTTCGCGCCGGCAGTCCCCAGCTCGAGAACAGCCAGTCTTTTCTTGCTGACCAAATCGTATTTGCTGAGAAGGTTACCCTGCGCGCTCACCACAAACAGGCTGTTCTCTTCTTGATCCACGGCAATATCGACAACCCCAGGCGCGGCGTTAAAGCTGTCGATGGGCAGACCGACGCGAGGATCGATCACAGCAATCTCTCCACTTTCCATGCCGACATAGAGTAAATCGTTATTGAGATTCAACGCCAGACAGCGCGCGCCATAGCCGATATACACGCGATCGGTGATCGCCAGATTATCGGCGGAGACGGTCAACAGGTTGGGAGAGTTCTCCGTCAACAGATAGACCTGCCGCCCGGTTCTGTCCGCCACCCCCTGGGTCGCGGTGTCCGTTAAATTTGCTGTGGCGATAACGGCGGCCCGCTCTAAGTCGAGCAACGCCAGAGCATTGATGTCCGGCAAGCTGACATAAGCATTGCGGCTATTGACACCGGTAAAGATGGATGCCGGGGTGGTCGAAAAAAGTAGCCGCTGTCGCACGCTGAAGGAGTCGGTGTCGATAATACTGACGCTGTTGCTGCCAGAATTCAAAGAGATCAGCGTCGCGCCATCGGCCGAAAGCGCCAGTTCGGTCGGTCTGTCTCCCATGTGCAGGCGGACTTTTCTCTGTACTTTATCGCGGACCAGGTCGAAGACCGCGATGCTGTTTTCACCGCTCAATGCCAGGTAGACTAAGCGGCCGTGCTGATCAAGGGCCACCCCGGCGGGTTCCCTACCTACAGCGACCAGCTCAACGAGGGTCGGCGTTTTTTTCTCGAAAACCGTCAGCAGTCCGCTGTTCGGGTGGCTGATGATTCCTTGAAGTTCGGCCAGCGGTGATTGGGCCTTCCAGAGCGAAAATTGCGCCGTCAGTTTATAACCGCCGGTAACAAGGCGTTTCGGGTGCAAAGACAGAAACAGGGTCTGGGTTTGATCCGCACTAATAACAAAATTTTCCGCGATCAATTGTGGCCCTGCATCAACCAGCAAATCGATCGGCCCCTCTTCGGTCTGCAGTGTTGCTTCCGACAATACCAAGCTCAAACCCAGATATTCGCCGACCGGCAATTTATGCTGTAACAGTTTGGTCTGCCGTCCGACTCTTTCCGCTGGGTTGAGTACCCAAGGTGCGTCCAACAGAGGAATATCGCGCCCATCGACCGTCCGAGCACTTAAACCAGTCACCGTAAGGCTCAGCTGATGGGCTTCCTGCGGTATCGGTTGCAAGTAGAGGTGCAGGGTTGCGCCCGGATCGACATAGGCGATCTGCGGCATCGGCGTAAGCGCGCAGGAGCTGAGCAGCAAAACTGCCGCTAGCAACAGCGGATATCTATTCCATTTCACACCCATTGTTGGTCCTTTGGTAAAATTATCTCGCCCCGAGTTCCTGCAATCATGGGCTGGCGGCAGCATGACATTTTTCGCAGAACTGCCTCTGTCCAGCGCCGAAATCATGTGCGATGCTGCGGCCGTAATAGCTATTATTGACATCGCCCGCCGTCACGCCGCTGTCCCCAAGTGCCGGATGTGAATCGACCAGCAGCGCTGCGGTGAAATCCCACCGCCCAGCAGAACGAAACGCCGACGCGTGGGCGCGATGACAGGTCAGACAGCTGAGCGCGGCGTTGCCGCCCGGCCCACCGGTGTCGGTCGGATCGAGCAACGCGGGGAAGGATGTACCCCGTTCGAACGGAACGAACTGCAGATAGGCGGTTGCCGCGCTTCCAGACAGATCCCCACTTTTCACGTAGCTGTTGTAGTTGGCAATGATCTCGCCGGAGAGTGTTTCATTGGCGCTGACTGGATGGGTAAAGCCCCCACCACCAACCTGATGCTTGTTGGTCAGCATCGCCGCATGGCAGTTGGCGCACCATTCGCTCATCCCGCTGCCGTAGTCGACATGCGAGCTGTCCCTTTCGGCAAACGGCAATGCCGGGTTCTGGCGGGCAACCGGCGCCGGATAGTTGAAGGTGTAGCCTTTGACGCTGTAGCCCACGCCGCCCAACAGGCGATAGTTGCCACTGCCGCTGCCGGCGGCCGGGTTGTCCCCGTAAGAGCCGGAGACGGAAACCGCTGCAGCTCCAGCGCGGGTCCCGCCGCCGCTGCGGCCGTGTGGGTCGTGGCAACTGATGCAGCTGAGCTGTCCTGAGGGGTAGCTTCCACCCGGCCCCTGCAGCTTGTTTGGATCGGCATCCAGGCCGAAGTCCCTGGCAATCACATTGTGCCCATGACGAGCCGCCGGGCTGGAACCGCCAAACCAGTTAAAGGATCGGGTCAGCCAGTAAAAATCGCCGCCGGGGGTCAGAGCAGAGCCGTCGAAGCTGAATACCGAAACACTGGCGGCGCCGCCGGGTCCGGCATGGCAGTTGAGACATACAGAACTGGCATCTGCAGCGAGGAGTAAGCGAGATGCAGAAACAGAAGGATTGTGGCTGAGATGACAGCCACTGCAGGAGCCAACTCCTCCGGAATGAAATAAACTGTACGCAGCGGGAGCTGAACCGAGCTGGCAAATCAACAGGAGTGCGGTGATGAGAATTGAGCGTGTCAATATGGCATGATCCCGGCAAATGGTAGACAAATGCTCTCCTCCCGGTCGAAATTTATGCGTAAGCGTCTAACAAAGCAAGGTCGGCGGCAGGAGAAAACACCGCCGACCTCTTATTAAAATAACAGTTTAACTTAAATTTATGCGTTGTCTCCCTGTTTAGTCTTGAACGTGGCACTTATTACATAGGGAACGCTGGTACTCGCCGTAACCGTCGGTGAACGGATTGCCGGCACCTGCGTCAGCCACGTCAATTTTCACACCTTGCTTGTAGTATGGAGCTGCGGTGGCCGGAACGTTAGAACCCAAGGTAATCCAAGTTTCTGCCAGGAAAGCCTCGCTCATGTCGCCGCGCAGGGCATTACCGAAAGCTGAACCGTGGGCACGGTGACAACTAAGGCACATGACCTTCGAGCTACCATCGACGCCAACGCCTGCTGTTGCTTGATCTGTCGGATCCGGCAGATCGCTGGAAGCGGTGGTAACGCCACGCTCGATTGGGACCAACGGATCGTAAGCGTTTGCAATGGTACCGGTAAAGTTACCGGTGGCGACGTAGTTATTGTAGGTGGTTTGAACAGCACGATCCGTTGGGTGCATACCGCCACTGGAAGTGGTGGAGTAGAAACCGATGTGACAGTTGGCACACCAGCCGGACATACCGGAGCCGTACTGAACGGAAGCGCCGTTGGAGCCGCTGGCGCGGGCGATCGGTGCGTCTTCTGAGAAACCAACTTTGGCGGAATCATAAAGAATCCGGTAGTTACCAGCCTGGGTGCCAGGCGCTGGAATGGCGCCGTAGGAACCGGAAACCGAGATCGGCAGTGCACCGCCCACAGTACCACCATTGGCCTGGCCATGTGGGTCATGACAGCCAGTGCAGCTAAAACCAGCGGCCGGGAAGGAACCACCTGGTGCCATGGTCAAGTTTTCATCGTTAAGCATACCGAAGTCGGCGGCCAGCATGTTGTGGCCGGCTTTGTTATAATCGAAAGTTTTGGTGGTGCCGCGCACCACATAGGTGTAACCGTTATCTTTGGTCCAGTGGAAGTCACCACCTTCGTTTTTGTTGCTGCCGTCGGCACTGGATATATGATAACCATTGGCGCCGTTATGGCAGTTCAGACAGGTGGAGCTGGCATCAGAGCCTTTTTGCAGAGAAGGCCCAGAAGTTGCCCCGCCGTGCATCGAGTGACAGCCGTCGCAGTGGGCGACGCCGCCGTCATGAAACGCAAAGGCGACCCCAGTTAAACAGAGACTAAATAACATGGCAGTTACGATCGAGATAGTTTTTTTCATTGTGTTAATTCCCTACCAAAAGATTGTCATCTTTCTCCGGCTGCCCAGCCACCCGCTTAGGGGCCTGTGACTTTGTGTCCCTGCCTTGCGGCAGGTTTACTCTTTTCGGAGGGTTACTGATTCCCACCCCTAACGGCGTGAATCAGGGCGTACATGTTGATCTGTGGATTAATCTGTGGCAGCAGATATGTTCTATACCTCCTTTCGGCGTGAGTGGGTTGAAAGCCATTGTCGCTCTCTTAGTCATGCTTGATACTGAATACGCTGACGCCAAGATTGGCCGCCTGAGCGACGTAAATTCTGCCGTTCCGTTCATCGATGGCGATATCATCCGGCACCACCAAGTTATGCGGCTGCTCGCCGCGATACCCGAACTCGGTCAGAAAGTTAAGATCTTTGTCGAACAGCAACACCACGCAGCGCAAGCGATCTGCGACGTAGATGTGGCCTGCTTTATCTGCGCTGATACTGGCGATGACCCCGAACTTACCCGGCGCACCGCCAGGGGTGCCGAACTCTTCCAGTTCACCCTGGGGTGTTGCACGGAAGGCGGTGAACAGCGATGCAATGGTGAAAAAGAGATTGCCGTTGGCGTCGACGCTGAAGCCGGTCATATCAGCCTTCCCGAGGGCAGTCAGTTTGTCCTGCAGGCGCTTACGTTGAGATTTTCTTAAGGTTTCATCCTTCAGCGCGATGCGAGTTTGGCCTTCAAGCTGCCGACGAAAATCGAAACTACGCTGAACCTCTCCTGTGACTGAGGCAACCACGACCTGCATGTTTTCGGAATCGGCCAGATAGAGGCTGCCGTTCTTATAATCAAGATAGGCGGGATTGAAATTTTGCAAGCCCTGCCCCGTCGGAACAATCTTGATCTCGTTGAGCAGTTCGCCGCGATAATTCAGGTGCCGGACGGTCGCGGCAGGAGAACGATACAGCACCAACATCTCACCATCATCTGCGGCGGCAATATCGAGGGAAGAGGCCAGAGCCAGGTCTTCCCCACAGTCGAAAATCTGCATGGCGGTATCGTTGAAAATCTGGATCACCGAGCCAGACCGATTCAGGGTATAAACTTCACCTTTAACAGGATCGACCGCAAGTCGAGCCCAGAGCGAAGCAACCGGCCCGCTAAAATCGGACAGTCGATACATATAGCTAGCGGACGTCTGCGCTGCTGCCGGGGTCGCCATGAACAGCAGCACACTGCTAAGGACCATCAGGGAAAATCGCATATGTGGTTTCGCGCATATCATGTCCCGTCTTAAGAGCAACCCTCGTGCCAAATCCACAAAAAAAACTATTTGTCCAACAGTTTCACGTATATAAGCTGTTTTCTGACGACTCGACATTTATCCATCAGGGCTTTCGGTTGGGAATTTTACCAAGTTCTTTTTGTCGATTTCCCAGTTATACGCTCTGGATTCAGCGATTGCTGATCAACTTATGCGCGTCACCATGACAGAAAAGGCAGTCACGATAGCGGCGGTGGATCGCCGGCGTATGCGGTAGACCGTGGCAATCGCGGCAGTCGGGGCTTGTTGTGTGTTGCCCTTTATGACAATAAACGCAGCTGATGCCGCCATGATTGGTTCTGGTCGCAGCCAGAGCGTTGCTTTGCTGTAGATGACAGGGACGACAGAAACCGGATGGCAGATAATGGTCAAAGGTTATCCGCAACGGCTGGTGGGCAGGGTGACACTTCAGGCAGTCTGCTGACAGCTGGTTCTGCTGATGCGGGTCGTGACAGTCGCGGCAGTCGGGGATCTGCTTGTGACGACTGTGGCAGCGGGTGCAGAACAGCTGGGCGTGCCGACTAGGCGAGTCAATCATTTGCTGACCAACCGTGGGGTGGCAGGAAAGGCAGGCCTTTTTCTCCGGTTTCCGTGAGTCACGTAGGGTGATCAACGGCCGGTGCGGGTCGACATGACAGTGCTGGCAGTCGCCGATCTGATAATGTGGCTGCTCGGCATGGCACAATACACAGGCACTGATAGTTTCTTGGTCGGTGGGAGGATGGTGCGGGTGGCATTCGAGGCAACCGAGCTGCGTCGCATGCGGGCCGTGCGATCCGGCCATTATTTTAACCTGCGAGGCATGGCACTTTCCACAATCTACTTGGCTCAACCCGGCGTTGTCGGCGGCACTGGCGGGGCCGACAAACAAAAGCAGAAACACCAGGCCGAGATGAACGGACACAGAGCAGATTTTCAGTTTTAGGGTGGAGGCGAGTAACGACATAAATTCCGGTCAGTCCTATAGCAGCTTATAATTATCTGGCAGCTTGCAATTATCTGGCAACGCCAGCAGGGGCTCCACTAATTCATCTACAGCAACCATCATGCCACTGAAATATCCGAACGAACCCCCCACAAAGTGCGGGTCCAGCCCACTGCGTCAGGAAAGCATGTAGGAAAAACCCTAAATTCTGTTTGGCCATATTCCAGAATAAGCCCCTCCTTAAGACCCAGGATGCGGTTGCTGAAACCAATGCGAGGGACAGAAAAAGCGACCGGCCGCCGCTGTACATATGCCGTGCCCAGTGTGCTGCCCGGAAGGCAGTTGGCTATTTTCACCGCTGCCGAAGCCGAAGTTTTGAGGAATTCCGCTGTCAGAAGTGCCTATTGGAATAACTTTTGCTGTTATTTTATTAATAAAAAATCTAATTTTATCCCCGCGAGGGCCTTATGAATACCGCGCCACTGAAAATTCTTGTCGTCGATAACGAACAGCTTCTGCTCTGGGCTCTTGAGCGAGCCGGGAAAGGGCGCGCACTGAATATCAGCACCGCGGCGAGCAACGAACAGGCGCTGGAAAAAATTTCCCGCGGTCATTTTGATCTGTTTTTACTCGACTTCGACCTGAAAGATTCGAGCAATCTCCTCCTTCTAAAGTTGATTGACGCCCACTGCCCATATGTCCCAGTGATCATCATGACAACCAGCGACCTTAGATCGAGCAAACTGAATGATGCCATCCGGGCAGTCCGCAAGCAGGGTGCCTGGCATCTGCTGGAAAAACCTTTTCGCCTTGACCAACTGACCGAGTACGTTAAGCTTGTTTTTCAAGATCGGAGCCACCCAAAGTTTTGCGTCTCCGAACTGAAGCATAATTTCGATAGCGAAAAGCGCCGCCAACTGCGCCAACCCCATGTTTTGCCGTTGGACTTTGCCTTTAAGTCGATTGTCGATGGACAACAGCAACAACAACTTTGTGGCGGAATTATTATCGATATCAGTGATCGCGGTGCCGCCCTGCTGTCGCACATACCGCTCGAACGCGACCTAGTCATCGATTTCAGCGACGAACTTAGCAAGCAATACGGTGTCGTTGTCTGGAGTCGTATGCTAGAGACGCTAACCTGTCGCGCGGGGATCTGCCTGTGCTGAGTCGTCTGCCGTTCGGTCGGCAGGTAATATTCTTTCCTCCTACTGCTGCAACCTGACAAAATTATTGTAGGATATAGGTATGTGCCAAACCGCGCCGAATTTTTCGGTACCCAGTCGCCGCCCTAACCCGTTAATCATTTTCCATGTGTGAAGAGAGGATGCTTGGCGATTTGAACAAAGCACATAACCCGATTGTAGAGTTATCATCTGTCAGCAGTCGGCGCACAGTGCCAGGGACGGTATCAGTGTTATTTACCCAGAAGCAGAAGGTCTATTATTTCAAGATGCAGTTCAGGTTAAAGCGCCGGTTATTATGGATCACCCTGCTCTGCTGCTTAGCCCTACTGATAGGATGCGACCGGCAGCAGCCACCGATAAACCAAGTGGTCGAGGGCGACCTCTTGCCAACCTACCGGATCGGGCTGCTCCCCGAACACAACCTCTTTGACCAGAAAAAACTCTACGACCCCCTGCTCGACTATCTGTCCAAGCAGCTGGGAGTCACATTGCAAAGCGTCATCCTGCCCAACTACGGAAATATCATTGATAACTTTTATCAGTTAAATCTGGATGGCGCTTTTTTCGGCAGCCTTACCGGTGCCATGGCAATCAAAACACTCCAGGTCGAACCGCTGGCGCGACCTCAGTACCGCGACGGTACCTCAAGTTACTACGGTATGATTTTCGTAAAAAAAAGCAGCAATATCCGTACGGCTAAAGATATGCGCGGCAAACGGATGGTGTTTGTCGATCGGGCGACGACAGCTGGATATCTGCTGCCGCTGGCGTACTTCAAGGAAATCGGCATCGATGACTATCGCAGTTGGTTCAGCGAGGCTTACTTCAGCGGTACCCATGAAGATGCGATTTACGATGTCCTGAACGGGCTGGCCGATATCGGGGCGGCCAAAAACACGGTTTTTTATCAGCTGGCGAAAGCGGATAAACGGATCGTCGAAGAACTTGAGATCCTAAAAATGTCGCCGCATGTCCCAGCTAACAGCCTTGCCATGCTCAAAGACATCCCAGAGGACTTGAAACAAGGCTTGCTGGAAGAGTTGCTCACCATGCATCAGAACAGCGAAGGTCGGGAGATTCTCAAGGGGTTGGGGATTGAGTGCTTCATACGGACCTCGGTCGAAGATTATCAGCCGGTGCTCGATTATGCCGCCAGCATCGGACTCGATCTCTCAAACTACAAATACTCAAACCGTTAAACTCTCAACCACGGTATATGGGAAAAGCGTAACTCCATGAAAAAACATGTTCTGCTCGGCCTGTCGCTGATGCTCTTATGTTTCATTACCGGCGGAGTCTATATTGTCAGCTCATTTCAGAGCGGAAGCGAAAAGCTGCAAAGAGTGATCACCTTGCATCAGGTCGAGCTTCTGCGCAAAAATCTTGCACATAATATTGAAATCGTCCAGACGGGCCTGCTCCTGCAGGGCTCGCCGCATACCGACAATGCCATCATCATCCAGCATATTGAAAAGATGGAAGCCTCTGCAGCCATCTGCCAGAGCTGTCACCATATTCCAAAAATTAAAGAGAAGCTTGACCGCATGCAGTCAAACCTGGCTGGATACATGAAGCTTTACAGCCGAGCGCTGACCATTTGGGCCAACAGCACCCGAGTGGAATATGTACGTAACCAAGCTTATAAAAAGGGGGAGCAACTGCTCCAAGAAGTCGAATCGCTGTCGGTCGCCTCAGCGGATAAAATTTCCTCCCGCATCGATACCATTCACGCGGAAATCAGAGCGGCGAGCAATCTTCTGATTGTCTGCCTGGTGCTCGGACCGATCGCCATCCTGGCTATCACCCTGTTATTCCTCCGTCGCTTTACCGGTTCGTTCAATATCCTTACTGCCGCCGCCAGGAAGCTTGCCGAAGGGGATTTCAACCACCGCATTACTACGCCGCTAAAAGATGAGTTCGCGGTCCTGGCGACAGCCTTCAACAGCATGGTTGATTCAATCAACGCCGAGCAACACGCCTCTGCGTCGGCGCGTTCCCTTTATCAGACCCTTTTTGAAAGTGCCGGAGATGCGATCTGCATCCTCGATACGGGTGATCGCTTGGGACGGATTGTTTCGGTCAATCCGGCCGCCAGTCGCATGTACGGTTACAGCAACGACGAACTACAGAGCATGAACTGCGTGGATCTTTCGCCCGAAGAAGAGCACGAAATATTCCGCCAGAAGATGCTGCAGGTCGTGCAGGGCGAATGGATTAATTGCACAGTCACCAGGACCCGTAAAGATGGCCAGCAGTTCCCGGCGGCTATCAGCGGCGGGCCGCTGGAGATAGACCAGCATTTCTACATTCTGACCTTCGCCCGCGATGTCACCGAGCAGCATCAGGCCCAACAGGAAATGCAACGCGCCAACCAGATGGCCCTGGTCGGGGAGATGGCCGCCGGCTTAGCACATGAAATCAAAAACCCCCTGGCCGGGATCAAGGTGTCCTTGGATGTGATTTCCGACGAACTGGATCTGCCTGACGAGGACAAAGAAATTTTCGTTCGGATCATCCGTGAAATTGATCACATGGAACGACTTCTGAAAAGCCTGCTCAAGTATGCTCGCCCGCCGGTGCCGCACTTTGATCTGGTCGACATCAACCAACTGCTCGACTATTCGATCAAATCTGTCGCCTTCACCGCTGACAATACCACCGCCAAACAAATTCTATTCGAAAAGGATTGTGCTGCCGAACTGCCGCAGATTGAAGCCGACTCCAGCCAACTACAACAGGTTTTATTAAATATCTACCTCAATGCGATCGATGCCATGGAAAATGGCGGGAGCATCACCACAGTCAGCCGCAGGGTTGATCCGCACCATGTCCGGCTTGAGATCTCCGACACTGGCAAGGGCCTTTCGGAAAGCTCACTGGAAAAAATTTTCAACCCATTCTACACCACCAAAACCAAGGGCAGCGGCCTGGGATTGTCAATCTGCAAGCGCCTGATTGAACAACATAAGGGCACAATCGAGGCACAAAGCCAACCAGGTGTGAGGACTTCATTTATAATAATCCTGCCATTGACGCAAACCGACAAGGAGAAAGCTGCATGCTGAAACAAGAGCGAATCTTCCTTTTAGACGATGACGAACTGATCATCACAATGCTCGCCAGAGCCCTGCGCAAAGAAGGCTACGAGACTCATCTGCTGAATACTTCTGAGCAGGCGGTGGAAAAAATCTGTGCTTGGCAACCGCATGCCCTGCTGCTCGACATAAATCTTGGAGAAGGCCTGAGCGGATTGGAGATACTCGAAAAACTACAGGCCGAAGAGGTCGACTTCCCGATCATCATGCTGACCGCCGACGACTCAGCCGAGTCGGCAGTCAGGGCCATGCGCTACGGTGCCGCGGACTACCTGAACAAGCCATTCAATGTTGAGGAAGTAAAAATTGTTCTGGAGAAGTTGTTGGCAACCTCGCGCCTGAAAAATGAAGTCCGCTATCTCAAGGGTTCGACCAGCGCATCCTTGAGCAGAAACTTTATCGGCGATTCTCCCGCTATTCTGAAAGTTCTCAGTAATGCGCGGAAGATGGCCGAGGCTGGAGTTCAATCGACCCTGATTACCGGCAAATCCGGCACCGGCAAGGAGATTCTGGCGCGAAATCTTCACTATTGGCGCTTCGGCCAGAGTAAAAATTTCGACAGCATCCCCTATATAGCCATCAACTGCACTGCCCTGCCGGAAAGCCTGATTGAAAGCGAACTGTTTGGACATGTCAAAGGTTCATTTACCGATGCCAAGACTGACAAACAGGGAGTTTTTGAGCTGGCCAACGGCGGCACCCTGCTTCTCGATGAGATCGGCGACATGCGCCCTGAATTGCAGAGCAAGCTGTTGCGGGTTTTAGAAGAGCGGACCGTAAGGCGGATCGGCGGCAAGGTCGACCTGCCTGTCGATATCTTCATCATCGCCAGCACCAACCGCGACATCAAGCAAGCAGTTGAAAACGGATATTTCCGAGAAGATCTTTACTACCGCCTCAACTCTTTTGCCATCCACCTGCCGCCATTAAGTGACAGAGAAAATGATGTGCTTATTCTTACGAAACACTTTCTTGAGATCTTTGCCGGGAAATACGGCAAAATACCGGTTGAGAGTATTTCAAAAGAGGCGGAAAAGTTACTGAAAAGTTATCCCTGGCCCGGCAATGTCCGCGAGCTGCGCAATGTCATCGAAAAATGCGTTGTCATGGAAGATATGTACGTACTCGCTGCGGAAAACCTCCCCCTTGATTTGGGTGGGCGTGACAAGAATACAAGTGAAAAGCGGAAAAACTTCCAGATTTTTCTACCCGAAGGTGGCGTTGCGTTGGAGGAAGTTGAACGAGAACTGATCCGTTTGGCCCTACAACGGACCGACAACAATATGACCAAAGCCGCAAAGCTATTGCAAGTCAGCTACGACACTCTCAGGTATCAAGCCAAAAAATACGAGCTTGTGTAAACCTAACCGTACGCTGATACCGCACAATCATTTCCGCCCCAATTGCCGGTTCAACCACAGAATAAATTCAAGCGTGTTTTTCACGCTACCTATACTTTATTCGGTAGCCATCACCCTCTACGCTGGTACACCTCTTTGGATAGAGCTTCTTTACGGGTATCCATACGTAGTCAGCAAGTCCGTTCACCCTCCCAGCCGCAACAGGATACTGTATGCATAGTGGTCTTGACATAATTAGATATTATTATAGAAATGTTGCATTGCGAGACCTGACCCCTTTTCAGTGGTAGCGTGTAATCACTTTCCCCAACAGGTTGAGAAAGGCTTCTCTGTCATCATCGCAGACAAAAATCGCCCCCTGCCGATTTCCCCGAGCGGTTAAGTGATGCAATGCCCCTTCAAATTCTATGCGTAGTGGTCGTGTCACGCTGTAAAGGTATCAGAGAAATGTGGCAACGCAAGACCTGACCCCGGGACTTGACCTCGGGACTCCGTCACCCGCACTATGTGGGACCGTTGGTCACTAGCTTCAGTGATATCAACCGCGACTTAATCCCTTCTTGCTGCTTGGTTTTATACGGCGCAGTTGTAAAGCATGGTCCATTCCGATTGCTCCTGCTGGGGAGGGAGAATATACTCTATGGGCTTTGTTTTATTACCCATCTCATATAATCTGGCACAGTGAGATAGACCGCCGAATTAAGTTAATCCTGCTCTTGCTAGGGAGCACGCTGTAAAAGGTCTGAGGCAGTATGGCTAAACGTAACCGGCAAAAATTGAACAAAAAGCTTGTTTTCCTCCTTTTAGTTTTGGCAGGTGGGCTGACGGTCCTCGTTTTCACCCTCCATCTTGACTCTGTCGTGCGTGAGCGTTTTGAGGGCAAACGGTGGAAACTGCCCGCCAGGGTTTATGCCAGACCGTTGGAACTCTATCCGGGGTTGAAGCTGACTCCATCGCAAATGGTCTCTGAGCTTTCGCTGCTTGGTTACCGAGAAACGCCCGAAGCGCAAGAACCTGGCACCTTCCGCTTGCGTGAGCAGG
>Ga0265295_1005529_pt1 | contig 15997 bp, 11 predicted proteins | sample Munlansysbiofilm_FD_192503 | JGI IMG/M metagenome (GOLD analysis project Ga0265295, IMG submission 192503) | Leachate microbial communities from a municipal landfill in Southern Ontario, Canada - Methane capture system biofilm | ecosystem: Engineered > Solid waste > Landfill > Unclassified ... | reverse complement strand
TTGGTTTGGGACCAAGATGCCGCGGGTTCAAATCCTGTTTTCCCGACCATGCAGGTGTAGTTCAATGGTAGAACATCAGCCTTCCAAGCTGAATATGCGAGTTCGATTCTCGTCACCTGCTCCATATAACAAGCATAGGTTTGATACAAAAGTATCAGGCCTTTTTTTGTGCAGGTAGGGCAATTATCCCTATATTCCAAAACTCAAATTTTATCCGAATGATTTTCAAGTGCCAGTCAATACAAGTTTAGTATTCAGTCAATAATCTTTTACACGATTAGATAAGGATTTACACGATTACAAGTAGATTTACACGATTATCAAAAATACAATCCATGAAATTTAATAGCTTCACTGATAAAAACATCCAAAATGAACGTTTATAAAAATAAGCAGCATAAAAGGAACGGTTTTTATTGGAATAGAATGCTATTTGTGATACAATTTAACTAGCGAGGAGGTTTGTCAATGGAAATAACTAAAATAACTTCACAACTTAAAAAAGTTCCATTTTTCTACAATAAATCAAAAATGATTGCTAGATGGATTTTAGAGGGTGAAGATAAACATCAAATTTATCAAAAATGCGTATCTGATAATAAAATTGAAATCAAATCATTTGAGAGAAGAAGAGAAATAACTAACCACTTATATCAACGTTTATTAACACTAGATCATACTTTAATAAAATATTTCTTGGAATTAGATATTATTACTGCAAAGTTTATCCTTTTATATGCAGTCTCTAAACACGACACACTATTTACCGAATTTTTGTTTGAAGTATACAGAAATGCCTTATTAAGTGAAAAGAAATATATATCAATGGATGATTTCAATGTTTTTTTTACTACTAAAGGAGAAACTAATTATTATGTTGGCAGATGGAGTAATACAACTATAGAACTTCTTAGCAAATCATATCGAAAAATGCTTGTTGATTCGTCACTTGGTGTAAGAAAAGTAAAAAATATATATGTTAACCAGTTAGTTGTTCACCCTGAGGTTAGTAAATACATCGACCAAATAGGTGATTATAAATATCTACAAGCGATATTGGGGGATAAATAAATGAAATTGACTATTAGAGAGCGCCTAGACTCGTTTAGAAATCAAATGAGTAGCGTGAAAAACTTAAATAAGAATAAAACTGCAGGCGATATGAAGTTTTATATATTTGATTATGACCCTAAAGATGAAATGAGGGTAAGAGAAGAGACTCAAAAGGCCATTAAAGCTAACTCTGAAATAATGCCATTTGATTTATATGACATGATGTTAGATGTTATAAAAGAAAACGGTTATTTTGAAACCATAAAACAAATGGAAAAAGATTATGATAAATCGCTGTTGTTGCAAGAGGTATTTCAACCATTGCTAGCTTTGGAGCAGACAGGTAATGAAATCCTAAACAAATTTAGTGATAGTGTTTCAGATGATGGAAGTCATATTATATTAATAACAGGTGTTGGTAAAGCCTACCCAGTCATTAGAAGTCACACAATTTTAAACAACCTTCAAAGCATTTTTAAAAGAAATCCTGTTGTTATGATGTATCCGGGAAGATTTTCAGTTAGAAAAGGGCATCTTAAATTATTTGATAGATTAGATGATGATAATTATTATAGAGCATTTCCAATAATCGATAGGGGAGAGGAATAAGTATATGAATATTAAGATAAAAGATTTATTCAAAAGATCAATTGATAGAAATATCGAAGGGGTTGTTACAATTGGTAACGAACTTGATGACAAAATATTTCAAGAGTTAGATGAATATGTTGTAACTAATGAAATTGTAAAGCATTTCAGAACCTTTTTTAGAAAATATAGAGAATCAATCAATGCACCGACAAGTAAAATGGGTGTTTGGGTTACGGGTTTCTTTGGATCTGGTAAATCACATTTTCTAAAAATGCTTGGTTATTTATTAGAAAACAAATCTGTAGCAGATCGTTATGCGCCAGAATTTTTCTTGGGAAAAATACAAGATGAAACAATTATAGCTGATATCAATATGTCTGCTAATTCAAATACAAAAGTTGTTATATTCAATATTGACTCTAAAGCAGGATCTACTGCAAAATCAAAGCAGCACGCAATTACTGATGTCATGTTGCGAACATTCAATGAATCTGTTGGATTAAGTGCAACTACTCCGTGGGTTGCTGATATGGAACGTGAACTTATTAAAGAAGGCAGTTATGACAGTTTTATGTCATCATTTGAACAATATTCAAGTAAGGATTGGAAAAAAGATGGTAGAAATCAAGCATTCTTAAATCGAAACCATATTATAAAAGCACTTGTTTATACAAGAGAAATGGATGAAGAGTCGGCTAGAAAATACTTTGACGACCAGGTTAATAATTTTTCCATTACAACAGAACGCTTTGCAAAAATAGTAAATGACTATTGTGTAACAAATAAATCAAGAGTAGTTTTTTTAATGGACGAAGTTGGTCAGTTTGTCGGAACTAATACTGAATTGATGTTAAACCTACAAACTTGTGTTGAGGATTTAGGACGTTTTTGTAATGGTAAAGCATGGGTTGTTGTCACCTCTCAACAAGAATTAAAAGTTATGGTTGATGCAGCACAAGGCACACGTCTTGACTTTTCTAAAATTCAAGGCAGGTTTGATACACGTTTATTGCTTAGTGGCGCAAATGCCGACGAGGTAATTAAAAAAAGAATTTTAGATAAAAAACATGAAGTTAGATCTACACTTGATACACTCTATGAAACCAATGATGCAAGATTAGCAAATCTCATTATTTTTGATGCGAAACCGACTTGGAATGGATATAAGGGAAAGCAGGATTTTTCCAATGTATATCCATTTGTCTCTTATCAATTTGAACTATTACAAAAAGTGTTTGAAGCAATAAGACTACACGGTATGACAGAAGGTAAACACCTAGCACAAAACGAAAGATCACTATTAAACGCTTTCCAAGAGTCGAGTAAAACTTATGCCAACCAAGAATTAGGCATACTTGTGCCTTTTGATGATTTTTATCAAACAGTCGAAAATTTTATTGATTATGATGTTAAAACTGTTTTTGTAAGTGCATCACAAAAACAAAGCTTAAATGAATTTGATCTAAGAGTGTTAAAACTTTTATTCATGATTAAATATGTTAAGGAGATGCCAGCTACATTAGATCGGCTTGCAACCCTGATGGTTACAAATATAAAAGAGGATAAGATTGCTTTAAAAAATAAAATAGAAATATCACTAAAAGCGCTAGATGAGGAAACACTGATTCAAAAAAATGGTGACCTATTTGATTTCTTAACGAATGAAGAACAAGATGTTAATAGGCAAATCAATAATACAGCTCAAGATGAAGGAGAAATTATAAGAACTATTTCTCAAATTTTCTATGAAGAAATATTGCAAGAACAAAAAATTAGATATGGCAAGTCCGAATTTTCATTTAACCGATTTATTGATTCACACAATATCGGTCAGAATAATGCAAATAATATCACTTGTAAAGTAGTTACAGGTTTTTATAGTTCATCAGATGAATATCAATTAGCGATGGAGTCCTCTGGACAAGATATAATAATTATTGACCTTCAAAACGGGAACTATATTAATGAATTAATTCGTGCTAGCAAAATATCTGTATTCAAACAAAATCATCTCGCGACTATGTCTCCAACACTTGCAACAATTTTAGAGAAGAAATCTTTAGAACTTTCAGAACGTAGAAAAAGAGCTCAAGATTCTATTAAATCAGCTTTGAAATCTGCGAATATTTACTCAAATGGTGCAGTTTTAGAAATTGGACCTAAAAATGGAAAAGAACGTGTTTTTGAAGCACTTAAAAAAATGGTTGAGTCCAAATATTATTCGTTTGGGAAGGTTAAGTATTCTTTCGATACTATTAACTCGATTGTTGATGAATTAAATGCTGATGAAGGTGGTCTTGGTGACTGGCCCAATTTGGATGCTAATAAAGATGCATATGAAGAAATTAAATCAAAACTTAAAACAGATAAGAGTAATTCTCGCATTTCAACAATTAAAACACTCGTTGATTATTTTGGGAAAGCACCATATGGATGGAAAGAACTAGATATTAAAGGAATCATAGGTGTCATGTGGAAACATCAAGCCGTTAAACTTGATATGCATGGCAAAACACTTTCTATCTCGAATTCAACAGATAAATATGAGTTTGCAAGAGGAAACAAAACAGACTCTATCTCAGTTAAGCTCCAAGAGAAAATTGATGAAGAACTATTAAATGAAGCAAGAAGAATTATAAAAAATGTTTTCAATGAGAATTTTGCATTAAATGAAGAGAAGCTTAGAAAAGGTACGATTGAAATCATTGAAACAAAAATCGAGTTTTTAAAGAAAGTCCAAATCAAATATGAAGGAAAATCATATCCAGGAAAAAACCGAATATTTGAATTTCAACGAGAATTATCAACAATTATAAAAAATGATGATTCGGCTCATGTTTTTTCTCAAATCATAGAAAAAAGGACATTCTTAGAGGATAATGCAGATTACTTAGATGAAATCGTTAGTTTTTATCAACAAGGGAGCGCTCAACTTCAAAACTATAATGAAGCATCAGAGATTTATGATTGGTATCAACAAAATAGATTATTAGAAAATTTATCAGAAGTTGATGATTTTATGGAACAAATAATGAATATTCTTTCTGATGAACAGCCATTTGGGAAAATGGTAACACTTGGGCAACTTGTCCTAAAAACAAAACATATCAAAGATGCTATGCGTCAAAAGAAGATTAAAGAAGCGACAGAAAAACTAGAAAAAGATTTAAATACAATTAGATACGAAGCAGATCAAGCAAAATCAAAGTCTCTTAATGACGATAAGAAAGAACGATTAGAACATACACTTTTAGAATTAGAAAAAAAATATGCTGAATTACTAAAAGCAATCAGTGAAGCAAATAATCTTGATCAATTTATGACGTCTTCAACCAATAATCTTGAAGGATTTAGAAGATTTATTCAAACGTTATTTATAAAAGATGAACCAGGAAGAAAAACTAAACATATTAAACTTTCATCTTTAGTTCCAGTAGCTAATAAAAAAATAACTACACTTGAAGATATTAATAAAGTAGTAACTGATATTAAAAATAGACTGCAAGAAGAGCTAAAAGATACTGATGAAATTAGTATTGATTAGGAGGGAAACACTATGAATAAAAGAAAACTTCAAGAGTTTGCGACATGGTCAAAACTAAATCTAGAAAAACAAATTGAAATTTCATTAAAGAAAATAGGAATTCATTCCGCAACCAAGATTAATCAATCTAGAGTTCGAGGCGATGTTACCATTATTGATGGTATTGAAGAAACTTTTGATAAAGCATTCCAAAGAGTAAGAGATGATATTATTAATAAGATTAAGTCAGATGGTTATGAACATGCCATTGAACAGTTTGCATCAACTTGGTTTAATCGTATTGTCGCGCTTAGATTTATGGAAGTTCATGATTATCTTGATCATGGATTTAAGATTTTTCCTAAAGAACCAAACACCTTACCAGAGATAGTGTCAAAATTATCACTGGTAGCAGAAGAATTAAATCTTGATATGGATTATTGTCAGGAATTATTAAGTTCAGGCAATAAGCATGAAGAATTCTACCGATATATCCTATTTCAACAAAGCAATGCATTAGCAAAAGCATTACCTATGTTGTTTTCAAGTAGTATGGATTATCTTGAATACTTTATGCCAACACCTCTTCTATTTGGCGATACTATAATTAATAGACTAATTGAAATCGATGAGGATGACTTTAACGAAGAAGTTGAAATCATTGGATGGCTGTATCAGTTTTACATTGCATCTAAAAAAGATGAAGTATTTGCTTCTAAGAAAACAATCACTAAAGATACATTGCCTGCTGTCACTCAACTTTTCACACCGGATTGGATTGTACGTTATATGGCTGAAAATTCAGTGGGCCGTATCTGGCTTGAAAGTTATCCAGATTCACCATTAAAAGCCAAGATGAAATATTATGTAGAAGAAGCTGACCAAGAACTTGATGTCATAAAACAGCTTGAAACGATAAAGTATAAAAATGTCAATCCAGAAGAAATCAAAATAATAGAACCAGCCAGTGGATCCGGACATATTTTAGTGTATGTTTTTGACCTTTTATTCGAGATGTACCTTGAAAAAGGATACTTAAAAAGAAATATTCCTGAGCTGATATTGAAAAACAATATTTATGGATTAGATATAGATCAAAGAGCTACTCAACTCGCCTCTTTTTCCTTAGCAATGAAAGCCAGATCTATTGATAATAGATTTTTTGATGAAGACAGATATGTTAGACCTAGAGTTTATGAAATTATTGATTCAAAGAGCATATTAGACAACCAATATAATGGTAATTCATATATTGAAATACTTAGTGATTATAATAGCAATCAATGGAAAGGTGAAAACCATTTAACTGACGAAGAATTAAAAGTTATCAAATATATCGTTGAATTATTTGAATATGCTAAAGTAATAGGCTCACTACTAAAAGTTAAACCCTATAGATATTTATCTTTAAGGAAAAAAATTGCAGCAAATGTTATTAAGCATACTCAAACAGATATTTTTACTTCTAGGTTTTTCGAATATGAATTTAAAGATTTGTTAGAAATACTAAGAATAGCTCATATATTAAGTACTCAATATGATGTTATGATAACCAATCCGCCATACATGGGCATAACAAGTCTAGAAAAAGAACCTAAAGCATATTTATCAAAGAACTACCCTAACAGCAAAACTGATATGTTTGCAATGTTTATGGAAACTGATTTGATTAAGTTCAATGGATATAAAGCAATGATAAATATGCATTCATGGATGTTTTTATCAAAATACGAAAAGTTAAGACAAGAATTATTGAAAAAAACTACTTTTATGTCTATTTTACATCTTGGCTCTAGAGCTTTTGAATCAATCGGGGGTGAAGTGGTACAAACAGCTTCGTTTATTATGAGAGATAAAGTTTCACAATATCGAACCGTTGTGAAACGCTTGGTAGACTATTCTGCGACAGAGAAAAAAGAAAGGTTTTTTGATATAAATGAAGGAATATTTATCAGAAAAACGGATAAGTTTAAACATATTCCAAGTTTTATATTTGCTTATTGGATTACTGAATCTGTATTTTTGGACTTTATAAGATTCGACAAATTATCAAACTATGGTCAGTCTAAACAGGGATTAGCTACGTCGGATAACAAACTATTTTTAAGAAATTGGCAGGAAGTTAATTTTAATAGAATCGACTTTTGTGGAAAAGATATAAAAGATACAGAGAGTGGACATTATAAGTGGTTTCCATATTCAAAATCAGGCATGTTTAGGAAATGGAGTAATAATAATGAACTCATAGTAAACTATGAAAACAACGGAGAAGCCATTAAAGAAACAGTAATGAAAAAATATCCTTACTTAAAAACCCCGGATTTTGTAGTTAAAAATACAAGCAGTTACTTTAAACCGGGAATTACATGGAATGACGTCTCAACAGGAAAGTTCTGCGCAAGGAAAATTGATGAGGGACAAATTTTTGATGCATCTTCACCTATGTTTTTTACTTTTGAATACGACATCAATCTACTACTCGCGTATTTTAATTCTAACGTATTCCAATTGTTCGCAGATATAGTTAGTCAGGGACTCCATTATAGTACAGGTCATATTCCAAATATTCCTTTTATAAAATGTAAAAATGACACTGGTTTAATTAAACTAGTTGATGAATGCATTCATATTTCGAAATTAGACTGGGACTCATTTGAAACCTCATGGGATTTCAAAAAGCATTCTTTAATTGGCTTAGGAAAATTGCCTACAATATTCTCAAATTATAAATCAATAACAAAAGCAAACTTTAAAAAACTTAAAGCAAATGAAGAAGAACTCAATGAGTATTTTATTAAACTCTACGAACTTGAAGATGAATTGTCAAAAGATGTTCATGATGCTTATGTTTCAATATCGATTGCAAACAAAACAAGAGACATTAAATCTTTGGTATCATATTTAATTGGTACACTCATGGGGCGCTACTCACTAATTAATGAGGGTTTAATCTATGCTGGTGGTAAATTTGATATTTCTAAATATGGCTCAAATGATGTAGATAAAGATGGAATTATCCCAATCTTTTCAGACCTAAGTATTGAAAACGGCTTAGTTCATAGAATAATTGGACTCATTAAGAACATTTATGGTGAAGAAAATTATAGAGATAATGTTGATTTCATTGCTGATGCTTTAGGTAAAAAATCTAATGAAACCAGTGAAGAGACACTAAACAGATATCTAAATGATGATTTTTATTCAGATCATCTTAAGATATATAAAAAAAGACCAATATATTGGATGTTTTCAAGTGGTAAAAAACAAGGGTTTAAAGCATTAATTTATATGCATAGATATAACTCCAATACACTTGCTAAAATGAATGCCAGTTATTTTCAACCTGCAACAACAGTCTTAAGAACTAAAATAAGTGAAATTGAAAAACAATTATTGATTGCTTTGGATAAAGATAAAATTCAATTAGAACGAATTAGATTCTCTTTAGTCGAGCAATTAAACGAAGCAATTGAATATGGCCAAGTATTAGATTATATGGCAAATAAATATATATCAATAGACCTTGATGACGGTGTTAAGGTAAATTATGAAAAATTCCAAAAAATAGAAATCAATACATCCAATGGTAAAGTTAAAAAAGATCTATTGATTCCAATTAAGTGAGGTGAACATGGATGCCAAACATAGATTATGAACTAGCAAAAAAAGAAATTGAATCAAAATTCAAAGAACATGATCATCGTATCTTTATTTTTTGGTATGATGAGACACAAAACTTTCTAGAGGAAATAAAAAAAGATTCATTTGAAGATGTGAAAGTTATCATTTATGATCATAATGAATTTGCTATTAAGCATCAAGTAGAAGTAGAAGATTTAGAATCCAGTTATTTAGTATATTTTCCATGTGCAAGACCACAAGACAAAGATAACTGGCTACTAGACACGCTACTATATAGTGTTGAATATTATGCCGATCAAGTTGCTTTGACAATGAGAAAACTTGGATTATCAAATCCTTACTTAAGAAGAGTTGTTGACAAATATGCAAAGTTTTTTAAGAGTGAAGCACGTATTAATGATTTAAGGAAGCAAGTAACAATTAACGATCAAGTTTTAGAAACAGATTTATTAAATGGTATGATTGCCGTTTTAGTAAGAGCTAAGTCACTAAAGACAGAAGCGCTACTTACCGAACTCATATTTGATGTTGAATCAGGTTCAAAATATCAAGATGTAGTTAATTTTGGACTTGAGGATTACTTATGGAATCAAATCAATGCATACACAAATTATTCCGGTGAGCAATCCATCTTTTCACTTGTTAAACAATATATGATGACTGCTTTTGCTAAAACAGCCAAAATAGAAAATTTTTCATCTTTCTACAAACAATATATCATTGATTCATCTAAACAAGCATCTAATGATGCCCTGCTTTTAGTGGATAATTTAAAACATGATAATCGTTATGCTGATCTACAAAACTACATTGAAAATTCTTTGCGTATTGAGGATTTGATTCAAACAAGAGGTATTGATGATTTAGGAAACTCAGATGTATTTGAAGTTTTTGATAGATTCATTATTAAGTCTATTTTAGAAAATCTTAGTAATGGGAGCCTAGATTATGATTTTTTTGAGAATATTGTAAAAAACAATCGAATTAATTCTTATTGGTACCAAGTGCATCAAAAAGAATACGACCTGATTTTAGAAATTATTAATTTCAACAAGTTAATCACGACAAAGGTCTATGACAATTTAACTAGTGAAGAATACATTAACATTTATAAAGACACCTTATATAAAGTAGATTTACATTATAGACATGTTATTGTATTGCTTAAATCAATATCAAATTATGAAGAAAGCATTGAACATCTTAAAATTAAAGTAAATCACCAGTATGAGATGCATCTAAATCATTTAGGTGGTTATTTCTCTAAATCATTAGAAAAGAAAAAAGAATGGTCTTTTATTGGTGAAACACCATTAAATGATTTTTATTTAGATATTCAAAAAATTACCTTTAAAAAAATGTTTGTGATTATTTCAGATGCACTTAGATATGAAGTTGCATCAGAACTTTATGATAACATTCAAGTTGATCCCGTTTTAAAAGGCAAATCAGAATTATTAAACTTAATTGCACCGGTGCCGAGTATTACTAAGGTTGGTATGGCTTCCCTTCTGCCCAATAAAGATATACGCTACGGTAGTGATATTTTAGTTGATGGTCTTAGTACAGTGTCAACAGATAGTAGAAATAAAATACTAAAAGAACGCAACAAGACTTATGCAGCAATTCGTTATGATGAACTAGCAGGAATGAATCGATCAGATATAAGAGAATATATGAAAGAGAAATCACTTGTTTATGTATATCACAACACAATCGATACAGCAGGCGAAAATCAAGAGAGTAAGGTTTTTAGTGCATCAAGTGATGCAATAGAAGAAATAATGACACTTATTAAGAAACTTTATAATAGTTTGCAAATATCTAATTTTGTTGTTACAGCAGATCATGGATTTTTATATAGAGAATTGAAAGTAGACGAGTCATTAAAATATAACGATGTCAGTAAATCAAAACCAATTGAATTATCTCGAAGATATGCAATTATAAACGATGAAACAACAATCCCTTATACGCTTAAATTTAAACTTAATTATATGGGGAAAAATGAACAAAGTGTAATTATGCCATATAGTTATGATTATTTTAAATCATCAGGCGGCATTCAGTATGTTCATGGTGGTGCATCGCTGCAAGAAATTGTTGTGCCTTACTTGAAAATTAGTGAGCTTAGAAGTGGTGCACTTAAAGAAAGTATTGGTCCGGTTGGTGTTAGGATTAAGAGTTTAAACCGAACAGTTACTCAAAGAAGTTTTACCATTGATTTTGAGCAATTTGAAAAAGTGGCAGATAAAAAAACTGAAAGACAACTCATAACGTATTTTATAGATGATCAAGGTGCGGATGTTTCAGGGCGTTATACATTTATTGCTAATTCAGATTCAGAGGATTTAAATCAGCGCACAACTAGAATTAGATTTACACTTAATAATATAGATTTTAATCGTGACAGAAGGTATATGTTAATTTTAAAGGATGAGACACAAGGTGAGAATGAATTTTTGGAAAAAGAAGTTTTCAAAATCGATATATTAGGCTTTAAAGCTATTTTCTAGGAGGAAAATCATGGATAATTTAGACATTAAAGTGTATGAACAATTTAGTGGTAGAGTTGTAAAAAAAGGTGCTACAAAGAAAATAAAAAATAGTGCCAACGTTCCAACATATGTTCTTGAATACCTTTTAGGAACCTATTGTACATCTGATGATGATGCAGAAATTGAAAAAGGGATTGTCCAAGTTAAAAAAATTCTTCAAGATAACTATGTTAGAGCTGATGAAGCTGAACTTGTTAAATCTAAGGTTAGAGAACTTCAAACATACACAGTTATTGACGTTTTGTCTGCTAGACTTGATGAAAAAAAAGATGAGTATATTGGAAGATTACATAACCTGAATGTTACAGTAAGAGTACACGATAGGTATGTTAAAGAAGTTGAAAAACTTTTAAGTGATGGTGTTTGGTGTATTGTAACACTTAATTATTTTTATGATGAAGATGAAGGCGGTTCGCCATTTATACTAGAGGACTTAACGCCAATACAAATGCCAAACATTGATATGAATGAAATTAAAGATAAAAGAAAAGCCTTTAGTAAAGATGAATGGATTGATTTAGTTTTAAGATCAACTGGAATGGAACCGACTCATTTTGAAACCAGAGTCAAATGGCATTTACTATCCAGATTAATTCCATTGGTGGAAAATAACGTTAACCTGTGTGAGCTAGGCCCTAGAGGGACAGGTAAGTCACATATTTATAAAGAGATTTCTCCTAACTCGATTTTAATTAGTGGTGGACAAACAACGGTTGCAAATCTGTTTTTTAATCTAGCAAGAAGAACACCTGGTCTTGTTAGTATGTGGGATACCGTAGCATTTGATGAGGTTGCTGGCATATCTTTTAAAGATAAAGGCGGGATTCAAATAATGAAAGACTATATGGCTTCTGGTTCATTTGCAAGAGGAAAAGAAATGATTCCAGCAAATGCATCATTAGTTTTTGTTGGAAACATTAATCAGTCTATAGAGTCCCTTCTTAAAACATCTCATCTTTTTGAACCATTTCCAGAAGCGATGATAGATAGTGCGTTTTTTGATCGTATGCATATATATTTGCCTGGTTGGGAAATTCCTAAGTTGAAACCTGAACATTTCACAGATAACTATGGCTTTATAACAGATTACTATGCAGAAGTTTTAAGAACATTAAGAAAAACACCACAGACAGATGCTTTTGATAAGTATTATAAACTTGGTAAATGCTTAAATCAAAGAGATACTATCGCAGTTAGAAAAGTTGTTTCCGGACTCATCAAAATCATTTATCCGGATGGGAACTTTTCAAAAGAAGAAGTTGAAGAAGTTTTGAAGTATGCGCTTGAAGGCAGGCGTAGAGTTAAAGAGCAACTTAAAAAAATAGGTGGTATGGAGTTTTATGACACTCAATTTTCATATATAGATTTAGAAGATATGGAAGAATACTTTGTTCCTGTCTTAGAGCAAGGTGGCAGTAAAATCATTCCTGAAGGACAAATGAAACCTGGTCATGTATATACAATTGGTCAAGGTTCAAATGGTATGCATGGTGTTTTTAAACTTGAAACGCAAGTATCTTCAGGCAATGGAAAATTTGCTATTACCGGACTGAATTCTGGTAAATCTTCAAAAGACTCTGTTCTTACTGCCGAACGATTCTTTAGGGCAAATGCGAAATCAATTAGCCCGAGTATTTTAATAGATAGTAAAGATTATGTCTTGCATGTTCAAGATGTTCAAGGGGTAGGACTAAACAGCGATATATCAATTGCCACGCTTGTTGCCTATTGTAGTGCATCCTTAGATAAATCAGCGTTATCCCAGTTTTGTGTGTTAGGTTCATTCACTATTGGTGGCACAATCATTAAGATAGATAATTTAGCTGCTGAACTACAAGTCTGTCATGATGCAGGTGCAAAAAAAATCTTATTGCCAATATCTTCAGCAGCTGATATTCCAAAAGTACCAACAGATTTATTTGCTAAATTTCAAACATCATTCTATAGTACACCAGAAGATGCAGTTGTTAAATCACTTGGTATTGAATAAAAAAAATAGGAGAATAATAAAATGGCTAATTCAAAAAAAGAAATAACGAAGAAATTGAAAGAGGTTGTTAATGACTTAATGGATAACTATGAAAAATATAACGACTCAGAGAAACAACAAGTCCAAAATCAAATGAAACAAATGATTAACTTAAACAAATCATTAGATAAATATGATTCTTGGATTGCAAGAGCTTTCGATAAAATCATGGAGGCTTTTAATGACTTTTTCGGAAAAAACTGATGGCCAATAAAATAGATAAAAAAGCTACTTTTGGAGGTATTCTTCAAGTGGTATTAACGCCAATTTTGATTATTGTAATTGGAACAATATTTTCGTTGTTGACCGGATATAAGGCTAATAATTATCCGTTTGCTATTAGATTTCTGGTTTGGATGATGAATCTTATAATCAGCTGGCTTCTTGTATCGATTTTTTTAAAATTATTTTTTCACAAGAAGATATCTATTTTATCCTATAAATATATGTTTTTTGCCTATGTTCTTTCTGCTTTATTTGTATGGTCAATTGGGTATGAAGAAAATGATTATTCATATGTAACTGCTTCATTAACGTTAGTAACGATTATTGGAACCATATGGGGAATAAAATTTTTGAAACTTAAAAGAGGTAGACCTTTGAAAAAGTGAATATTTATCATAGCGACTCAACTCAATTAAGAGCTGGGTCGCTTTTTTTTGTTTTGTATACTATTAATTTTTTTTCAGATAAAGCATAAAAATAATTGAAATTTCCGGCAAAATGGACTGACCTTGCCATTAACTAGTCAAGTGTAAAATACACACTTCAAAGGAGGACTCAATGAAAAATTTATTAAACAAGCTTTGATGAATAGTTAGATTTTACTGAAGGCATCATAGATGAACTATGTAAATGGTGACCCTAAAGCAACCTTAGAGAAAAGTGGTAAAAGAAAGCAAACTCCACAATCACGAAAAGATGAATTCGATGCAGCGTTTGATATCAACATGAGTAGTGATAACACATGTTTAATCTTGGAAATTGCTGAATACTTAGGTTTAGCAAATCGCACAATTAGAAAAAGAAACACTGAATTTAGTAGTGAATATGATGTCTCAATCAGTGTTATTTTAAGAAAAGAAAGCGAGTGAATATAGGGAATTTAGAAGCTTCACTCATAAATACTGAATCTTTGAATAAAGGTAAATTTGTCCTATATTCAAAAGTGAAGAAAATCGTGAATAAAGGGCTTATATATATGTGTTGCTTCACACACGCTTACGCATGTTTGTAGGATAGGGCTTAAAGTCTGCCCTATCCCAAACAAATGCATACCCGTTAGCACTTGCCTATCTTCAATTAAAAAATGGAAACTGATGTTAAGAAAAAGAACTAATTAGCCATTTTAAAATAGAAAGACAATAGATATTATTTATTTTGATAAATGATTAAATAAACGAAAAAAACAAAAAACTATCAATCTTCTAGTTATGGTTTGAAAGATTATTTACAAAGGCATACTGGAAGATATCTCACAAATAATCCATTTAAAGATGTCATGATGGTGTGTAGCTTTGAACTGATTGAACCAGATGAAATCCAATTGTCATTACTGCATAAGTAATTAATACAAGAAGAAGTTACTCTGGCGGAAAGGAAAATTTACAGTTGCCACCAACTTTTGCAGCTTTTGGCAGAAAGGGAAAAAACTCCTATTCGATGTTTGGTGGAAAAACTGGCAGAAAGGCCTTATATATAGTTGGTGCCACCAACACGCTTACGCATGTTTGTAGGATAGGGCTTATAGCCGGCCCTATCCCAAACAAATGCATTCCCGTTAGCACTTGCCTATCTGCCAAAAAAGAGGAAGCCATGAAAATATTTTCATTATTAGATCTGCCAACCATTACTTCTCAACAAAATAAAGTAGCGGTTGTAAACGGAAGACCAATATTCTATAAACCAGAAAAATTAAAGCAAGCAATTATGCAAGTAACAATGTTGAGACCTCGTGAGACCTCGTGAGACCTTGTGATACGGGATTGACTGTGTTATTATTATAATGAGCAAAAGCGATTAAATAATAAGCTCTTGAAAAGGTGATATTTCAAGGGCTTTTATTATGCAAAAAAAGATTGGAGAAAAGTATGCCCTATAAACCAAAGAAACCTTGCGCCATGCAAGGATGTCCAGAATTAACTCATGAAACATATTGCAAAGAACATAAAGCATTAAGACAAAAGCAATATGATAAATATAAAAGAGCACCAGACAATGACAAGTTGTATGGGAACAATTGGCGGAAAGTTAGGAATTTGTATGTTAAGCAGCATCCGCTGTGTGAGATTTGTTTGAAGGAAAACAAAATGGTACCAGTTGAAGAAGTGCATCACATCATCCCGGTATCTAAAGGTGGAAGTAATAAGTTTTCTAACCTACAGTCGCTCTGTCAGTCCTGTCATACTAAGCTTCATTATGAGATTGGTGACCGGTAGGGGAGGTCAAATCTCTAAAACTAACTATTTTTACAACGGGCGTGGACCCTCACACACAAAAATTGGTAATCAAAGGGGGTATTAACCCTTAAGGAGGAAAGCGTGGCAAAAGATGGAACTGCTAGAGGTGGCCAGCGAATTGGATCAGGTAGAAAACCAAAAG
>Ga0265295_1005528_pt1 | contig 16004 bp, 16 predicted proteins | sample Munlansysbiofilm_FD_192503 | JGI IMG/M metagenome (GOLD analysis project Ga0265295, IMG submission 192503) | Leachate microbial communities from a municipal landfill in Southern Ontario, Canada - Methane capture system biofilm | ecosystem: Engineered > Solid waste > Landfill > Unclassified ... | reverse complement strand
AATAGACAAAGATTACATTCATCAAATGGATATATGTCACCAACAGAATTTGAAGATAAAATGTTACGTTTAGAAATGGTTAGTTAAATTAATCTTTTTTTGTCCTATAAAGTGTTGACAGATCAGTCCAGCAAATATGGAAGAAAAAGACAATACTATATATTATACAGAACATTGTAATAAATGTAATAAAACTGTTTGTTTTGAAAAACATATCAGTTGGTCAGATCAAATTACTTGTTTATGTTGTGGTCATTCTGAAACTATTACAAAAATCATTAATTAAAAACCATTCATAATAATATTATTGTTTAAAATAGTATTTTAGATAACTAAGATTACTATCTTCCTTTTTCATTTAGATATTGAATAATTAATTTATTTTCTAAATTATCAAATAGATTAAACACTTTTGTATAAACAATTTTTAATTTATTACATTATCTACTATTATCGTCTAAATATCCACATTAACATACATAAAAAGCATATTATAAACTTAGAATTTATTTAAGAAGCATCTTTATTTCTAATGTTTTTTATAGTAAGATCTACAAAAATACCTTATTTAAGGGTGTTTGTAGGCATTTTGATATAAGACACTTTTTGTGCATGTTATTTGTTGATTTTTAGCGTGTTTTATATATAATGAATATTCAATAAATAGTTATGTTCATCAGCTAATAAACAACTTATAAAAAGGAAACAAATGCCAAGAGTTACTTCAAGTGTAGGAGATAGAGCATTAGAGATAATTAATATATCACTTCAAACAGCCAATGACATAAAACAAAATAATGTTAAAAAAGAGCTAGATATTTTAAGTAGAAAAGCAAACTCAATTATGTCATTTATAAATGGTTATACACTCACAGATGATAAAAATATTGATACTGACGATGAAATCATAAACTGGACAATTGTTGATGATATAGATGATATAAGTTCTGCAATTTGGAATTTAGGTACGGGCTTTTATAAAACTTCTGCTTCATGTCAAAGAGGAGCATTAGAGATGGCTTCTGTATCGCTATATTTTCAAAGGTTAGAGAATGAAGAACCTATTCAAGGAAGTTATAATAAAGCATTTTCAGAGTGGGATGGAGGTCTTAAATCAACTCCAAACTGGGGTGTTACTCGACCGTTATTAAAAAAACATAGTTTAATTAAAAAATTTGAAAAAGAAAATGGATTCTGTATTATAGAGACAGCATATGACCACTTTAAGTACTTGTGTAGTTTTACACATAGTAGAGCATTCTCACCAGAAGATGGAAGTGGTACCAACTCAATGAATATGCTCAATCAAGTGGGTGAATACAATGAAAAAGAGTTCAAAAGAATTCAGGAAAGTTTACATATCACAATAGCTAATATTGCATCTATATGGGCAGTAACTTATCCACATACAGTTTCTGAATGGACAGAAGATAACCTGGGAGTAAAGTTTGCTAGTCTTGAAGATATTTTTTGTACTACTCAAGCAAAACAAGCTTTAGCTTTTGCCAATTTAAATAAAAGCACATAACAACTAAGAGGAACATAATAATTTATCCTACGGGAAAATTATCGCTCACGACAAACGTTATGTATAAGGACAAATATTATGAATAATCAGTATAGTGAAAAACGAATTTATGAATATGGTCGTGGTTCTCAAGCCAAATATGAAATTCGTGGTAATTTAATTCATGAATATGATAGAGAAACACAGGCGATATATGAGATTCGAGGTAACTATATCCATGAATACGCACATGGAACTCAAGCGGTGTATGAAATACGTTGAGATGAACCTTAACAAAATGGAGAAAGTATGTTACCAAAAATACTAGAGGGTGAAAAAGCTAAATTTTCAGTTAAAGATGGCTACGGTAATAAATGTCCATTCATTTTTGCCAACACTCCTTTAGCTAAAAGGTTATCTGGTCTAACTCAAATTATGGATGACTTATTACATGCAAAAGAACTTATACAATTAGTTTCAACTGTTGAAGAAGGAGAAATACAATATTCACTTTGGATGTCAGCAGTTGTTACATATGGTAAATGTTTTGCTACAGCAAAAGGTCGAAAAATTAAGCTAGAAGAAAAACATATTAAGGATACTTGTCCAGATGCTTTAAGTTTTCATAAAGATCTTATGGAACTTAGAAATGAATTTTTCGCTCATGCAGGAAACAATGATTACGAATTATCTAATGTAGCTGTCATTCTATCTCATGATTTGAATAATAAAGCTGTCATAGGAGTGAATCACATAAATATTAAAAAACGCGGTGTTACAGATGAATTTATAACACCATTTTCTCATTTATGTAGTGAATTGTACAAAGTAGTAGAAAAGTTAGGAAAACCTGTTCTCGAAAATGTTTTAAAAGAGTATAGGAGTAAAAATATTGATGAACTATATTTACTTTCAGAAAAACAAACATAACAAATCAGTGGAGCCAATAAATTACCCTGCGGGCAATTTTAAACGTTCAACAACCTCTTACTTTTTGAGCAGTTTTTGCTAACAAAAAGTTTTTCTCAAAAAGAGGTGAATTTTGAACATTCTCCAAAAAGAACTGTATTTGGAACTGTATATTTCATATTGGATATTCCATTTATTTCTAAGTTATTGTATTCTCAAGATTTATCGCTAAAACAGTATTCTTTGTCTCTTGAATTTCAGCTACGATATCATCAATTTTACTTAAACAATCTATATCTAAAATATTCTCAGAAATATAAACAAACAATTCTTCTTGATCCTTTAGTTCTTTCATTACATAATCATAAGTAAAACCTTTATTTATATTAGATGTTTTATCATTTAATAATTCTACATACACAGATCTAGGTATTGTATTTTTAGTTAATAAAGTAATTACCTCTTCATTTGAAATATTAGTGTCTAAGAAGTTAAGAGTATTAATCAACAACTCTTTATATTTAGCTTTTATTGGTATTACATTGATAAGTACAAGTATCTCTTCTTTATTATTATTTTCAATAAGTTCATTAATATATCTTTCAAAATATTCTTCTTTTAAACCACTAAAAAAATAGTTAATATCAATTTTATAATCTATTGGTACTCCATCTTTATTAGCTTCTGTATAAGTAAAGTTATTATAGTAATCAAGAACTAATGAGATAAACTCTTTATAATCTTCATAGTCTTTTACATAATCTTGTATTAAATAACAATCGTGAATATTATGCTCTTTCTTATAATTAAAAAATATTACTTTTGCAAATATTTTTAAGAAAACTCTTGCAAAAATATCTTCTATTTTGTAGTCTAAAAAATGAAATAGTTTTTCTAAATCTTCTTTGCTAATTTTTATTTCTTCTAAATCTTCTTTATAAGAAGGAATATAAACTATTTTCCTAAGTTTATCTTTAATAAGTTCAAAACTTATATTATTTTTCTCTAAATATTCTAATATAAAAGTTAAATATATTGGAGGAGTAATTCTATGTTTAATTATCAAATCTAATAGTTCATGTATATAAGGTCTATAGGTATTAAAATCTGTATTATCTTTTATAATACTATACATATTTATAAACGAGTTATCTATAAACCATGATATACTTTCTTTTTCTTTTTCTTTAAATATTGTTAATAGCTTTTGATATAATTCAATATTCTTACTTTTAAATGAATTTCCAACATATCTTATTAATTCACCAGTCTCTAATGTTTCATCAATGCAATCTATATCTAATGTTGTAAGTCCTAAATCAAATAGAAAATTATCAATAGTTTTAGATATAGCATTATTACTAATATTTGATATACCTTTTACAGCTAAGTCTTTGAATAATTGGGGCTTATGTTCGTACCAGTAATTTAACAATTTAGTGAGCTCATTAGAAAATTTATATGTATTAGTACTATTTTCAATAAAATATAATGAATTCATAAAATTAATAAAATCCTCTTCTGTTTGATAGGACTTAATAAAGTAATTATATAAATCTATTTCATCCTCTGAAATATTTGAATCATGTCTATTTCGATACTTATCAAATAACCATTTATGCACATCTTCTTGTTTGTGATACTCATCTATAAATTTATCTAAATTATATACTCTGAATATTGTACCAACAAGAAGTTGATTAAATATAAAAATTGGCGTTCGTGGAATACCTAAAAATAATGAAAATGCTTCATCTTTGTGTTTTCTAAAAGCCATTGCATTTAATAATACTTCTTCAAGTTTTGATAAAAATTTATAATCATTCACTGTAATTAGTTGCTCTTTTATATTAGCAAATAACTCAATTGTTATTTCATAATAATATTGTTCATTTTTAGCTTGTAATTCTTCATTGATACTATTTCCAATATCTCTTAATATATCCAATGCCCTACATTTTAAATCAACATTAGAGCTATTTAGCATTATCAATACTATCTCTTTTGCTTTATCAATTACTTTTCTAATATTCTCTTTTGAAGTATCAAACTCGATTCTTTCTGCATTACTATACATAGATTTTAATGATCCCATAAATAGATTTTTAAAAGCACTTTTTAAAATATCTAATTTATTTACATTCATTGAATCATCATTTACCCATTTTTTCATTTCTTCTAAAGCTTCAATAATTACGTCATTATTTTTTGATTCATAAGGAATAATCATGTCATTAAAAATAAAATTTATACTATGATTTACAAAATATGGTTCGGGGAAAGATTGTATTTTTGTTGAAATTAAAAACTCTATTATATGTTTAATTTTTAATCTACCTGAGTCATTTTCATTTTTCAAATTTCTGATTAATTTATTTATTATTGGAACTAGACTTCCTAAATTAACATATTCATCAGAATTACTAAAATCTACTTCAGAAATCTTTGAGACTAGTTCTGTAAATACTCCGCCTTTGGGGTGTTCATTCTCTTTATATGGCAAAGTTTCTGTAACTTTTTTTAAGTATCTAAATGATTCAAAAGGTGCATATCTTACAATTCTATATAATATTCTTAAATTTGAACTTCTATAATCTTCATCTTTTAACCACTCAGTAACTATACCTTTGAAAAATAGTTCTAACCCATCATTCTCTTCATATGATAATACATAAGATAGATTAGTAATTATAAGCTCCAAATTATCTGCCATATACTCACGAGCTATCTCTTTATATTTATTTTCATAATTTTTTACAAAACTAGCTAAATATAAGTCACCCAATACATCTGGATTGAATCTAATTTTATTATTCAGCTCTCTTAAAATACCTACAGTTACAAGCTGATTGACTTTTTCATTATCATTTATATCTAGTAAGTTTCTTGGACATGGACTCAATAAAGCTACTCTAAATAATAGCCTTTCTATCTCTATTTCTTTTATTTCAAATTTTTTCAATGCACTAAAAGAATCACTTAATATTTTTTTAGAAAAATTCTTGATTTCGTCAATATCACCTTTCAAAGCTTGTGTAATTAAATAAGGATTTGAATTATATTGGGCATTTATGTTATTGACAGTAAAGTCTTTCAATTCAGGTCTTATTAAAAGTATTAAATCTTTAATTTCATCTTTGTCCCAGCTAATATGTAATTTTTGAGTTTTTAATGCATTAAATTTTAAGATTATTTCTTCAACTAAATGTTTTGATGCAGCTCTGTATGAAATGATTATTTTAGATTCACTATCTATTAAAAAAGAGAAAATAGTAGATATGCCATTTTCTAGGAATCTATCTATATCATCATAAATTAATAAATATTTTTTAGTAAAATCTAACTTTTTTATGTCAGCTTCTACATTATCTTGTTTTGTAAATATTATGGGTGTATATTCATTTTTTAAAGAAGCTAAATATTTTAATAAATGGGATTTTCCATGTCCTCCTGTTCCAAATACTTCTAAAACATTATTATTGGACTGTAAAAAGTTTTCAAAGTCTTTATTATAAGAATAAAATTTTTTAGTAGTTTCATTATTTAACTGAGTTTCAAATTTACTAAAATGATTTTCTATATCAAAGTTATATGCTTTACTATCAAGTCTCTGGTTTAAAGTATAATATATATCTTTACATTTTTGTTGATTATTTCGTGCAATAGATATAATACTATCAAGGTCTATTAAATCTTCTTTTTCAATACCTTTTTTCTGCAAGTTTAAACTTGCATGATCACCAAAATCTGGTTTTCCTGCAATATAACACATTTTTAGTTTATAATCTTTGTACTCTTTTAATTCTTCATTCTCATCTTTCTTTTTAATTGTAGAGTAAATTTTATCTGTAGTTAATGTAGAGGTTACTTGAATAAAAAATTTATTTTCTTTATCAATTAAATCTATTGCAGGAAAATTATCGTGAAAAAGTTCATTTGCATTACTTATTTTGAATCCATAGGCAGTATTTAAAAGATGCATAAATATATCTTCACCAATTTTATTTATGTCAAATAATCCATTTTTAGTATCTTGCTCAACTTTTAATTTTATAAATAATAGTTTTTCTCTTATATATTCTAACTGTTTTATATAATTCATCAAGCAAATACCCCTCTATAGAATTAATAATATTATATATATAAAGCACTTTAGCTGTTGTTAATCATTAGAACTTATATGAATAATTGAAATCATGTTACTGTGACCTAGCAACAAAAAATAGGACATAAAATTCTATATAGTCTTTCTCTCAAATTCTTACTTTTGGAGCAAAATTAGAAAATCTAACTTATTAGCCTAATAGCCTTTTTAAGAGATGTAATTTGTTCCAAAAAGTGTTCAAGAAGTAGAATTTATTGATTCTCTCAAACCCTTAAGACTTTTTGAACAACAAAAATCACTTTTAAGTCATAAGTTTAAAGATGCATTTTTCAATCATTTAGAATTACAAATTCTATCAGACTGGAATGACCCCAAGATGGTAGACACTTTTTTATTCAGTTAACACCTTGGGTTGAGTAACACTATCATTGTATCTTTTCTCAAATTCATTTGGATTTATAAAATCTAAAAAACTATGTCTTCTTTTTGAGTTATAAAACATTTCTATATATTCAAATATTTTATCTTTTTAGGAATTAATTAATCTAATATATTGTCTTAATATTTAGTGGCATTATAGAATATAGTATAGAGAATATTAATAATTTAACTATTGAAAATAATGCAAAAGAGGTTGAATAATGTCATTAAATGAAGAGCTAAGATACAAATATGCTTTAGATATAACTAGAGCTTTTAGTAGCGAAGAACACATAAAAAAGTTTCTTAATTTTTTTATGGATGAAGCTACATTATTTGCTAATGAAATCGATAAGGATGGTAATCAGATTCCATATCCAATTATATATAGCGACAAGGGTTTTGTGTATCAAACTGATTACAACTTCTTAGTACATTGTATTGCTAAATATTTTGCTTCTATTAATGTTAAATTTGATATTTATTTAAGCATTTTAAACATATTTGGGATTAGAACTGGCAAGAATGATAAGAATGTTTTTAAGCAAAGAAGAAGAGCATATTTAATCTTTTTATTGGAGTATGTTACTGGATTATTTAGTTGCAATAATCAGAATAATAAGACTACTTCTATTCAAAATTCTACTGCTATTTTGTATGAATTTAAAGGTAATTATTTTCAATATAAAGTAATTTCTATGCCTGGTACTTTTAACATTACTAGTAATTTATTTGGTATTACTTTGTATGTTGGACAAGAAAAATGGGTTGCTTTTAGAGAAAGATTTAAGCAGAATTTTGATGAAAACAATATGAAACAAGTAGCTTTTTTACAGAGAAACATTGATGCTTTTTTGAAAGAAAATGATGTTAAAAAGTTCAACTATTTTGTAATTAATTCTGTACAAATTAAAGAATCTGGTAGGTATATTAAGTACGATGAAATTTCAAGAATTAATTATCTTGAAGACTTAATTCGTATTGATATTCAAAAAACAATAGATGAAGAAACAAGTGAAGATGATGAAGATTAATTTGCCTATATATATATTTAATAATATATATAACAAAATAAGGCTTTTTTACTCTTTTTGCTTGAATAAGCACTATGTATTTTTGCCTATATATATATTTAATATATTAATAATCTTTTTTCATCAGATGGAAAGACTTAGAGTATTTTTTACTATATATATATTTAATACTATTAGTAGTGTAAAATTTGATTTTTTTAAAGGAAGAACTTATGAGTAATTTAGAATATTTGTTGTATTTAATATTGCTATCAATTACAATTGTTTTTTTAGTAATTGTTTATTTTTACAATAAGCGACACGCAAAACCAAAACATATCAGAAAAAACAAAGAACATGTTTTTTTAAAAGAAAACAAAGAAGTTGTTTACAAACGAAATGAAATGTTTGATTGGGATGTTTATAGAGATGAAGTAAATCTTAATGAGTTAAAATTTTTAGGGCTAGATATTTGGGAAGAACAGGGAAGAGCAATCAAAAGATTAAAAGAATTAAAAAAAGAGTTTGAAGAAAATAAATATATTCATTTAAATGTTATAGAGATGCTTTTTTTGCTGGAAGATTCATCTGATCAAATATCAATAAGCGAGAATGGAAATTATTATGTTCACTCTTTTGGAATTAAAACTTTGTTAGAAAAAGTTTACGATGTGCAAACTAAGCAAAAAGTTGAGCAAATAAAAGCTAATTTAATTAATTTAAATAAAGAGATTGAGATAGATGCGAAGAGATTATTTTTTATTATGAAAAATGCTAAAAACTTTGGACTAGATAGAATTTCAGATAACTCAATTTTCTTTCAATTTTTAACAAGAAAAAATGAAAAAATTGTTATTGATTTAGAAGCCAAAAGTTAATTTGAAAGAAAAAGATTATTTGCTTGTGCCAAATACAAATAATTATCTTTTTTCAGAAAATGGAGAGCTTGTTTCATTTTACAAATTTTTTAAAAATGCAAATGATTTAGAATCTTTAAAAATTGAAATAAACCAATTATCTAAAGAGAATCTATTAAAAATAATTGAAATTTTAATTTCAAATAATTTATATTATTTAAATTATGAGTTAGTGATCTATTTCTTTCTTACAATGATAAATGAGCAAAATAAGCTCATAAAAGCCCAGAAAGGTACAAATAGTATTTTGCATTAGATTATCCAGTTTCGTTCGTTTTAGAGTATTTAAATGCGTTTAAAACCACATATAATTTAAATTTTATAATACCCCAAAATGTCAAGACAATTTTTTCTAAATCTTTATTCCTTTAAACACCAGTTACTTTATGCTACATTTTCACTTTTTAAACTATAATTATTATCATTTATTTTCATACTATTAAAATATACTTCCATTGGTTTTTTATACTCTAAACTTTCATGAAATTTTTTTATTATAATCCTAAATTAATAACTGCTTCTCTTCCACTATCAGGAGCTAGTTTTGCATATCTCATAGTCATTTTTATATCTTTATGGTTCATTAGTTTTTGAATAGTAAATATTGGTGTTCCATTAATAGCTAATTGACTTGCGAATGTGTGTCTTAATGTATGTATTACAACTTTGTTTTTTCTATCACTATTATCAATGCCTTCATTAAAAAGTTCATCTAAAATTGCTCTTAATCTCTTTTCTGGATTAGTTGTAAAGATTTTATCATTTAAAGATAAATTTGCTGTTCTAAGCTCTAGCAAATGCTTTAAATCATCTGTTAAAAATGACTTATAGGTTGAATTGTTTTTAAAATCCTTTAAAGTAATAAGATTATGAGCAAAATCTATATCTTTTTTATGTATATTCAAAATAGTTGCAAGTCTAGCTCCAGTATTTAAAGCCAATTTAAAAAATAAATAAATGATATTATCTTCTTTTGTTTCATTATATAAAATTTGTATCTCATCTTTTGTTAAAAATCTCTCTCTTGCATTATCTATATTACAAGTAGTAATATATTTTGTGAAATCATTTTTCAGTAAATCATTTTTCAAAGAGTATTTACCAATTGTTTTTAAAATATTTAATATGTTATTGATTGTTTTAGGTGCTAAAGGCTTTTTAGTATTAATTGTAATCTTTTGTTCTAAAAAATGTTTAAAATTTTCAATATCTTTTTTTGATAACAAATCAATATCGAATGTTTTAAAGTAAGGTAATATATGCACCTTATAATGATTTAGAGTAGAGCCACTAATATTTTTCTCTTTAAAGTAAGCATCAGCTAAAGTTTCTATCAATATTTTTTGTTTCTTTTTTCTAGCTGCTATTACGGGTGCCTCTTCTCCATTTCTTTGTTTTGTTAAAATCTCATTTCTTTTTTGATTACAATATGTTTCCCTAATACCTTCACTATATTTACCAATCTTTATCCATATCTTTTTATTATTTTCATCTTTGTATGTGATATAATAAACTTTATCAGTTTTATCATTAGTAATAATTTCCCTAAAATATATTCCAGTTAATCTTGTTTTTGTCATTCTTTTTTCTACCCTATTTATACCCTTGTAATATTTTTAACAGTTTATAACAATGTCTATTAATGTTTATTAAAATTTATGAATTATTTAAAAATGCTTATTTTAAGGCTTTTTAAGGCTTATTTATGTTTAAATTGTTTTTTAAAGGTTTACTATGAAATATGTTGAAATCGGCTCATAACCGAGTGGTCGAAGGTTCGAGTCCTTCACGACCCACCACTTTATAAAACTTTCAACACACTTCAAAATTACTTTTAAAACTTAAAACAAAGAAAATAGATGAACAAAACCATAAGATTATTTACAGATTCAAGTGTAAATCCACAGAGTAAAATAGGCTTTGCATCTTATTTGAAAATAGAAGATTTAAATAAAGATTTAAAAATTTTAAAAGATAGAGTAAAAACAAAAAAATTTGAAAATAGTAGTTCTACAAAACTAGAGCTTCAAGCTCTACTTTGGGCACTTGATGAGATTTTTTATGAAAACAAAGAGATAGATTTTTCTATTGAAGTTTATACAGATTGTCAAAATATTATATCTTTAAGCAATAGAGAAGATAGATTAAAGACAAACAACTACTATTCACTAAATGGTAAACTTATAAAAAACCATGATTTATATAAAGAGTTTTTTGATAAAAAAGAGAGATTAAATTTAACTTTTATAAAAGTAAAAGGGCATAAGAAAAAATCTCTTAAAGATGAGATTGATGATATATTTAATCTTGTTGATAAAGCTTCAAGAAACGCTTTAAGAGAGTATTTAAACACTCACTCTTAAAATGGTTTTGAATCTGTTGTAAAGTCCAAATCAAACTGTTTTTTAAACTTTGGATTTTGTAAAATACTATTTATAGATATAAAATCTCTTCCAAAAAAATCATAACTATAACTATATATATCTTCACCAAAAAGCTCTTTATAAACACTATTTACAAACTTACTATTATAAAAGCCTGTTGTATTTAAATTAAAACTATAATCAAAAGATATTTTACTATTTTTTATAGTCTCTAAATAATCAAAAAGTTTTGAACTATCAATATCCTTTTCATATCTTAAAACTGCTAATCTATTTGCAAAATATACATAAGATTTAAAAGGCTCTATTTGTAAAAACTCACTATTTTCAATATCAAAATCATAGTGTGCTACATAAAATTTATTATCTATTTTTAAAACAACTCCAATATCACTAAATTTTGAATTATCTACAATTGAGAAGAAATCACTAAAAAGATTATCCTCTTTTTTTAAAATAATATCTCCAGTTTTTACAATAATTTGCTCCTTTATCTTTTCAGGAACTAAATCATCTTGACTCTTTTCTATAAATTTTTTTGATTCATAAGAGGCAAAAAGAAGTAAAAAAATTATTGCAAATAGTCTAATTTTCATTGTTTCTCAAAATATTTCCATCTTCAGAAATTAGTATTGCCAAGCTTTTAGTGCTTTCAAATTGTGATAAAATTATAAGCAAAATCATCATCAAAGGAACTGCCAAAAACATACCAATTGTTCCCCACATAGCACCCCAAATAACCAATGATAATATAACAACAAATTGTGACATATTTAAACTATTTCCCATTAGTTTTGGATATATTACATTTCCAATTACAAATTGAACTACACATAAAGCTGCAAATATTGAGATGATAGAGCTTAAATCCGTAAACTGAATAAGAGCAAAAACAGTTGGAATTAAAACTGCAATTATTGTTCCAATTGTAGGAATAAAATTTAAAATAAAAGCAATAAATCCCCACAAAACTGCTGCTTGTAAACCAAAATAGTGACAAATCAAAAATGTTAAAAATCCTGTTGCAAAGCTTACAAGAGTTGTAATTAAAATATATGTTCTAATTCCACTTGAAATAGATGTTAAAACTTTTTTTGCTTTTTGTCTGTTCTCATCTTTTTTAAAAAGTGCATTTAATTTTGAATTAAAAAATCTTTGGTCTATTAATAAAAAAAGTACATATAAAAAAATCTGCATTGTATTGCTCAAAATTGAACTAAATGCCATAAATATCTTATTTATAACACTTGAAATATTAAACTCTTTAAAAAACTTTTGTAAAGGCTCTTTTAAATCCATTGAAAGCAAAGAGGATATTTTATCTATTACAATATTTATTTTTGAATCCAACTGAGATACAACAGAACCCAACTCTAACATACTTGAAGTTATAAATGTACCTATGTTTATCATTAGATAAATTATTATGACCAAGGATAAAGGAGTAGCTGTATAGTTTAAAACTTTTTTATTTATATATGGTATTTTTTTAATCTCATTTGCTAAACCATTAATTAAAAACCATATAAAAAATGCAATTGCAATTGGAGTTAAAATATTGCTTAAACTATTAAAAGAGTAAAAAATCAGAAATGTAAAGGCCAAAAAATAGAATGCTCTTGCAAAATTTATCTCTTTGTTTAAGCTATCCATATCTACCCTTTTTTTATAGTTTATACTCTTTGTAATCTCTTACTCTCATCTTTTGCAAACTCTTGCATATCTGTAACTTGATCCATCTCATCTACAATCTCAATTCCAAGCATTGTCTCTAAAGCATCTTCAAGAGTTACAACTCCACTTGTTTGCCCATACTCATCTTGAACAATAAAAAGATGCATTTTCATTCTAATAAACATATCAAACAAAATAGATACAGATAGATTTTCTGGAACCTTATGAACAGGAACCATAATATCTTTTAAAAGAGTCTTTTTCTTCTTTTTAACTCTTTTTTCTAAAATAGTTTGTTTAAAAACAACTCCTACTATATCATCTATTGATTCATTATATACAGGTATTCTTGAATAGACATATAGATTATCATTTAAAAGAGCCTCTTTTACACTTGTTTTAGAATCCAAAGCAAAAACAACAGTTCTTGGAGTCATAATATCTTTTGCTTTAATATTTTTTAGTTTGAATAAATTTTTTATTAAAACACTCTCTTTTGCCTGTAAAACACCCTCTTTCTCACTCATATCTACTATTGTAATAATCTCATCTTTTGAGAAGTTTGCCTCATTTTTTCTACCTTTTTGTAAAGCATTTGTTATAAAAGTAGCAAGAAAAATAAAAGGGTAAGTAATTTTAACCATAAATGATATTATATAAACAGCTGGAACTATAAACTTTCTCCAATAAATAGCACCAAGAGTTTTTGGAAATATCTCAGATATAAAAAGCACCATCAAAGTTAAAGTAAAAGCAATCACAGCTTGCCAATTTGAACCAAAAATAATAGCAGCTTGCGCACCAACACCAGCTGCTCCCATAGTATTTGCAAAAGTATTTAATGTAAGAATTGAAGATATTGATTTATCAATATTTTGTTTTACATCCTTTGCTAAATCAACAGTTTTTGAGCTATAACCTTTTTTATCTAAACTCTCAATATATGAAGATGTTGAAGATAAAAGTGTAGCTTCCAGTAGTGAACACATAAATGATAAAATAAGTGTTAAAAGTAAATATGTAATAAGTAGTGTCATTTTTTAAACTCGATTATTGAGATGTTTTTTAGAATATGTTTTATATCTTTAGAATGTAAAATATGTTTATCATTTAAAACTTTCATAAAAAATCTAACTTCTGCATTTGTAAAACCATCTGGCTCCTTCGCTTTGATTGAAACATCACTCTTTTCTAATTTTATTCTATACAATTTTTTATTTGTCAGTTTTGCATAATATACAATATCAAGATCTTTTTGTGTAATTTTTTCTATTGTAACAATAACTTTATCAAAAACTACATTCATATTAAAATCTGGATACAAATTTTTAAACTCTTCACTTGAGATATATCCAATATACAATTTAGTATAAATATCAAAATATAGACTCATTTTATAACTTGAAAAAAAGCTTAAATCAACACTAAATTTTGGGTTAGATCTTGCACTATTTAAAATCCACTCTAAAGTTGGAAAATATGCAAATCTTTTGTATTTCAAGCTGTATGCCTCTACAAACTTGCTATTTTCTGGGGCTTTTAGAGTTTGTAAATCATTTTTTACTTTTTTAGCAAAAATTATTTTTTCTATTAACTCTTTATCCTCTAAATCATTTGTTATCCAAATAGTTGCATAAGGTGGAAAATTTTTAAGTCCTGTTGAACCTTTTGTTAAAACTATTAAAGATTTAATCTCTAAATGTGGAAAAATCATCTTCAAAAGTGCATATTTTTTTGCTAATCTCTTATTTAAACTTGCAGTTTTCTTTGATGTACTCATCTCTACAAAATACAAACAACCATCTGTAAAAAACATTGCATCAAACTCACTTATATCCTTGTAAGCTGATTTAAAAACAATTTGTGAAGTTCTATCTATTAGAAGTCCACTTTTTATAAATTTATTCTCCATATCTTGATATGGACCTTTTAATACAAAACTTTTTATATCTTCACTATTTAAAGCATAATTTAACAATAATTCATAAATAATATTTTCATAAATCTCACCTTTAAAACTACTATAAGCTGTAATATAAGATAAGTCATCTTTTGAAATTTCATTTTTTATAAGTGATTTTAAGTTTTTGCTATCGTATGAGTAGTGAAAGAGATTTTTTTCTATCTCTTTGGTCTCTAAATTTCTTATATGTTCTGGTATTTTTATGTTCAATATTTTCTCTTTAATTAAAAAATAGATTAGATTATATCAAATTTATCTTATAAACTTGATATAATCTCTTTTTTAAAAAGGATTTAGATGAAAAAAATATTTAATATAAATGTTGAAAACAAAACAAGAGATAGACAAGTTGACTCTATAAAAAATGAAGTTAGAAAATATATAAAAAGAGAGAAGAGTAAAAAATTACCAGAAGGCTTTAACTCTTGGTTTTTTGATTGTAAATTTGGAGAATCACAAGATAGTGCAAAAGAGATAAATTTTGCTGATGTTATAAAATCAATTGATTTTGCACAAAAAGAAAATTATGATAGTTTTTATCTTGAAATTGTTGCAAAAGCAGTTTTTAAAGAGAAAAAATCATCAAACGATGATCAACTTTTAGAGGATTAATTTATAGCAATTTTTGGATTGTTTATAAAATACAATTTTGTTAGAATTTTAAAAAATTTCATAAAGGAAAAATATGAACTACATAACAAACGATAATTTAGAAGTAGCTGATAAAGAAGTATTTGAGATAGTTGAAGCAGAACTAAAAAGACAAACAAATCATTTAGAGATGATTGCAAGTGAGAACTTTACAAGTCCAGCTGTTATGCAAGCAATGGGTTCAGTATTTACAAATAAATATGCTGAAGGTTATCCATATAAAAGATATTATGGTGGATGTGAACAAGCTGATAAAGTAGAACAACTTGCAATTGATAGAGCTTGTAAAATATTTGGATGTAAATATGCAAATGTTCAACCTCATAGTGGATCTCAAGCAAATGGTGCAGTTTATGCAGCACTACTTAAAGCAGGTGATAAAATATTAGGTATGGATCTATCTCATGGTGGACATTTAACTCATGGAAGTAAACCAAGCTTTTCAGGGCAAAACTACTCTG
>Ga0265295_1005527_pt1 | contig 16005 bp, 11 predicted proteins | sample Munlansysbiofilm_FD_192503 | JGI IMG/M metagenome (GOLD analysis project Ga0265295, IMG submission 192503) | Leachate microbial communities from a municipal landfill in Southern Ontario, Canada - Methane capture system biofilm | ecosystem: Engineered > Solid waste > Landfill > Unclassified ... | reverse complement strand
TTGAAAGGGCTTGAAAGCCCGCCATACCCTCCCTTGTCTCCCCCTTGCAATGAAAAGGGGTGACAAGGGAGGGCAGTAATAAAAACGCAAAGAAGGTCAGGGAGTCTTCCCCGGCCCGGTCGCCGCGGAGTATCCCTCTTCATCACGAGATCAGCTTCTTCTCCGAGGTAATCAATTTCTTCCCTACCGCCATCCATTTGAAAGATGCGCCAGCGGACAGGTCGTCCGCGTCCACGGACAGTTTCAGCGCCGCCCCCTTCTCCATGCGGAATCCCTCCGGCAGAGAAAGGAGGGTGGAGATAACCTCGCTGAAATCCGGTTCGTGCCCCACAAGCGCCAATTCCTTTACCGGCTTGTAGGAGAGGATGATGCGCGACAGAGCCTCCATATCAAATCCGGGAGACAGTTCTTCCACCGCCATCAGTGAGCCGACGTAGGAAATCTTCTCCGCCAGGATATCCGCTGTCTGAACCGCCCTCAGGTAGGGACTCGTCAGGATCAGATCCGGGTCGATCCCCTCGTCACGCAGAGTCTTGGCCGTTTTGCGGAAAAGGAACCTGCCGTCCGGGGTCAGATATCTCCTTTCATCCTCAATTCCTTCCGTTCTTTCTATAGCCTCGGCGTGTCTCACAAAGATTATTCTCATCCGCGTCTCCCTCCCGGTTCCGTTTTACGGCGCTCTGTTCCGGCTGCCCTTGCCTGCTCCTGGAAAATACTACTTTCCGGCAATGAATGAAACGGGAAACACGCGCCTACGCGACTTTTAACACGATTGTAACAGTCCCGGGATGTTTGTATTAAGCGCAACCATGCGCCAGTGTTCCCTTGATCCCGCAGGGGCTACCAGCCGGGTCGCCCCTGCAGGCTGGTTCACCGCGGATGACGTAGATGTTGTCCTAGTGGGAGAAGGATTCCCTGGAGCGGACGCAGCGGCTTTTCCCGAATAGAGGAGAATGGGGCCTATGACGGGGTGGTATGGCGGATGTCCTTGCCTTTCACCATGAAGATCACCATCTCGGCCACGTTGGTGGCGTGATCGGCGATGCGCTCAAGACATTTGGAGATGTAGTTCAGCTTCATGGCGCGGCTTATGGTGGTGGGGTCTTCCATCATGAAGGTCAGAAGCTCCCGCTGGATCTGATAATTGAGATCGTCCGCCATCTGGTCGTTTTCGCACACCCTGACGGCCAGAGCGTCGTCGCCGCGGACAAAGGCGTCCAGGGCCTCCCTCACCATGGAGCGCGCGGCCTCGGCCAGCCGCGGCAGGTCGATGTAGGGCTTCAGGGGAGGTTCTTCGTTCAACTCCCTGACACGGTTGCAGACGCTCACGCACTGGTCGCCGATTCGCTCCAGGTCGGTGACGATCTTCAGCGCCAGGGTGAGGAAACGGAGGTCTCGCGCCGCGGGCTGACGCCGCGCCAGCACCTCCAGGCATTTTTCGTCGGTTACCACCTCCAGGTGGTTCACTTCGTGATCGGAGATGATGGTGCGGTCCGCAAGCTCCGAGTCCCGATCCACCAGGGCCTTGATGGAGTTGGAGATCATCACCTCCACCTTCCCCCCCATCTGCAGGAGGAGGTCGCGAATCTCGTTCAGTTCGGCGTCATACTGCTTGATAATATGTTCTCTTTCCATGAAATATCCTCGTAGTAATGCACTTTTGACTTTTAACTTATTACTTTTTTACTCATCACTCATCTCTCGTCACACCTCAAAAAGCCTCACCCAAACCGCCCGGTAATATAGTCCTCAGTATGCTTGTTGTCCGGATTGGTGAAGATCTTCTTGGTCTCATCGAATTCTATCAGCTCGCCCAGGTAGAGGAAGGCGGTGTAGTCGGAGACCCGGGCCGCTTGCTGCATGTTATGGGTGACAATGACAACCGTGTACCTTTCCTTCAATTCGTTGATAAGCTCCTCAATCCTGGCGGTGGCGATGGGGTCCAGGGCCGAGCACGGCTCGTCCATGAGGATGATCTCGGGGTTCACGGCAATGGCGCGGGCGATGCAGATGCGTTGCGCCTGTCCCCCGGAGAGCCCCAGGGCCGAATCGTGGAGACGGTCTTTTACCTCGTCCCATATGGCGGCTCCCCGGAGACTCTTCTCCACGGCCTCGTCCAGGGTCGCCTTGTCCTTTACCCCTGCGATGCGGAGACCATAGACGATGTTTTCGTAGATTGACTTGGGAAAGGGATTAGACTGCTGGAACACCATCCCCACCCGGCGGCGCAGGCTGATGACATCCAGGGCCGGGTTTGTGATCTCCTCCCCGTCCAGTTTGATGCTTCCCTCGATGCGCACATTGTCCAGAAGGTCGTTCATGCGGTTGAAACAGCGCAAGAGGGTGGACTTGCCGCATCCCGACGGGCCGATGAAGGCGGTTACCTGTCCGCGGGGGATGGAGAGGGTGATGTTCTTGAGGGCGGGGGAGGTCCCGTAGTAGAGGTTGAGGCCGGTGATGTCCAAGACCGGGTCCTGTATGGCTCGGATAGTGCGTAATTCCATGGTGTCGGTATCTCCGTGGGTGGTTCTATCGGTATTCTCAGAACGCCTTGGTGGCGTACTTCTGTTTCATCCTGTTCCTGATGAGGATTGCGGCGCTGGAGGCGGTGATGACGATGGCCAGCAGCAGCAGGGTGGTTACGAAGACCATCGGTTTGGCCGCCTCCACGTTGGGCGACTGGAAGCCCACGTCGTAGATGTGGAACCCCAGGTGCATGAATTTGCAGTCCAAGTGGAAGAAGGGGAAGGTACCGTCGATGGGGAGCGACGGTGCCAGCTTGACCACACCCACCAGCATAAGGGGCGCCACTTCCCCGGCGGCCCTGGCCATGGCCAGGATCATGCCGGTCATGATGCCGGGGGTTGCCATGGGGAGGACCACCTTCAACAGGGTCTGAAACTTGGTGGCCCCCAGGGACAGGGAGCCCTCCCGAAGCCCCTTGGGCACGGCCGCCAGGCCTTCTTCCGTGGATACGATAACAACCGGCACGGTGAGCAGGGCCAGGGTCAGGCTTGCCCACAGAATGCCCCCGGTTCCGAAGGTGGGGGTGGGGAGGCGTTCCGGGTAGAAGAAGGCGTCGATGGAGCCGCCGATGCCGTAGACAAAGAATCCCAGGCCGAACACGCCATAGACGATGGACGGGACGCCGGCCAGGTTGTTGACGGCGATGCGCACCAGACGGACAATGACCCCTTCCCTGGCGTATTCACGCAGATACACCGCGGCAATTACGCCAAAGGGGAGGGAAAAGAGGCTCATGAGGATGACCATCATCACCGTGCCGAATATGGCCGGGAACAGGCCGCCCTCGGTATTGGACTCCCTTGGCTCATCCAGGAGCATCTCGCCTGTCTTTCCGGCGTAGAAGGCGCTTTTGGCAAGTACGCCCATGTCATTGGGACGCCAGGCGCGCACGATGTCCATCAGCGCTATTTCCTTCTCTTCACCCGCCGCGTCCGTGAACAGGGCTTTAGGCCGTCCGAGCTCCTCCATCTCGGTGTTAAACCGCTCCAGGAGGGTGTTGAAACGCGTGAGAACCTTTTCCCGTTCCTGTGTCATGGCTTCGATGCGCGCCGGGTCCCCCTTGGCGTATTCCAGTTTCCGGATCCTGAGGCGCAGGGCCTCCGCCTCGCCATTGACCTTGGACATGGCCTTTTCGGTCTCTGTCAACTTTTCGCGGGAGGCTGCCACCAGGGAGATGGCCCGTTGCATGTCGTCCCACGGCTCGGCCGATGGCTGGATGTCCAGTCCTTCCAGGGAAAGGGATTTCAGAAAGCCATAAAAGTTTCCGTGCTCCTTTCGCTCCAGGGCAATGGCGTCTTTGGGGAGTGAACGGAAAGAGATGTCCTCCAGATCCACCCAGCGGTAGTCCTGTGAGTACAGATCCCGGTTCCCCACCTTGAACTGGAGCCGCTCGCCGTGGGAGGCGGTTGCCTTTTCTCCGGCAGTTATCTCCCCGAGTAGCCTTGAGCCGTCTTTCAGGCTCGCCAGGGTAAGGTCTGAGGGCCAGAAATATCCCAGACCGTGGACCAGGACCACCACCAGTAGTGTCGCTATCATGAGGAGGGTGGCGGAAAGGGCCGCGGCTGTCGCCCAGACCTTGGGTTCCCCCTGTTTCCAGAATGTGCCCATATGATTGTCCGTCCTTGTCAGAACCGGCCGTACTTCTTGCGGAATTTCTGACGCAAGATCTCGGCGGCGGTATTAATGAAAAAGGTAAAGATAAAAAGCAGCACCGCGGAAAAGAAGAGGGTCCGGTAAAGGGTTCCCAACACGGGCGCCTCCGGTATCTCCACGGCGATATTGGCCGAAAGGGAGCGGAAGCCGTTGAAGATGCTCCAGTCCATAATCGGCGTGTTGCCGGTTGCCATGAGGATGATCATGGTTTCACCCACGGCCCGGCCGAAACCTATCATCACCGCTGAGAAGATTCCGGGCAGGGCGGAAGGAAGGACCACCCGCCACGCGGTCTGCCAGCGGCTGGCGCCGATGGCCAGGGATGCGGCCGCCAGGTTCTTGGGCACATTGGACAGGGCGTCCTCGGCTATGGTGAAGATGATGGGGACCACAGCCAGGCCCAGGGCGAAGCCGATGATGATGGAGTTGCGCTGGTCGAAGCGGATGCCCAGGGTGTCGAAAAGCCACAGCTTGAAGTCACCGGCGAACAGGGATGACTCCAGCATGCCGCCCAGCAGGGAGGAGACATATACCCCCAGGGCCAGGGCCGGGACAAGAAAGAGGAACTCCCGGCCCAGCGAAAGGCGCTTCAGTCCCGGCGTTGAGCCGAATTTTTTCCACAGCAGCATGAAGAGAAGGACCGTTGCCGGAACGGTCGCCAGTGAGATCAGCAGAGAAACTATGGTGTGGTCGAACAGAGGCGCCAGCCACAGGCCGGCCAGGAAGCCGATGACCACCGACGGGATGGCCGCCATGATCTCGATGGCCGGCTTGACGAATTTCTTCATCCGCGCGCCCATGAACTGGCTTGTATACAGTGCGCCCAGCAGGGCCAGCGGGATGGCGAACAGCATGGCGTATGCCGTCCCCTTCAGGGTGCCGAAGATGAGGGGAGTCAGGCTCAGCTTGGGCTCGAAGTCGTCGTTGGCCGAAGATGACTGCCACACGTATGCGGGAGCGTCGTAGCCCTCGTACCACACCTTGCCGAAGAGGGTCTTCAGGCTGACTTCGGGGTGGGGGATGGAGATTCGCCAAACCGTGACCCGGTTGTCCCGATCCAGGGCGATGACGCCGTTTTCCTTGCCGGACACGGCGAAGTGTTGGATGGGGCTCGTCCCTGCCAGGGAAAGGAGTCGCCTCTCCGAGGTCATGTGGTCCACGGCTAGCGTCCCCCTTGCGTCCAGCGAATAGAGTGTCTTGCCGCGAGGGGAGGGGAGGATGGCGCGTACCGCACCGTTACGGCTGGTGAGACCGTGGATCCGCATGAGGGTCTTGTCCCCTGCCAGTCCACTCTGCGAGGCCGGAAACCAGGTTGAATAGTTTCCGTCCGCGTCTCCCACGGCCAGCGATACATCGCCGAATACGGGAGAGAGCGAGGTGACAGGTCGTCCCGAGGTGTTGGCCGCCACTGTATCCAGCAGCTTCGGCGATTCCCGGTCCGACAGGTCCCAGCGCAGCAGGCGCCCGCGGTCCGTGCCGGCATAGAGATAATGGGCCTTGGTGTCCAGGGCGACCGAGGTCACCGCGCCGGGAAGGTCGCCGCCGAACAGGGAAGCGGAAGTCCTGGTGGATTCGGTCCCGTCCATGGATTCGGTTCTGGTGGTTGCGGAGAGGGAGAACCTTCCTTCCGGGAGGAGAGAAACCCTTATTATTGCTTCCTTTTCGTCCGGAGTCCTGGCCAGGGAGAGGAGAGGCGCCGTCCCATCGGCCTTTTGCTCCAGAAGAGTGGCTATATCGTGGCTTATGGACTTGCCGCCCGCGCCGTCATCCACCACGGCGCAGTTGATCCTGATGGAGGTGAAAGAGCCGTCCTTCCACAGGATGTCATATTGTTGGCGCGGCGCTTCTGTTACAGCCGCTATGGCGCCGGTCCCGCCTGGCGGAGTGAGGTGGACCGTATCTTTGATCTTTCCGCTGTCTGTGTCGAAGAAGGAAACCATGCCCGAGTCATTGATGACATAACCGGCGGAAAGAGAATCATCCGTTCCCATGGCCAGAATCCCGTCTCCTTTGGTGGAGAGGGGGACCGACGAGACAATGGAGGCGGAGGGTGGGAGAAACAGGGGAACCGCTACCTTGAGTATCAGGACGAGGATGCCGATAACCGAGAAGATGACGAAAAAACCACCGATGTTGATGAGCCAGGCGGCGAGCCGGTCGTTTTTCTTCGCGCGGGCGAGAAATCTGTCGTTCATGAAAGCGGTGTCTCCTGTGGGTAATCTTTGCGTCCGGGTTCTACCTTCACCCTGCCGTTGGCCGACCGCTTATCAAGGAGAAGGGTGATATGCAGACCCCTCTCCGCTGAGAGGGGTCCGGGACAGGGGTTAGACGTGAGGGTTAAAACCTGAAATCAATAAGCTACTTGATGGTATCCAGGCTCTTGGCGGTCATCTTTGCCGTGAGGGGGAGATATCCGTCCTTGACCACGATCTCCTGGCCCTCCCTGGAGACGACGAACTTCAGGAACTCCTCCACCAGTTTCGGAAGCGGCTTGCCCGGTGCCTTCGCTGCGTAGACGTAGAGGAAGCGGCTCAGGGGATACCTGTTATTCAGGGCGTTCTCGTAGTTGGCCTCGAATGCCTGTCCGCCTTCCTTCTCCGAGAGGGCCAGGGTCTTTACCCCAGAGGTCTTGTAGCCGATGCCGGAGTAGCCGATGCCGTTCTTGTCCCTGGTGATGCCCTGGACAACGGAGGCCGAGCCGGGCTGTTCCTTCACAGTGTCCTTGAAGTCACCCTTGGACAGGGCGTGTTCCTTGAAGAAGCCGTAGGTTCCGGAGGCGGAGTTACGGCCGTAGAGACTTATCGGCTGGCCGGCCATCCTGCCGGTGACTCCCAGTTGGCCCCAGGTCCTGATGTCGCTGGCATAGCCGCGCTTGCGGTTCCTGGAAAAGGCGGCGTCCACCTTTTCCAGGGAGATGCTCTTCAGGGGGTTGTCCTTGTTCACGAACATGGCGATGGTGTCGATGGCCACGGCGATTTTGATGGGCTTGTAGCCGTATTTCTTCTCAAAGGCGTCCATTTCGCTGCTCTTCATCTCGCGGGACATGGGACCCAGTTGCGCGGTCCCGGCTATCAGGGCGGGGGGGGCGGTGCTGGAGCCCTTGCCCTCGATCTGGATCTTCACATTGGGATACTTCTTGCGGAATCCTTCCGCCCACATGGTCATAAGGTTGTTGAGTGTATCGGAGCCGATGCTGTTCAGATTGCCTGAGACGCCGGCGACGGTCTGGTACTTCTTCAGTCCCTTGTCCACTTTTACCGGCTGCGCCGAGGCGATCCCGGTTGCGGCCACAAGCAGGGCCGCGGCCGTGCAGATGATTCTCTTGAGCACTTGTTACCTCCTGGTGTGTAAAGCGCGTTTTTTCGTCTTAGGAACTGTAAACAAATAACATGGGCATCTTGCATCCCATCTTCAGGTCATCTTTGACCGAACCTCAATCACCAAATCCTCAACGTAGCCCTGCTACGTCTGCGGTTTGGTTCAATCAGTTCAACCAAATCTGATCTGAATCTGAACGCAATATTGACCATGCTATTCATTTACAGTTCCTTAGTAGCGGCTTCAGGTTACAGTCTTGTTACGAATGGGCCAAGATATCTTGAAATCCGAGCCCTGGGCCGTCATGGTGGATACCCTCCGGGCGCTTCCGCTGTCACGCCTTTTTCAGGGTAAAGGAAAAGGTGGCGCCCTTTCCTGGTGAGCTATCCACGGAAACCGTGCCGCCATGGGCCTGGACGATGTGCTTGACGATGGCGAGACCCAGGCCGGTTCCTCCCATTTCGCGGCTTCTCGCCGGGTCCACCCGGTAGAAGCGTTCGAAGATACGAGGAAGGTCGCGGGGCGGGATTCCGATGCCTGTGTCCGTAACGTTTATTTTAATCAGGCTACCCAGTTGAACGGCCGAGACGGTTACCGAACCTCCCGCCGGGGTGAATTTCACACTGTTGTCCAGCAGATTGATGAGCACCTGGTCCAGTTTCGCCGTATCCGCAAGGGCCTGCGGCGCGTCCGCCAGGGAGGGCTCCTGGATCAGTGATATGCCCTTTTCTTCCGCGGTCCGCTCCATGAGCCGGAATGCCCGCGTCACGGCGCCCAGGATGTTTACCGGCGCCGGTTCCAGTTCCATGGCTCCTGATTCCATGCGGGAGAGGGTCAGAAGGTCGCTGATCAGGCTGGCCAGACGTTCCGCGTGATTGTGAATTATGTTGAGAAACCGGGTTTTCTTTTCCGGTTGCAGGGCGTCCCCTTCGTTGAGAAGGGTTTCAGCGAATCCCTTGATAACTGATACCGGCGTTCTGAGCTCATGGGAGACATTGGCCACGAAGTCCTTGCGGATCTCCTCCAGTCTTTTCAGGTCGCTTATGTCGTGGAATACCGCCACGGAGCCCAGGAGTTCGCCTTCCTCCCTGAGGGGAACCCAGTGGGTGAGAAGATGCTTCTCTTCCGGAACCAGTACGGACATCTCCTCGACGGTTTCCTCCCTGGTTTCCAGCGTCTTTTTCAGTGTATTGTGCATTGCCGGCTGTCGGGTGATCTCCAGCAGGGACTTGCCCTCCAGCTCTTCCACGAGGGCGAATATGGCCCGGAACGCCGGATTCGCCAGGGTTATGTTTCCCGAGGTGTCGGTGACGATCACCCCTTCTCCCATGCCGCGCAGGATGGTGTCGAGCCGGTTCCTTTCCGCGGATATCTTTCCCATCTGCTCTTCTATCTTCGCTGTCATCTCGTTCATCATAGCGGCCAGTTCGCCGATTTCATCGCGGCTCGTGACGGGAATCCTGACGCCGAAATTTCCCTTGCCGATAAGCCCGGCAACGGAGGCCATCTTCCGGAGAGGACTGGATGTAAGGCTTGCTATGACATAGCTGAGGAAGAAGGAGCAGACAACCGCGAGAAGAAGAGCCGCCGCCAGGATGGCGCGAAGACTTCCAGTGGCCGCTTCAAGACGTGAAAGGGGGAGCGCCATGCGTATCACGCCCCCCTGGTCGTTTTCGGCGCGGAAAGGGTACGCGACGTAGAGCATGCTGGTTCCCAGGGTGGAAGAATATCTTATGGAAGAGCCGGCGCCATTCTTTATGGCCTTCTGGAACTCCGGTCTGGTCGAGTGATTTTCCAGCTTGCCCAGATCTGAATCCTTTAGTTCCGAGTCGCCAGCAACGGCGCCGTCGGCCGACATGATGGTTACGCGCGCCTTGATTTCCTTCCCGGCATTGTGGGCTATGGCGGGCGCATCGCGCTTCAGGTCGCCGATTTCCTTGGCGCACATGATGGCAATCAGTTTCGCCTCGTTGAGGAGGTTTTCCCTCGCCTCATCCAGAAGATGCCCTTCCAGTGTCCGGCTCAGGTATCCATAAAGGACGGCGCCGGTAAGGATTATCAACGTCAGATAGGAGGCCATAAGCTTCCACTGGATCTTGATCTTCATGAATCCTCCATCTTGTAGCCGAAGCCGCGAACGGTCTTGATAAGGTCTCCCGCCGGGCCAAGCTTGGTGCGAAGTCGCGTGATGTGTGTGTCTACCGTTCTGGTGTCGCCGACATAGTTGTATCCCCAGACGTTCTTCAACAGCAGGTCGCGATTCTGGACCCTTCCCGCCCGCTCCGCTAGGTTTAGGAGGAGCTTGTATTCGGTGGTGGTGAGAGCCACATCCTCTCCGGCGGACGTAACCGTGTGGGCGCCGGTGTCGATGGACACCGGGCCTATACTGATGATCCTTTCGCCGCTCTTTTCCGGCTCCGTCCGGCGGAGGACGGCCTTGACCCGCAGCATAAGTTCCCGGTTTGAAAAGGGTTTCACCACATAATCATCGGCCCCTACCTCAAAACCCACCACACGATCAATCTCTTCTCCCTTGGCGGTCAGCATGATCACCGGAATTCGCGAGGTTTTTTCCGACTTTTTAAGTATTTTGCATATTTCCGTCCCCAGCATTCCCGGCAGCATCAGGTCGAGAAGGACCAGATCAGGCAGTATGCGGCGGGCCGCCTCCAGGCCGCCGGGTCCGTCAAGGGCGGTCTCAACCCGGTATCCCTCCTTTTCCAGGTTGAATGCTACGAGATCCAGAAGGTCCCGTTCGTCTTCAATGATAAGGATCGTTTTCATTGTACAGACTCCTCTTTCCGGTGGATTCTAGCCGGATAATGTGACAATCGCGTTACAATTACGTGAACAGTCGGTTGTCGTGGGCCTTCCGAGAACAAGGCTCCTGGTATTTCACATCGTCTGTTGACAGTGGTGTGGAAAAAATGTGAAAGCGGAACGTAAGGGGCGGTTTTTTCCACCATGATTGCATATTGCCTTTTTTTTAGTCACCGGAAATTTCCTTTGTTAAGCATCTGGTGGCAAAGACGAAAAAAGAGGCGCGCGGCGATGTATTCATGGAACATAATATCTTGACTTGTAAGGGTTGCTGTGATAATTCATAAAATCCTTATAAATCAACATGTTAAATTTAGTACGGAGAAAATATCTTTCGTCGTTGAAGCTGTTTCCCGGATGTTTGAACGAATCAGGTCAAAGGGTACTTTTCCGGGTATCTTTGGTCTTGCCGTTTTAGTCCGACAGATGAGCGGGGGATTGTCTTTCTTATTAAAGGGGAGGTCTGGATGTCGAAGAATCTTGAGATTACAATCGGTGGGTTGCTGGATCAGATGGCTGAGCGTTTTCCGGACAATGATGCTCTGGTTTATGTGGATCGCGGATTACGCTATTCTTATTACGAGTTCAACCAGGTGTGCCGGCGGGTTGCGAAAGGGCTGATGAAACTGGGTGTCAGGAAGGGGGACCATGTTTCCATATGGGCCACCAACGTTCCCGAATGGGTCATCCTTTCCTCTGCCGCCGCCAAGATAGGCGCCGTTCTGGTTACCGTCAACACCAGCTATCGCACATCAGAGCTTGAATATATTCTCAAGCAGTCGGATTCCGGATATCTTTTCCTGATAAAGGGCTTCAAGGACATAGATTACATGGAAACCCTTTATGAAGTCGTTCCGGAATTGCGGAATTCCACTCCCGGGACGCTGCGGAGCGAGTTGCTTCCATTTCTGAAGCATGTTGTGTACATAGGTGAAGAAACACCTTCCGGAACCATAAACTTCAATGATCTTTATGAGATGGCCGATGACGTGTCAGACGATGAGCTTGAGGAGATTCAGAGGAGCCTCGACATCCATGATGTCATCAACATGCAGTATACCTCGGGAACGACCGGTTTCCCCAAAGGGGTCATGCTTACCCACTACAATCTGACAAACAACGGCTTCTATATCGGTGAGTGCATGAAATTTACGGAAAAGGACCGGCTCTGCATCCCCGTTCCGTTCTTCCACTGTTTCGGCAGTGTCCTCGCGGTCATGGCCAGCGTAACCCACGGCGCCACCATGGTGCCGATTGTGACTTTCAACCCCCTGCAGGTGCTCCAGGCTATTGAACAGGAGCGTTGCACCGCTGTCCATGGAGTGCCCACCATGTTTATCGCCGAACTGGAACACCCGGACTTTGACAAGTTTGATCTCACCACACTTCGGACCGGGATCATGGCCGGTTCGGTATGCCCGATTGAGGTGATGAAGAGGGCCGTAAATGACATGCACATGACCGAGATCACCAGCGTTTATGGACTGACGGAGGCGTCACCAGGCATTACCCAAACGCGCACTGAAGACTCCATAGAGTTGAGGGTTGCCACTGTCGGCCGTGCCCTTCCCGGAGCGGAGGTCAAGATCATCGACATCGAGACCGGCGCGACCCTCCCCCCCGGCAAGCAGGGCGAGCTATGTGGACGCGGTTACATGGTGATGAAGGGGTACTACAAGATGGCGGAAGAGACAGCCAAGGTCATCGACGCCGACGGATGGCTGCATACCGGTGACCTGGCGGTCATGGACGAAAATGGTTATTGCAAGATAACCGGGCGCATAAAGAATATGATCATCCGGGGTGGAGAAAACATATACCCGAAAGAGATTGAAGAATTCCTCTATACCCACCCGAAGGTTTCCGATGTTCAGGTCTACGGTGTGCCGGACCGGAAATTCGGCGAGCAGGTCATGGCGGCTATTGTCGTGAAAAAGGGTATGGAGATGACTGAAGAAGAGGTGAAGGAGTTCTGCAAAGGGAAGATCGCCAACTACAAGATCCCCAGATATGTCAAGTTTGTCGATTCCTATCCCATGACTGCTTCCGGCAAGATCCAGAAATTCAAGCTTCGCGAGATGGCGATCCGCGAGTTGCAGCTTGAGGACGACGGGGAAACGGCCTGACATGAACGGGCGGACAACACCGAAAAGCGAACTGGAAGCTCGGATTAGCGCCCTTCAGTCCCTGATGGCGGGCGAAGGTCTGGACATGGTCCTTCTCGTCCAGAACGCCGATCTCTTTTACTTTACCGGTACGATCCAGTCGGGATGTCTTTGTGTTCCCGTTGAAGGTGAACCGGTATACATGGTGAGAAGGGATGTTAAAAGGGCTCGCGCCGAGTCGGCCATCTCGGAGATAGTTCCATTTGCCTCCATGCGGGAGGCCCCCGGCATCCTCGAAGGACACGGGATCAGTCCTCCGGAGAGGATTGGGATGGAGCTGGATGTACTGCCGGTGGGTCTTTTTGAAAGGTACCGCAAGGCATTCCCATCCGCACAGTTTTCTGACGCGACCCCCCTGGTGCGGAGGGTGCGCATGAAGAAATCCCCCTTTGAGCTGGAGATAATGCGCCGTGCGGCGCGTCAGGTGGATATCGTTTACCGGCGGGCGGGGGAAATGATCCGAGATGGGATGACGGACCTGGAACTGGCAGCTGAACTGGAATACGCGGCCCGCAGGGAAGGGCATCTGGGACTTATAAGGATGAGGGCCTTCAACGGTGAAATGCTCTTCGGGCACACATTTTCCGGCGCTGACGGTTCGGCACCCGCGTATACGGATACGCCGCTGGGAGGCGTGGGACTCCATCCCAGCTTTGGTCAGGGGTGCGGCGTGAAGTCCATTGCTCCGGGTGAGCCCATTATTGTGGACTTTGCCGGAAGCGTCGACGGTTACCTGGTTGATCAGACCCGCGTATTTGCCGTGGGCCATATTCCGGAGGAGTTGCGCGGAGGGTACATGGACATGCTGGCGGTCCAGGAGAGGATGCGCGAGCTGGCCGTCCCGGGGGCGGCGTGGGGCGATGTCTATGAGGGCTGCCATTCCCTTGCCCTGGAAAAAGGGCACGGGGACAATTTCATGGGGTACAAGGGCGCCCAGGTATCGTTCATCGGCCATGGTATTGGTATAGAGATAGACGAATATCCCTTCATCGCCCGCGGATTCAGCGATATGTTGCTGGAGCACGGAATGGTTTTCGCTTTCGAGCCGAAACTGGTGTATCCGGGGATTGGCGCCGTGGGCATAGAGAATACCTTTCATCTGTCCGAAGACGGGCTCGAACGGCTTACCTTTTCCAGCGAGGACATAGTTATCGTTTAACTATTCAGTAGAAGTTTGCTCTCGAAGAAGAATCAGGTTCATGAAAACGGCTGCGCCGGGGGCCGTCCCGGGTCAAGGACGCGCGGCATTGGCATGCTGATGGTCCCCGAATATCTGGGCGCTGAAGATATAGATGTCGGCCTCGTTTTTCCATGCGTCTGTTTCAAGCCCCGCTTTCAGGCATGTCTGTTCCAGAAAGGTTGTCCGGTCCCATCCCTGCTCGACCGCTACCTGTGGCAGGAGCACGCCCCGGAACATGTTCTTTTCGATGTAGAGACCATGGACGCCCACCTGGATTTCATCGACGGTGTTTATTTTTTTGAGCGGCGAGAGGATTGATATCTCCAGTTCAATGTCGTTCAGTTCCTTGCTCGTAAGGGGATAAAAACGCGGATCCCTGGTCGCCGCGGCCATAGCCATATCGCGAACCGTGGCATGGAGGGGCTTTTCGGCTGTGAAAACGCCGATGCAACCGCGAAGCCTGCCGTGCATCTTGATGGTGACGAAACAGCCCCTCTTCAGCGACAGGTTGCCGCCCGGCGACTTCTTCGTCCGGATCTGTTCAAGGCCGACCGCTTCCGTGATGGATTCTCTGGCAATCTGAAGCAGAACCTTCCGTTCTTCAGGAGTTACGATATTTTCCACGTTGTTCTCCTTTTGATTTTTACCGGCTGTAACTATTCAACACAAAAAACTGTCAACTAAGCGTCTGTCATGCCCGAGTGCATTTGTCGGGCATCCATGGCTTTCAAATGAAAACCCTTCTGGATTCCCGATTGCAGCCTTGGGAATGACAGAAAATTCCATATGCTGAATAGTTACTACTGATTTTAAATCCTATACTATATTTGCGGATGCCAGACAATATGCAATTGACTTCAATCGGCTTTCCCCGCATAAATCCGTTCTGGAAGCCCTCCAATTAATTTCCTTGACAAAAAGCGAGAGGGTCAACTAGTATAAACCGCTTTACGGGCGGTGTTTTTCCCTTAAGCCGGGAAACTCGTCGATTCCTGATACCCTGACAGAGATGGTGACGATGTTTGAAAGCCTTTCCGACAAGCTTGATCTGATATTCAAGAAGCTCCGCGGCCAAGGGGTAATGACCGAGGACAATATCAAGGATGCCCTGAGAGAGGTCCGGCTGGTGCTTCTTGAGGCGGATGTCAACTTCAAGGTAGTAAAGGATTTTGTCGAGAAGGTCAGGATCCGAGCCGTCGGAACGCAGGTTTTGCAGAGCCTTGCTCCGGGGCAGCAGGTTATCAAGATTGTGCACGATGAACTGGTTGCGCTCATGGGCGGCGGGGAGGATAATTCCCTGCAACTGGCGGCAAAACCGCCGGTGGGCATCATGCTGGTTGGTCTGCAGGGTTCCGGTAAGACCACTACCTGCGGCAAGCTCGCAAGATATCTGAAGAACCAGCGGCGAAAACCTCTGCTGGCGCCCGCCGATGTATACCGGCCGGCGGCCATCGAGCAGTTGAAAACCCTTGGCAGGCAGCTTTCTCTGGAGGTGTATGACTCCCGGGCGGATCAAGACCCGGTGGACATCTGCCGGGAGGCATTGAACTATGCAAGGCTTTCCGGTTTTGATACAGTTATTTTTGATACAGCGGGCCGCCTTCAGATCGATGAGACGCTCATGGACGAGCTGGCTCGTATCAAGGTTGCCGTCGAGCCGATGGAGATTCTCCTCGTAGCCGATGCCATGACCGGTCAGGAGGCCGTAAACGTGGCGACCGGCTTTAATGATCGCCTCGATATCACTGGTGTCATACTGACCAAGCTGGACGGTGACGCCAAGGGGGGTGCAGCGCTATCCATCAAGGCGGTAACGGGCAAACCCGTCAAGTTTGTCGGCCTGGGAGAGAAGCTTGACGCCCTTGACGTGTTCCATGCGGACCGCCTGGTGTCGCGTATTCTGGGGATGGGCGATGTCCTGACCCTTATCGAGAAGGCTCAATCCGCCATCGACATGAAGGAGGCTCAAAACCTCCAGAATAAACTGAAAAAAAACCAGTATGATCTGGAGGATTTCCGGAACCAGTTGCGACAGATGAAGAAGATGGGGTCGCTGGAATCAATCATGGGCCTTATTCCCGGCATGGGAAAGATGATGAAGCAGATGCAGGGGGCGCAGCCCAGCGAGAAGGAGTTCAAACGTATCGAGGCGATTATCGATTCCATGACACGCGAGGAACGTATGAATCCAGGCATCATCAACGGCAGTCGGCGCCTCAGGATTTCGCGGGGCAGCGGCACGACGGTGCAGGAAGTGAATCAGTTGCTGAAGCGCTTTACCGAGGCCTTGAAGATCGTCAAGCATCTGCAGAAAATTGGACCCAAGGGACTTATGAAAGGGAT
>Ga0265295_1005526_pt1 | contig 16007 bp, 9 predicted proteins | sample Munlansysbiofilm_FD_192503 | JGI IMG/M metagenome (GOLD analysis project Ga0265295, IMG submission 192503) | Leachate microbial communities from a municipal landfill in Southern Ontario, Canada - Methane capture system biofilm | ecosystem: Engineered > Solid waste > Landfill > Unclassified ... | reverse complement strand
CTATTACAGAAACTGGAAATTTTGCAGCTTCAACCAACTATACTTTAACGGATGGTTCAAAAGGCACAGGTGTATTGCGCACAGCATATTCTGATTTGGATTATATTGGCACTCCTATTCCAGAAGCACCTCAGGACATGACTGGCGTTATTCTTCAGTTTAATACAGATTTACAACTTGTACCACGTAGTACCACTGATTTTGTAACATCTGTAGTTCCATGGCCTGTTACTTTTTATGTTGATATGACCAATGCGCCGGCATTTACTACTGTAGAAGCCGCAGGTGATTTTAATGGATGGGCTGGCGATGCAATGTCTCTTGTTTCTGATAATATTTACACTTTTACAACAGCAGCTATCTTTGATGCTGATGATGTGGTTACTTTCAAATTCAGAACAGACGGTACTACATGGGAGCAGGATCCCAATCGAACCTACACTGTCGTTGCAGGAACAAATGAATACCATGCAGTATGGAATGTTATGGTTCCGGCTGAAATTACTTTTGCTAACTTACAGTCGCCCGCTTCTGCCGAAATAGAAGTTGGAAATAATTTTGATGTTTACGCCAGAGTTTATGCAAATGGTTTAACTGGTGTGCAAGGAGATGTGACAAACCTACAGGCATGGATTGGATTTAGCTCAACGGACACTGACCCCGCTAACTGGACAAATTGGGAAAACGCTTCATTTAACCAGGATTATGGAAACAATGAAGAATACACAGCAACGATTGGAGCCTCGATATCTGAGCCGGGAGTTTACTATTATGCCAGTCGTTTTAAACTTGGACTTTCTGAATATAAATACGGTGGCTTCGATGGAGGTTTTTGGGATGGCACCAATAATGTTTCAGGGGTACTTACGATAAATGCCACACAACCATCATCACATGTTACTGATTTTGCAGCTACCGCAAACTCATCAAGTTCGATTTTAGTAAGCTGGGCAGATACAGATGCAAGTGGCTATCTGATAAAAGGTAGTGATGTGGGTTATGAATCTATTGCACCGCCTGTTGATGGAATTGCCGAAGCAGATGATTTATTGGTAAAAAATATCGCCTCAGAAGTTGGAACACACCAGTTTACCGGATTGACGCCAAATACCACCTATTATTTCAAAATATTCCCTTACAACGGAAGTGGCAGTGTCATCAATTATAAAACGGATGGAACGGTGCCGGAAGCAAGTGCTGTGACAGATGAAATTGAGACTTTACTTCTCGTAGAAAATTTTGACTATGCAGATGGACAGTTATTGACTTATAATGGCTGGACAGCGCATAGTGGAGGAACTACTGAGGCTATTGATGTAGTTGTGCCTGGTTTGACATTTGACGGATATGCTGCTAGTGGTATAGGTGGTGCAGCGAGGGTTGACAATAATGGTCAAGATGTAAATAGAGCTTTTGCTCCACAAACTTCCGGTATTTTATATGTTGCATCTATCATTAAGATTAATGCGAATACAACTGCCGGTTATTTTTATCATTTAGGCCCAAATGCTATAGGTACAACTTTCTTTAGCCGTGTATGGGTTAATAATTCAGCGAATGGCATAAATATTACAAATACAAGTACAGCTCCAAGTTCATTTATAACTGTGCCAACTTCTACTTCGTTTCTGCTAGTTTTAAAGCATAACTTTGCTACGAATGAAACAGATATGTTTATAATGAATTCATTCTCTGCTACTGAACCTGGTACACCGGATGCAACAATAGCTGAAACACTAACTGAAATTGGTAGTGTTGCTTTAAGGCAATACAATGCTTCACAAAACATCCTTGTTGATGGAATAATTGTAACAACAACCTGGGCTGATCTTGTTGGGACAGTGGCTCCAGCCACCTCCACCTACACCGGCACCGGCCTATGGACCAATGCCTCCAACTGGAGCAATGGCCTGCCAGGCGAAACAACCGATGTAATTATCAATGGAAATGTAACCGTTGATGATGTTGTAGAATGTAATGATATGACCATTTCTTCAACGGGTGCGGTTACTGTTGGTGCAGGACAAGGACTTATCATAAATGGTAATTTGCTGATTGAATCCGATGCAACAGGAACCGGATCATTTATTGGTGCTGCTGCAGATTATTTAATTGGTGGAACAACCACCGTTCAACGCTACCTTACCGGCGGCTGGGATGGCTGGGATGCCGGTTGGCATCAACTTAGTTCACCGGTTGCGGCTCAGCCCATTTCGGCATTTGCTACTACCGGCGTAGGTAACGATTATGATTTCTACGGCTGGGAAGAATCCACCAATTTATGGATGAACTATAAAGATGACGGTTTCAGCGGCTGGAATGGCGGCACCAACTTCAATGTAGGACAAGGATATATGGTTTCTTATGAGGCAGCATCTTCAACCCAAACCTTTATCGGTACGCTGAATGCAGCAAATGTACCTGTTGCCAACCTCAGCAAAACGGGGGACGAACTCACCGGCTGGCACCTGCTGGGCAATCCTTTTGCCAGCGCCATCCAATGGAACGACGGCAATTGGGCATTAACGAATGTGGCCGGCAATGCCAAAATATGGCACGAAGCCAACAAAAGTTACAGCGACATCTCCCCCAATGGCATCATCCCTTCGGCCCAAGGTTTTATGGTGCAGGTGAGCGATTCTACAAACAGCTTGACAATTCCTGCACTGGCACGTACCCACAGCGGCACGGCTTTCTATAAATCAAGTCAAGAGCAAGTGCTTTTGGTAGCTTCGGAAACCGAAGGTGGTTCGGCACAGGAAAGCAAGATTCTTGTCAATCCCATGGCCACCGAAGGCTTTGATTTTGATTATGATTCCCGCTTCCTGGCAGGTTATGCGCCACAGCTTTACTCGGTAGTTGGTGATGAATTGCTCTCCACCAACAGCCTTCCTGAATTGGCCACCGGCAAAGTAATCCCACTTGGCTTTGTGAAGAATGCCGCTTCGGACTTCACCATCCAACTGAAAGAAAGCATCCCGGGCGCTGTTGTTTACCTTAACGATATCCAAACTGGCACCGTAATCAACCTTACAGAAACTCCGGTGTACAGCTTCACCTCAAGTGAAAGCGATGATCCTAATCGTTTCGCCCTTTCGTTCGGCTTCCTCGGCATCAACAATCCCGATGCTGCCGATGGCGTTCATGTATATGCTTATGATGGAATGCTTTACTTAGAGACCCAATCGAATGAAGCAGCTCAGTTTAAGCTTTATAACCTCACCGGTCAGCTGGTGATGGAAGGCAGAACGGGCGGCAACGCACTTTCCAGCTTTAATGTATCGGCGCTTGGCACAGGGGTTTACGTGGTAAATGTTATCCTAAACCAGGGTGTAGCCAGCCAAAAAGTGGTCATCCGGAAGTAAGCGCGAGGATGTATAAACAGTTAATCTATCCATGAAAAATATAAAAAAGATGAAAAAAATAATGAATCTCACGAAAATCACCTTGATACTCACTTTATTTATGGGCTGGAGCCTGGTAGCTACAGCGCAAGCACCTCCACCACCACCTTCTGGCGGACATGGTGAGACAGGTAACCAACCGGCTAATGGCGGCGGTGCTCCCATTGGCGGCGGCCTTGTCATTCTGCTCTCTTTGGGCGCTGCTTATGGCGGCAGAAAAGCCTATCAGGCCTTTAAGAAAGAGGAATAGCTTATCACTGGAACAGCGAGTGATATCAGGCTATTTAGTTTGTAACCCTTACAAAATCCCATCCCGTCATGTTTATGGCGGGATGGGATTTTTTTCTGATAGCTTATTAGTTCCGGATATAGGGAGCAGCTGCTGCTCACGCAAATCATCCCCCAAAGCACCACCCGCAAACACCACAGCTAGTTTTCGTAGGGCTTTGAAAGTGCTTTTCTGTATGCAACGTGTATGCAATTCGGCTGAATGACCAGTGTTGACGGGGCTTAGACCCCAATAACACTATAGATGAACTAGCGAAGACCTAGCCGAAACCCCTACGAGGTCTATTTTTTTGGGCGGAGAATGTTTGACTGCTTTAGCTAAATGAGTAGCAAATTCAATGCTGTGGTTAGAAGCTTCGTTCGCACTGTGTCGTATCAATACTATTGTGTCGGTTAAGACTTAGCAATTTTTTCACATATCGAGAAAGAAAATCTTTGCATAGCCGTAGCTATGGAAAGATTTTATTTTGAAGAAATGAGGAAAAAGGGCAAGACTTGGGCCGGCTAAAATAGTGTTGATATGACACTTGACTTTTGCTGCACTTTTTGTTAAGAAAAAGTGCAAAGAGAAAGATTATATCACCCTTTCAGGGTTTTTTATTGGTTAGCTTTTCAGGTGTTATACTAATGCCAGCCTTTCAGGCTTGATTCAAAGCTGTTTGTGGTTTTCTTAACTTAAAAACCAATTTAAGCTACCTCGTTACCTATCCTTGACGAGTTCTTTCGGACTAAGGACTTCTAAACCGGCATTCAGGAAGTCAGACTTGTTTCTTGTTACAATTATTTCAATGTCATGGTATTCGGCGGCAGAAACCTGTACCGCATCTTCAAAGTCTTTCATCTTGGATTTCAGAGCTTTAACAATAGTATTCTTATCAATACCAAGCACATCGACAACTTCAATTAAGTTTGAGATAAATTCAAGGGCAATGTCTTTTCCTTTTTCTTTTCGTGCAATATAGTAAATGTCGGTAACCGTTGTTGCAGTGATGTAGCCAATAAACTGTTTGTTGTCAATTAATTCAAAAAGCCGAGCGGAATGCTCGAAATGAGGTTCGCGTTTTAAAGCTATATCAAGGATAATATTTGTGTCAAGCAAAATCCTTTTCATTGGTGCTTCTCCATGAGGTAATCGAATTTCGGGTCATTACTTTCTGTCGGATATAGAAAACCCGCCCACTTTTCAACAAATTCTTTGGCTTTCATTGTTTTTCCGATGCGTTTGATTTCAGACATAATAATAACATCCACCTCCTTGTCGTTCAATGAAGCGTTCTTGGGCAGTTGGATAGTCCCTGATTTTGAAATTCTTGTTCTAAAACGCAATGTTTTCATCACTGATATTTTTCTCAAAAATACGATTTTTTGTTTGGGATGGGGTTTCGGGCATGAAATATATTGTGTGATTTGGTTGAAAGTCAGGCCGCGACTAATCCGGCGACGCCAAAAAAGTCGCGCCCTGACTCGCCACTACTTTCATTAATTCAGTGATGCCACCGCAACACCGATGTATCGCTGATATACGAACTCAGGATGAATCCCTCCAACACATAAGCCGAAGCCTCTTGATTAACCCCGTGCTTTAGCTCGGGGTTTTGGCATCGCTTGACGCACTGGGCTTTAGCCCTGCCATCAACCACGCTAGATAAGTTGCAGGCTTGATAGTCAGGGCTAAAGCCCAATACTGGAACCGCTTCACGAAACCCCAGCCTGAAGACTGGGGTTAGTGAAGACGCTTTGTAAGTCAGTTCCGGCTATCTTATCCAGTGACAGCGATGAATTGAAAGTCAGGCCGCGACTAATCCGGCGACGCCAAAAAAGTCGCGCCCTGACTCGCCACTACTTCCATTAATTCAGTGATGCCACCGCAACACCGATGTATCGCTGATATACGAACTCAGGATGAATCCCTCCAACACACAAGCCGAAGCCTCTTGATTAACCCCGTGCTTTAGCTCGGGGTTTTGGCATCGCTTGGCGCATTGGGCTTTAGCCCTGCCATCAACCACGCTAGATAAGTTGCAGGCTTGATAGTCAGGGCTAAAGCCCAATGTGCGAGGCATATCATCATTCCCCGGCCTGAAGGCCGGGGTTAATCAAGAGGCTTCGTAAGTTAGTATGGCTTTCTTGTCTAGCGACAGCGATGAATTGGTTGAAAGTCAGGCCGCGACTAATCCGGCATCGCCAAAAAAGTCGCGCCCTAACTTTGTTTGCTGCCGCACTTTCAAAGTCAGTTGTTGTGATGTTTTTTGGTTTTATAGGATTGTGTTGATGCTGATTGGATACGGGGGACACGGTTCTGGAGACCCGCGCCAGCAGGCTTCGACATTCATCCTCGGTTGCAGTACTTTTGAATTATTTCGACAGGCTAGTTTCCAGTTCTCTCGGCTTACTTCGGCAAGTCAATTATGAATTGGAGACAAGTAAGGCATTAACTTCATCTTTAAGCGGTTGAAGGTATTTTTTTATTATTACCCAAATCATCGCTGCATCAACTGCATCGTAGGCATGAATAAGTCGATTTCTGAAGCCAATAATTTTCTTTGCGTTTTCCAGACTGCTTTTTGGGAAAAGTAAATCATATTTATTCACAGCCTCACCGATGATACCAAGCTGACGCTCAACTGCACTTTGTGTTTTCAAGTCATTGGTGTATTCATCAAAGTTGGCGATCGAACTGGTAAAATCTCCGATTAAGTCTATAGCCCGGACAATATCAAATAAGTATTTCAGTCCCTGTTCCGTCATAAATTAATACTTTACCAGATTCAATAGTATTTCTCAAATAGGGATTTTTAATTGATGCATCCGTTAACAAATCTACTTTTCTATTAAAAAATTGCTCAAAGGAATCCCACAACGATAGTAATTTCTCACCTCTTTCGACTGGATCCGGTTCATCAATTTCAACCAATAAATCAATATCACTGCTTTGGTGTTTGAAATTGTTGCCGGTTGAGGAGCCAAAAGCATACAGGTATTTAACGTTATGCGCTTTGCATAAACTTTTAAATTCTTCTTCCCGCTTTGATATTTCGTCTTTTATTATCACGAATCAAAAGTAACTATTTAATTTGAATCGTAGTTTTATCCATCCATGTTTTGAAAAAAAAGCCTTTATCTCGCAAGTTTATTAGAAAAATGTATTCCTACTCGTCCTATCCAGGTTGAAGACTTCAAATCCTGTATTTGCAGCTGTCAGGGCTAAAGCCCAATGTGCGAGGCATATCATCAATCCCCGGCCTGAAGGCCGGGGTTAATCAAGAGGCTTCGTAAGCTGTTTCCGGCTATCTTGTTTTGTTCATTGAATTGGTTGAAAGTCAGGCCGCGACTAATCCGGCATCGCCAAAAAAGTCGCGCCCTGACTTTGTTTGCTGCCGCACTTTCAAAGTCAGTTGTTGTGATGTTTTTTGGTTTTATAGGATTGTGTTTATGCTGATAGGATACGGGGGACACGGGTCTGGAGAACCGCGCCAGCAGGCTTCGGTAAAAGAAGCTCTGTTGTTGCTAATTGACCAATTAATAGCACTTTAACCTTTAAACCCAACATAGCCACCGGGTTGGGAGCGCAGGCCGGTGCGAGCGGCGGGCGTGCGCCAGGCAGGGCGAGAAAAACAGCTGGAAAACAAGTGTCGTATCAATGCTATTGTATCGGTTAAGTCTTAGCAATTTTTTCACATATTGAGAAAGAAAATCTTTGCATAGCCGTAGCTATGGAAAGATTTTATTTTGAAGAGATGGGGAAAAAGGGCAAGACTTGGGCCGATTAAAATAGTGTTGATGTGACACTAACAAGGCAGCCCCAAAGGCTGTTAGTATGGTGCAATGCCCACCAAAAGTTCAAGTTGAAACGATATACCCGTAAATATTATACAAAGAAATAGTTATCAAGGCATTGCGCTATACCCAACCTTGCTTAGTTTTCCGCTGTTTTTTATCGCCGTGGGTGGATAGCTTCGCTCGCACTTGACTTTTGCTGCACTTTTTGTCAAGAAAAAGTGCAAGAGAAAAATGTTTTCCTAACTTGTCCTATCCAGCTTGAAGACTTCAACCCCTGTATTTGCAGATGTCAGGGCTAAAGCCCAATACTGGAACCGCTTCACGAGGCCCCGGCCTGAAGGCCGGGGTTAATCAAGAGGCTTCGTAAGTTAGTATGGCTTTCTTGTCTAGCGACAGCGATGAATTGGTTGAAAGTCAGGCCGCGACTAATACCGCATCGCCAAAAAAGTCGCGCCCTGACTTTGTTTGCTACCGTATCTTCATAGTCAGTTGTTGTGATGTTTTTTGGTTTTATAGGATTGTGTTTATGCTGATTGGATACGGGGGACACGGGTCTGGAGAACCGCGCCAGCAGGCGAGGCAGACGCGGGAGGATAGCTTCACTCGCACTAGATTTTTGCCAGCTTTTCATCATGGCAAAGCGAAAGATAATATCACCCTTTCAGGGTTTTTTATCGGATAGCCTATCAGGTGTTATAATAATGTCAGCCTTTCAGGCTTGAATCAATGTGCACAACGCAATAAAAAACTCCCGTCAGCCACAGCCAACGGGAGTTTCCAAGGTAAAATTGGAAGGGACTATTCCTCTAAGTCTTCTTTTTGGCTTTGCCAGTACTTATACACTTTGCGACCGCCATAAGCGGCGCCGAGACTTAGCAATATAGCAATACCACTACCAATAGGAGCATTACCGCCAACAGGGCCGCCTCCTGAGTTGGGGTCTCCTGGAGGAGGTGGCGGGCCTTGCGCCAACAAAGCCGTGCTTGAAATTGTAAATGCAATAATAAACGTTAGTTTTATCAGTATCTTTTTCATGATTTTAGGTTTTAGCGGATGAATACTTTTTGGTTAACTACCGTCTCGTCATTGCTTATGCGGATAAGCAAAAGCTGTGCTTCCGGCAGTCCGCCAATCGTCCATTTAGCATCTGCTGACAGGCTTGAGCTATAAAGCAATCTTCCCTGCAAATCAAATACTTCCAGAAGTGCAGGCAGCGTGGCCGGATTACTGATGTGCAACTGTTTGTCGGCTGACCAGATAGGGTAGTCCGACTTGTCTGATTGCAGCTCGTCAACCGCCGTTACGCCCATAAAGTGTAGCACAAAACGCGATGGATCGGCCTCTGCTTCATGCTGAAAGCTATACGTATTTTGATCGCGCAGGTCGAAACGAATTCCCGTGAGGCGGTCTTCAAACAAGATGCTCACCCAGTCGCCAAAGCTTTCCATGCCTTGCAACTCAATCGTCGCTTCGCCATCTTGATTCCATTCAAAACCCAATTCCATCTGGTAGGCCTCGGTGGAGTATGGGATGCTGTTGATGCTTAATTCAGTCTTGCCAAGGGCAAGCGAATAGATATTGGGTGCTTCGTTCCAATTTTTAAACTTCAGCGCATCATATTGACCATCAAAACCGGTGGTGCTTTCTTCAACGAAACAGACCACGCTTTCATCGGTATAGCCATTGGCATGAGCAAACAGGCGCAGGGTTTCTACCTCTTCTTCAGCGTCTTTGAAAAAAGGCTGCGCATCGTGCACGCGCACTTCATTGGTCATATCCAACACCGGAGCGGCAGCATTCGACCGCACGAAGAAGGCCTGACCGGCAGGAATATAACGCGATCCGCCATTTGCGCCGACATTGTCAACAAAAGAAGCCCAAACGGGATTTCCGTTGGATGAGCTTGACGTATTATAAATATAAATAGCATTATCCATATTGGTTTTTGTCCAGCCTGAAGCAGCATTCCAATCAATTGCCGAAGGGTAGGGGTTTGGCACGAGATTGTAGTTATCACCAAAAGGTGGATAGGCAACATCTGTAATAAAGCTGCCATTATTGGCTTTGCCGGCAAACTCGAAAGTAGTGCTCGCACCCGGGTAGTAAATCAAATAACCCTGGTCAACCGGAAGTGGGGTAGTGGTGGAAGTTCCCATCGTGACATAATCTTGAATAGTCTGATCAAATTCAAATAGGTAAGCTCCCATAAACAAGCCCGACAGCGGATTGCTGCTTTGGGTTAGCGGCACCGAAACCGTATGGTATTTGGCGTTGGTAGTAACCGCATCGCCTGTTACGTAGCGCTGAATCGTCAAATCAACATCATTATTATTATGCAACAGGCTCGCCGTTCCGGTGGCATCAGATTGCAATACAAAAGCAGCAGCGCCGGCCTGGTTGTCGATAGTGGCGTTTACTGTCAGGTTTTTGGTGGGTGCTACCGCAACACTATTGCCTGTTTCGATGGTGAGATTATCCAATACTAAATCTGTGTCGAAAGTGAGGTTGCCTTTTACGATAGCATCAACATTTGCTGGTATTTGATCCAAATCTGAAATAACGGTCAAATCATTAAAACCCACATTCTGTCCTCCGCCTTGTTTTGTAGAAAATATTTCAATTCTGTCAATAGCAAAGCTTCCGGAGTTGGCTACATAATCAGTTCCTGTATAGGAGTCTCCACCCTGATTCATCTGAATAGAATACTTATTATCGGTACCTCTGGTTAATGTAATAATAAGTGGTGTATTTCCTGCCCAAGGTATTGAGGTTTCAAAATCAGAGCCTCCGTCATTCAATTGCCATTTTGATCCACCACCAATGAACTTAATGACAAATCGAAAAGATCCTTGTGAAAAGAAAGATATGCCAATTTCACCTCCTCCATCGACGCCAGTATATCCCATTTGAAGTCCAATACTGGTTCCAACAGGAATTGCACCACCAAGCTCTCTTCTTGCAGTAAACTTATCTTCATCGCCTCCTCCTCCTGAGTAAATGCCAAAAGTAGGATCACCTAATCCGGTACCTCCAATATAATTACCGCCACCAGCGCCAGGTAAAAACTCCCACGTACCAAAACCATTTCCCTGGTTGCTGCCATCGTTCCAGCCTCCGCCATAATTTCCGGCATCGTCTGCGGCATTGAAGAGGTAGGCGTAATCAAAAGCTTCATTGCCGGTTACAATCAAGGTGTAATTCTGACTTCCACCACTCAGACTGCCTTTATGGGTGATTTGCAGTTCGTAAATCTCGCCGGCAGTGGGCGAAGCAATGTAAATCACCTCCACATTATCACGGAAGTTATCGCCTGTAGTAGCTGTTGTGGCCGGATTTCCGGGATCAAGGATATAGGGGAAAGAAACACTTGCATTGGCTGCTGTCAGGCGCATATCGAGGTCGTTTACCAACATCAGATCAGTGGGGTTGAGAGCTGGAGCAACGGGTGTTCCCGGTTCATCATTCCAAACGATGGTAGCCTTGAGCGGTTCTCCACCTTTTGCTTTCACTTGCATGTTGAGGTTTTGTCCGTCAGTGAGTGTGTTTTCGTATATGTGAACAGGCGACGCAGCCTGATTGGTCATTACCTCAGCAGCAGCCTGGGTGTTCATCAAGCCCCAACCATAAGAATAATCCGGTCCGGGATTTCCTAAATCGGTGGCTGTATGCAAAATCAATCCTTTAATAGTTGATGAAAGTAGTTTCACGCCCGGATGCAGGTTTTCCTGATGCTCCAGCAATAAACCAATCGAACCACTGACCATTGGGCCAGACATGGAGGTGCCGCTTGATGAGGCATACTCGTCAACTCCTGAGCTATTGCAAGAAATTACACTTACTCCTTTTGCAACAATATCCGGTTTGATGCGGCCATCATCGGTTGGTCCCCAGCCGCTGAAGCTTGCCATGGTACTGGCAGCTGTAACCGCACCAACAGTTAATATGTTTTTTCCTACTCCGCGATGTGCTATGCAATCGTAACCTGTCGCACCACCGTCTTTGTCACGAGCAGTTGTACTGGCGGTCCATGCGCCATTCCAATAAAAGTGCGAACTACCTGATGCTGGGCCTTCACCTCTGTCGTTACCGGCTGATTTCACGATCAGATAATTTGGTGCATTGTGTGCAATGACATCCCAAGCATTGGCTGAATTGTCATAAAATCCCCAGTTGTAATCTTCTGTTTCGCTGATTGATGTATTTCCATACCAATACCAATCATCTCCAATTTTAGACCATCCAGTTCCATAACCATAAGAATGCTGAGAAACATTCATGCCGCCAGCTGCTTCTGCAGCCATTTCGGATTCATCATCATCCCAGTCGTAGGCACTTAAGTTAGCACCATAAGACATTCCCTTCGCCAGATTCCACACGCCTGATGCAATTAATGTACCTGCCACATGTGTCGAATGCCAGTTAAGTTTGGCAGGCGTATCCTTTTGTGTAACTCTGCCTACCAATTCCTGGTGGGTTAACAATACGCCACCGCCATCCCATTCGCCCAGGGTTTGTCCCGCACCGCTCAGGTTCAGTCCTGCTGCACCTCCGGGATAAAGCTCGTCTGAGTTTATCAGTGCGGCACCTTCTGCATTATAAGTGGTATAATACATCGGCATCCCGTTATCGTCAAACCGCATCAGCTCGGTGACGCGGCCATTGGGATCCTCGGTACGTATCGCCCAGCCTTTTTCGGTGGCTACACGCACTGCCTCAGCTTTTTCAGTTTGTGATTTTATTTTGAGTTGTGCCGAAAGTTCCAGCAGCTTCTCACGCTGCGAAGCACTCTGTGCCGCGACCTGCAAAGCGAAAGCGGCAATTAGTAAGCTTAGAAAAAAGTATTTTAATTTCATATTGGTGGATTTTAAAAGAAGTAAAAGTAATTTAATTCATGGCTGTTGTCAAGCCTCGGTTGCTTCAGAATGGAAATTACAAGCTTGAAGACTTCGATAAGAAAAGGCGTTTGTAGTTGAATTTTCTGCTTTGCGAAACTTTGTGTCTTCTTTGTGGCTCTTTGTGAAATGGCTGTTTCACAGAGTTACACAGAGAAGCACAGAGTTACACAAAGTGTTTTGGCCTTTTCTTATCGAAGTTGATTAGACTTATTCTTCTGCTTTATCTTTCCAGGCTTTATACACCTTGCGGCCGCCATAAGCTGCGCCCAGACTTAACAAGATAGCCAGGCCGCCGCCAATAGGAGAGGGACCTCCGGCCGGTTTGTTGCCAGTTCCGCCGTGGCCGCCACTTGGTGGTGGAGGTGGTGCCTGTGCGAAAAGCTCAGCAGTAGTGAAACTTAAACTCAGTAAAAACAAAGCTGTGATGAGTATTTTTTTCATTTTATTTTGTGTTTTCGGATTATTGTACATTGATTTTCACACTCTTGGCCTCTTGCGCATTGCTGAGCCGTACCACATAAACGCCTGCCGGCAAATCAAGCGGCAGCGACTGCAAACCACTTGCATTGGCTGACTGCTGCATCAGCAAACGGCCCTGCAAATCGTAAACGGCTATCTGCGCCTGCTCCAGGCTGTTGTTTACATACAAGCGGTTGTTATAGGCATACGCATGGAGTGTTGTAGCCTGATCTTGCTCGCCAATGCCGACCACGCCAAAGTGGAGTAGGAAGCGGTCGGGGGAGTCGGAAGAGGAGGAGGTGAAGGAGTATGTTGGGTTGTCATTGAGTTTGGTTGACTCGCCGGTAAATAAATCTTCCAGGAAAAGATTGGTTTCTACGCCATTGATCATTGCCTGAATAGTGTATTCACCTGCTTCTCCAATTTGTAAGGCTAAAGGAATAGTAGTTCCTTCTTGGATTTTTGGTAAACCATTGATTGCAAATTCTACACCGGATTCATTTGTCGTATAAATCATTGGAATGATAGGATTTGTACTCTTTAGTTTATAAGCATCATAACTACCATCAAATTCAATAGATGCATTCTCATTAAAATGGATAAATGTTTGATCTTCATGACCATTTCCCGATACTTTTAAGCTTAAACTACCGCTTACAAGATTGGTTGTTGATTTATAGAAAACATTTTGGCCTGTGTGCGTGAGATCGGCTTTTTCAATAGTAACTGTTTTTGTGCCACTTGATTTGGCGTGAACCATAAATCCCTGCATTGCTGGTATATACTGAGTGCCTGTTCCTAAGGCTGTTGTTGGATCATCTGCATCAAGTTTAATGTAGTAGTTATAATTTTGATTGGCTGCATCATAATAATATAGCGCATTATCCATGCCATCTCCAAGAGTAACCTCATCCCAATCTATAGCAGCTGGGTAAGGATTTCCTAAGAGATTCCAGCCATTTCCTTTTCCATCAGTATGAGTACAATCTAGAGGATATGATTCTTCATTATTAAGTGTTCCACTAAACTCTTTTGTTACAGGAGCATCCGGATAAGCTACTAGATACCCTTTTCCAACTTCAAAATTGTTGCCAAAAGCTTCAACCCATGTGAAGTTTGGAGTAGTTCCCTCTTTGGAATTGATCCAGGTATTTATTTCTTCATCAAACTTATAAAAATCAACCTCAGCAGCTGGTGGATTAGCTACAAATCCGGGTTGGATGGCCTGACTTAATACAGGAGATGAAATAAAGTGGTATTTGGCGTCAGTTTGTAAAGTGTAATTAGTTAAGTAACGCTGAAAAGTGATATCTCCTGTAATTGCTCCGGAGTTTAAGATGGAAGCACTTGCATTTTCATCTGATTTAAGAGTGAGATTTCCATTTGTTTTTAAAGTAGCTCCATTTTGCACTTGTAACAAACCACTAAAAGATCTGGCCTCATTCAGTTCTACCGTACCTGTGGTTATCGTAATATTATTAGGAATCTGAGTTGTTGACCACGATTTATCTCCTATATTGACAGTATAGGTAGAACCTTCTCCTTGATTGAAATCTAGAGTAGCATCCGAACCATAAAAATTTGTTGGTGGATCAGTTGAAATATAGCCTCCTGCTCCAATTCTTAAAGTTCCACTTACTGTTGCTCCTACACCAAAACTCGCACCGACATTCGAGGCCCCTCCTGTTTTATTTACTGTTACATTTTCAAATGGGATTGTTCCAGAAATTTGATGAACCGCATTCCCGCTGCTTGGGGATCCTGTAAAAACCACAGTGCTACCGCCAGTTCCATTTGACCAAGTTCCACTATTATTAAGTGTCGATTGATCTCCAGCACTTGATTTTGATAAAGTTAAAGTACGAGCTGTTACATCACTTGCAATAAAAGTAGCTCCTGAGCTAATTGTTAAATTTGAGATGGTAACATTTTCATCAAGTGTAATAGTATGTCCACTTAAAATTGTGATTGATGCTGCTTGTGCATCAGGTATTAATGAAGATGTAACCCAATCGTTATTGTTTGGTGAAGATTCCCAATTACCTGCCACGTTCCAATTACCTGTTGCCTTAGACCGAAAATGATCAGAGCTTGTGGAGTTTTCAGTAATAATACTTGCCGAAATAGCACCAGCACTATAGTAAGTCCAATTTTCCGAATAAAACTTATAATCATAACTTGTATTAGGAAGAAGATCAGAATCAGTGAAACTTGTGCCTGCATCATTGTAAACAACTGTTCCGCTTCCAATTGAATTCCCAACAGCATAGGCCGTTCCCTGGGTTGGTTCGGTCCAACTATCAGTTGATAGCTTTCGAACTATCATTACGTTTTTAGAATTCCATTTTGTCCAAGATAAATCGATAGAAGAACTGCTTGTAGGTGCTGCGCTCAGGTTGGAAGGGTTATATAATGCAGTTACCGTAAATGCACCAAAACTTTCCGTAACATAATCAGGGCAACCTGTAGTATATCCCAAATATCTATGATTATGACTTCCAACAAACTTCATTTGAACACTCGCATTCCATTTACTATTATTTCCATTAGATCCAATGTAATTTAAGTTAAACCAATCTATGTTTTCGACACTCCCATAACCATCATTTCCCCAATCTATATAAACTTGTGCCCCTTGATTATCGCCAGAAGGATAGGATTGAATTTCAAACAAAACATTATCTCCTAAGTATTGTGTTCCAAGTGTTGTGTACTCATCTCCCATCCATGTAATACATGTTTGCGCTTGCAATTCTGAAATGAATATTGTTGAAAGAATAAGTATTCCCATAAATACTTTTAAAGTAATCTTCTTCATAACTTAAATTTTTAAATTCATTTATTAATTTTCCTTTTTAATCGACTAATTTATAACAATTCTAAATAACACGTACTAATTACCTAAAATAATTTTCTTTTTTCTTACCTAACAATTAACTTATCCGTCAGTACCTGCCTGTCTTTGAGCAGCATCAGCAGGTAGGTGCCGGGTTTTAAATTGTTAAGTTTAATATTTATATTTTCCTTGTCCGACAGCTGTTCCAGCAGCAATTGTCCCTGCAAATTGTAAATACGGATATGCGCATCGGCAGCATTTTCTACTGTCAACTGTTCACTGGCCGGATTGGGGTAATAGCGCAGCTTTGCTGTTTTAGGCTGCTCCCCTATATTGCTTAAATCG
>Ga0265295_1005524_pt1 | contig 16010 bp, 12 predicted proteins | sample Munlansysbiofilm_FD_192503 | JGI IMG/M metagenome (GOLD analysis project Ga0265295, IMG submission 192503) | Leachate microbial communities from a municipal landfill in Southern Ontario, Canada - Methane capture system biofilm | ecosystem: Engineered > Solid waste > Landfill > Unclassified ... | reverse complement strand
TAAAATATAAGTCAAAATATACAATTTCATTATGTATATTCTCCAAAAAATAACCATTCGCCATGGTTAATTCGTAGTAATCTATTAGCATTGAATTTCGATAGTTTTTCATCTATTAATCACCTCGATGTGTAACCCTTGCATGACATCCAAAGATTTCTCATGTAAATCTTTATCAAAGGATTTTGTCGCTTTAGCATCAACTACAATGTGAGCGTTAGGGAGGGCACTTTTTACAATTATAGCATTGGAAATAACACATATATTTGATACTAAACCACATAGTTCAACATAATCATAATGTGTTTTACTTAAATAATTACCCATATCTAGTGAAGGGAATGTTGGTTTTTCAAATACCTTGTCTTTTGGGGATTTTAATGACAAAATATCACTTTCTATTTCATGCCCTTTACTACCTTTTATACAATGATTAACTGGAAGGTTTATACCTTCTTCCGTTTTTAAATAGTCATCATTATGAGTATCCAAAGTAAAAATAATATCATAGTCATGGTTTCTATAATATGCAATTTTTTTGATGATCTCATATTTAATTTCGATAGCTTCAGGAAATCCTAGTTTACCATCTATAAAATCATTTTGATAATCGACGATAATTAATAATTTTTTCATAATTTATACTTTTTACTTATATCTCCTAGTTTAAATATTTTGTTTATAACAATATAATTATATCACTATTTATAAATATTTTGTAATCTTAAGAAAAAAACGCCAGAGGGCGTTTTTTGTTATTTCGTCTCTTTGTAAAGCCTAGATACCTCTTCCCAATTGACTACATGCCAGAAGTTTTCAATATACTCAGGTCTTCTATTTTGATAGTTTAGATAATATGCATGTTCCCAAACGTCTAAAGCTAAAATAGGATTGCCTAATTCAAAAGGTGTATCTTGGTTAGCAGTAGATGTTACAACCAATTCTTTTTTATCATTAACTAACAGCCATGCCCATCCACTTCCAAATCTTTTTGTAGCAGCATTTGAAAACTCGTTTTTGAAGTTCTCTAGTGATCCAAAAGTATCGACTAAGTCATTAAGTAGTTCTTGACTCATTTCTGTTTTTTTGGGGGAAAGAATTGTCCAAAATAATCGGTGGTTGTAATATCCGCCGCCGTTGTTAATAACAGCTTGACGAATGTTATCTGGGACATTGTCAATTTGTCTTAAAACTTTTTCTACATCCATATCAAGTAACTCTTGATTGTTTTCTAAAGCTTTAACATAATTGTTAATGTAACCTTGGTGATGCTTTGTGTGATGAATCTCCATTGTTTTAGCATCAATATAAGGCTCTAGTTCATTATATTTAAAAGATAAATCTGGTAAAATATGTTTCATTTAAATCACTCCTTTATTTATTTGTACCTTTATTATCTCATAAATTTATTTCCAATTCAAAGAATATGCTCACTCACAATCTGATAAGAATATTCCAACATATATCTTATTATTATAGAGTCTTTATGATATAATATTTAAAGGTGATAAAGTGAAAGATAATATACTAAATAACTTAAACGAACAACAAACTTTGGCCGTTAAAGCTGTTGAGGGGCCTATTATGGCAGTCGCTGGAGCGGGGTCTGGTAAAACTAGAGTTTTAACACGTAGAATAGCTTATTTAATTCAAGAGCAAGGTGTTTTTCCAAGTAATATTTTAGCAATAACCTTTACAAATAAAGCTGCAGAAGAAATGAAAAAAAGAGTTGTAAAACTTCTAGATTCTTCTTTGGAGGGTGCTTGGATTTCAACTTTCCATTCTATGGGAGCTAAGATTTTAAGAAGCGAGATTCATCATCTAGGCTACGAACGCGACTATCAAATTATTGATGACGATGACAGTGCTATAATAGTTAAGAATCTTTTAAAAGAACATAATTATGATATAAAAAATTATTCGCCTAAAATAACTTCACATTTAATTAGTTCGATAAAAGGAGAACATACATCAGTTAATCAAATTCCTGACCCGATTAGGTCAATGATTATTCAAATATATCCTTTGTACAATAAGTATTTAAAGGATAATAATTTAGTTGATTTTCAAGATTTGTTGGTATTGCTTTTACAACTTTTTCGTCAGCACCCCAAGGTTTTGAAAAAATACCAAGATAAGTTTGAATATATCTTAGTTGATGAGTTTCAAGATACGAATGATTTACAATATGAGATAGTAAAATTACTAGCAATTAATCATAGGAATCTATTCATAGTAGGTGATGAAGACCAAAGCATTTATGCTTTTAGAGGCTCAAATATAGAAAATATAAAGAAATTTATAAAAGATTTCCCAGAACATCTAACGATACTTTTAAATCAAAATTATCGTTCAAAAGATACAATATTAAAGGCTGCTAATTCTGTTATTAAAAAAAATAGAAATAGAATAAAAAAAGAATTATTCTCTCAGCTGGGTGAGGGTGAAAAGATTATTCACTATAAGGCAGGAACTGATGAAGAAGAAGCTTATTATGTTTATGAAAAAATTAAAAGTTATCTTTTAAAGGGCGAAAACTTAAGTGATATCGCAATATTGTATAGAAACAATGCGATGAGTAGAAAGTTTGAAGATATATTTCTTAAATTTAATTTGCCACATAGAGTTATTGGTAATATATCTTTTTATAAAAGAAAAGAAATTAAAGATATAATCGCTTATTTACATTTGATTATTAATATGGGTGATGATTACTCTTTTACTAGAGTTTATAACACTCCAAAAAGAGGCGTTGGTAATGCTACATTTGCAAAAATGGTAGAAGAAGCCAAAGAAAACAATATCAAGTTATTTGATGTAGTTGATGAACAAAGTGAGATTCTAAAAGGAAAAGCAAAGAGTTCGATGATAGATTTCAAAAAAGTGATTTTAGAACTAAAAGAGGAAATAAATCACCAATCATTATTGGACACTTATGATCAGTTAATTGAAAAAACAGGTTATAAAGCTATGTTAGAAAATGATGATTCTACTTTGGACAGAAGTTTTCAAGCAGAAAGAAAGTTAGATAACCTATATGAGTTTAAAAGCCTAATATTAGAAAAGATAGCTGGATATGATGTCAGTTTTGATAATTATGAGATATTGGTTAATTTATTAAATGATTTAGCTTTGCATGAACAAGCCCAAGAGATAGATGAAGCAGGGGAGTATGTTAGTTTAATGACAGTTCACGCTGCGAAAGGATTAGAATTTAAAACGGTTTTTATTGTAGGTTTGGAACAAGGTATTTTCCCTTCTAACCAAAGTATTAAAGAAAGATTTGATATTGATGAAGAGAGAAGACTTTTTTATGTCGCTTTAACAAGGGCTAAAGAAAATATTTTTATTACAAACTGTCGTTCCAGATTTATGTATGGAGAATTTAAAGAAAATTTAGATTCTCAGTTTATTGAGGAAATTGATTCAGATCTTATTGAAAGAAAAGGAATGTATCAACCGAGAAAAGAAAGTTTTGAAAAGCCAAAACATCGAAAATCAATAGATTTTGATGAAAGTAAGTTTAGTTACACATCTGTAGAAAAGAATGTTCGTGTTGGAGACAAAATAGAACACAAGAGTTTCGGTAAAGGTGTAGTAGTAGCTATTGAAGATGAAAAAATAAGAGTAGCGTTTCCAAGTCCTACAGGGATTAAAATATTAATTAAAGATCATCCTAGTTATGAGGTGGTGGGTAAATAATGAATGTTAGAGACCGAATAGAGAAATTAAAAGACTTATTGAACAAGTATAACTATGAGTATTATGTTTTAGATAATCCAACCGTGACTGATCATGAGTATGACCAAATATTAAAAGAATTGATAAAACTTGAAAGTGATTATCCTGAATATAAAACGCTTGATTCCCCTACACAAAGGGTGGGTGGCGAAGTTAGTGAGAAATTTGAGAAAGTTCGTCACGATATTCCAATGCTATCTTTAGATAATGTATTTAGTTTTTCTGAGCTTAAAGAGTTTGATAAAAGGGTTAAAAAGGCCGTAAACGAATACACATACACAGTCGATTTAAAGATTGACGGTCTATCTGTTTCAATTAAATATGAAGATGGATTTTATAAAAGAGCAGCGACTAGAGGGAACGGAGTGCTTGGAGAAGACATCACAGAAAACGTTAAAACAATTAAGTCAGTGCCTCTTAAGATTGATGATTTATCCCCAGTAGAAGTGAGAGGGGAGATTTATTTAAGTAAGAAGAGTTTTGAAAAAATTAATGCAGAAAAAATAGCTAATAACGAGGAGCCTTTTAAAAACCCAAGAAACGCAGCTGCTGGAAGTATTAGACAATTAAATCCTAAAATTGTAGCTAAGAGAAACTTGGATGTTTTTGTTTATTATGGTTATGGATTTAAAACAAATAATCATTATGAAACTATTAAAGGCCTAAAAGCGTTAGGTTTTAAGGTTAATGATTATACGGTTTATTGTAAAAATATTGATGAGGTTATAGAATTTATCAAGAAAGTAACTGAACTTAAATCAACTCTCGATTATGAAATAGATGGAGTTGTTATTAAGGTAAATGAAGTAGATTTATATGAGAAAATTGGTTATACTTCGAAGTTTCCTAAATGGGCAACAGCCTATAAATTTCCTGCTGAGGAAGTTGAAACGGTATTAGAAGCAATAGATTTTCAAATTGGAAGAACTGGAGTTGTTAAACCTGTTGCTAAGCTTAAGCCGGTGATGATTTCAGGAAGTTTAGTTTCTAGAGCTACTTTGCACAATGAAGATTTTATTAAAACGAGAGATATTCATGTTAATGATAGTGTAGTAGTTAGGAAGGCTGGAGAAATTATTCCTGAGGTCTTGCGAGTTGCAAAAGACAAAAGAACTGGTAAAGAAGTACCTTTTGAAATGATTAAGTTCTGTCCTATCTGCAATAGTGAACTTGTTAGAAATGAAGATGAAGCTGATTATTATTGTTTAAATCCTAATTGTGAAGCGAAGCATTTAGAAGGACTTATTCATTTTGCTTCAAGAGAAGTGTATAACATAGATGGATTAGGTGAAGCGATAATGACTGAGTTCTATAACGATGGGTATATTAGAAAAATTTCTGATATATTTAAGTTATTCGAGCACAAGGATGAGCTAATAAAAAAAGAAGGATTTGGAATTAAAAGTATAGAAAATCTATTGAAATCTATTGAGAATTCTAAATCAAACAACTTAGATAAACTGATATTTGGTTTAGGGATACGTCATGTAGGAGCTAAAACAGCTAAGATTTTAGCTCAAACTTATAGAGATTTGTTAGAGTACCCAAGTTTGTCTTTTGAAGATTTATCTCAAATTAAAGATATTGGTGAAGCTACATCAAAAAGTATAATTGAGTATTTTTCTGATGAAGAAAAAATTAATTTAATTAAAGAATTAAGAAACCTTGGAGTGAATACTGTCTTTATCGATGAAAGACTTTCTGGTGAAACTGTTTTTACCGCTAAAACAGTAGTGCTTACTGGTACTCTTCAAAACTATTCGAGAAATGATGCTAAGAGTATAATAGAAAAAATGGGCGGTAATGTAAGTTCATCAGTTTCTAGTAAGACTGACTATGTTCTTGTGGGAGATAGTCCGGGGTCCAAGTATGAAAAAGCTATTGAGCTTAAACTGAAAATTATTACTGAAGATGAGTTTAATGAAATGATAATGAAATAGGTGATACATTGAGTGAGTTTATAACGATAAAAGGTGCTAGAGAAAACAACCTTAAGTCAATTAATTTAGAGTTTAAAAAAAATCAACTAGTTGTAATGACTGGTCTTTCAGGTTCCGGAAAGACTTCTTTAGCTTTTGATACAATCTATGAAGAGGGTAGAAGAAGATATGTGGAGTCATTGAGTGCTTATGCAAGGCAGTTTTTGGGAAATATGGAGAAACCTGATGTTGATTTGATCGAGGGTTTGTCTCCTGCAATATCAATTGATCAGAAAACAACTTCAAATAATCCTAGATCTACTGTGGGGACTGTTACCGAGATATATGATTATATTAGATTGCTTTATGCGCGAATTGGTAAGGTTTTTTGCCCTACTCATAATATTGAAATAAAATCTCAAACAATTCAAGAAATGACTAATCGCGTTTTAGATTTTATGGGTGAAAAGCTTATTATTTTAGCGCCTATAGTCAGAGGTAAAAAGGGAACACATCAAAAGACAATTGATGGTTTGCGTAAAGATGGATATACTAGAATTAGAATTAATAAAGAGGATTATGAGCTTGATCAAGATATAAAACTTGATAAGAATTTAAGATATGATATTGATGTAGTTATTGATAGAATTATCGTTAAGGATGAAATAACTTCTAGATTGTATGATTCTTTGGAAGTCGCTACTAAATTAGGAGAAGGACACGTAAAAATACTTGTGAATGGAGAAGAACATTTATTTAGCGAACATTTTTCATGTCCTATTTGTGGGTTTACAGTTCCTGAGTTAGAGCCAAGGTTATTTTCTTTTAACGCTCCATATGGTGCATGTGAAACTTGCAGTGGCTTAGGTTTTAAAAGAAAAATCGATCCAGAATTATTATTGCCGGATCAAAGTTTAAGTTTAAGAGAAAACGTGTTTCAGAAATATGCACATATGGATTCTCTATATTACCAACAAATCGAACAAACAGCTATTGCTTTGGATATTCCTTTAGATATTCCTTTTGAGGAATTGAGTGAAAAACAAAGGAATATACTTCTATATGGTTCTAAAGATGAAATCAATTTCAAATATGTTTCAAAAACAGGTAATATGTATCATAATGCTAAACGTAAATTTGAAGGTGTAATTACAAGTTTAGAAAGAAGATATATGTCTTCTACTTCAAAAGCTATTAGAAATTGGATAGAAAGTATGATGAATGATATTGTTTGTGATACATGCCATGGAAAGAAATTAAACAAAGAGGCTTTATCTGTTTATATTGGTGGAAAGAATGTTCATGAGATGTCAGAATTAAGCATCATACATTTAACAGAATTTTTAGAGAGTTTAGTTGTTTCTGAAAAAGAATATGAAATCGCTAGGCCGATACTTAAAGAAATTAAAGAGAGACTTAAGTTTTTAGTTAATGTTGGTTTAGATTATTTGTCACTTTCTAGGTTAGCGGGAACTCTTTCGGGAGGAGAAGCTCAAAGAATTAGATTAGCAACTCAAATCGGTTCTAGATTGACTGGTGTTTTGTATGTGTTGGATGAACCTTCGATTGGATTACATCAACGAGATAATCGTAGACTAATAGAAACATTAAAAGATATGAGAGACTTAGGTAATACTATGATTGTTGTTGAACACGACACAGAGATGATTGAAGAAAGTGATTTAGTTGTAGATATAGGTCCTGGTGCAGGTGAACACGGGGGAGAAGTAGTTTTTGTTGGAACTCCAAAAGAGTTACTAAAAGATAAAAATTCAATTACTGCTAAGTATTTACGTGGAGAACTTAGGATTGACATACCTAAAAAAAGAAGAGAACATAATAATGGATATTTAAGAATCGTTAATGCGAAACAGAATAATTTGAAGAATTTGACTGTAGATTTTCCTATCGGTTGCTTTACTGTAGTTACAGGGGTTTCAGGTTCAGGTAAATCCTCATTAGTTAACGAAGTGTTATATACTAATTTGACAAACTTAATAACAAGAAGGCATGAATTAGCAGGTAAAGTTGATAGATTGGAGAATTATGAGTATTTTGATAGAATAATTGATATCGATCAATCAGCCATAGGACGTACTCCTAGATCTAACCCGGCAACTTATACTGGTGTTTTTGATCATATCAGAGATTTGTATGCGAAAACAAAAGAAGCTAAATTGAGAGGTTATGATAAAGGTCGATTTTCTTTTAATGTTAAAGGTGGAAGATGCGAACATTGTCAAGGCGATGGGGTCATAAAAATAGAAATGCATTTTATGCCTGATTTATACGTAGAGTGCGAAGAATGTCATGGTAAGAGGTATAATAAAGAGACCTTACAGGTTAAATATAAAGGTAAGACAATCGCTGATGTTTTAGAAATGAGAGTTGAAGAAAGCTTAGCGTTTTTTGAGAATATTCCTAAAATATACGATAGATTAAAAACTATCAATGACGTAGGATTAGGGTATATTCAATTAGGTCAATCATCTACTACTTTATCTGGTGGGGAGGCCCAAAGGGTTAAGTTGGCTAGTGAATTATATAAGAGAATATCCGAACATTCTATTTATATTTTAGATGAACCTACAACAGGATTACACACTCATGATATTAAGAAGTTAATTGAGGTTTTAAACAATATTGTTGATAAGGGAGCTACTGTGATTGTTATTGAACATAATTTAGATGTTATTAAAGTCGCAGATCATATTATTGATTTAGGACCTGAAGGCGGAGATAGAGGTGGCGAGTTAATTGCTCAAGGAACACCAGAAGAAGTCGCGGATAATAAAAAGTCATACACGGGTATGTATTTAAAAGATATACTAATCAAAGAAGGTAAAATATCGTAATTTTATCATTTTTATGTTATTATATTTGTGACTTTATTTACAAGAGGTTTATATTATGAATAATAAATATTCAAAAGAAGAGCTTGATGAGATAGCTAGATTGTTAAAAGAAGCAGGAATAAACACTGAAAATGAAAGAAAAAATACAAAAAGGAAAGATAAGCCTAAAAAGAAAAAAAGTATAACTTTTAAGTTAGGATTCGATTATTCAGCTAATCTTTATGTTAATTTAATAATAAATTTTATTGTTAATTTTGTTGTATTTTTTTTGTTAGTAACCTTTTTCGGTTTTGTTTATATTGCTAGTGTATTTTTTGCTTTTCTTATAGCATTAATCGTAACTCTTTGGGAAGAATTATATAAAAAATATATAACCGAGAAATTTTTGTATTTAATTTCATTTTCATCAGGATTAGTATTCTTTTTGATGAATCTGTTGCTTTTCTATTTTCTAGATTTGGTTATATTTGGAAGTAATTTCTATTTTTATGACCAATGGTATGTTTTTGTTTTTGTGATATATTTTCAAATATTAAAGTCCATAGTGAAGACATTGTATGTGTATTTTCATAACAAAGTCACTATTAAAAGACTTATAAAAAGAAGGTGATTACATGACTTCAGTTACTGTTAAAGAAGTTATTGAAGGATTGAATTTAGATGTTTACGCTGGACACAAAGGTGTTAGTAGAAAGGTTTTTAATCCCGCTTTAGTGAAACCTGGAATTGAGCTAGCTGGTATGTTAGAGTTCTATGAAAGTGATAGAATTCAAATTATTGGTTCAAAAGAAGCTGCTTTTTTTCATTCTTTAGAACCAAGTCTACAAGAAGAAAGAATAAAATCTTTATTTGAAAAAGACGCACCAGCTTTTATATTTACTAAAAATGTTGATATACCTGAGTTGTTTATTCATTATGGTGATGTTTATAATATTCCGATATTGAAGAGTTTTTATAAGACAACATCATTGGTGAGTGAATTGTATTCTTTTCTACAGGCAGCACTGGCTGAAAGAACTACTATGCATGGAGTTTTGCTAGATGTTAACGGCGTTGGTGTTTTAATCACCGGAAAAAGTGGTTTAGGAAAAAGTGAAGTAGCTTTGGAATTAATTAGAAGAGGGTATATGCTAGTTGCGGATGATACCGTAGAAATATATCAAGTAGAAAAAGGAATGCTAGTTGGTGAAGCTCCAGATATATTAAAAAAATATCTAGAGATTCGTGGAGTTGGAGTTGTAAATGTAGTATACTTATACGGAGTAAAAGCTTATAGAGAAAAAAAGAGAATTTCTTTAATAGTAGAGTTACAAAGTTGGAATGATGAAGTTCATAATATTGACAGGTTAGGGTTAAAGAGCGACAAGAGAAAGATTTTTGATACTTATGTTTCTTATGCAGCTTTACCGATTACAGAGGCTAGAAACGCGGCGACCTTAGTCGAAGCAGCTGCCTTTGATTTTAAATCAAAGAATCTGGGATATAATTCCGCTAAAGAATTCAACTTAAATTTAAATGAACATATTAAGAATAACAAGGAGAACGACCATGAAGAAGATGCTTAAAATATTGTTTATTGGGTTAGCTTTATTTATTACCTTAAATTTATCTGGATGTAATGATGGTGTAGAGCCTTCAGGGCCATATACTGTTACATTTGTTGATATTGAGGGTAATGTGATTGATGAATTTAATTGTGATGGTGTAAGTTCTTGTAATATTATCACACCGGATAAACCTGCAAATGTTGGTGAACGTTATTTTACTAGATGGTCAGTGTGGGAAAGTGATTATTCTGAGATTAAAGAAGATACTATTATTAAACCTATCTATACTTATGATAATCATTTAGTTAGTGTTGGTACTTTTACTGTTTATTTTTATGCTTTCTTCATTATGACAGGAATGTTTGTTGCACTTGGACTAGGATTGAGAGAATCGAAACGAGTAGGTTTAAAAAAAGACGATTTAATTGATGGGTTTTTATGGATAGTACCTGTAGCGATATTAGGAGCTAGGTTATGGTATGTTGTGTTTGAACTTGATCAGTTTATAGGTGGAGGTTTCTTTCCTTCTTTATTAAGGATTTTAGGTTTTTCTAATGGAGTTTTAGATTTTGGGGACTTTGGATTATCCGGTTTAGCTATACATGGAGCTTTTGTTGTGGCGTTAATCTGTACCCTTATTTTCACTAAGAAAAGAAAAATTGATATCTTTAAGGTGATTGATATCATCGCAATTGGATTTATTATCGCTCAAGCTTTTGGAAGATGGGGAAATTTCTTCAATCAAGAGGCACATGGTGGTATCGTAGGTGGAGCTACTGATGGAGTGATGAACTTGTCGTTAGAGCAACAGTATGATTATTTAAGGAATACTCTGCACATTCCAGAATTTATTGTTAACAATATGTATATAAAACAAGGTTTAAATGGTTTTGGAAGAGAACCGTTTACAGGATATTATCATCCTACTTTCTTCTATGAATCAATGATTAACTTAATAGGATTTGGTGTGATGTTGGTTTTAAGAAGATGGAAGAATCTTCATTATGGAGAATTATTATCAGTTTATTTAATTTGGTATGGCGGAAATAGGATTTTCATTGAAACGATGAGAACTGATCCTCTAGTATTTGATTTTCTAGGCATGCAGATTAAGTCTGCTATAGCAACATCTGTTGTGATGATTTTAGGCGGTATCGCTCTATCTGTGTTTATTAGATTAACTAGAAAGGATAAAACATATGCAACGTCGGAGAACACTTGGTTTTAAAAGTTTGGAGTGATTTAAATGTCTTTTTCAACTATAGTTAAGACAGAGTTACAAAGTTTAAAACATCTAAATTGTTGTAATAAAGCAGAATTATCTGCTTTATTGCACATAAATGGTTCGATAGAAAAAAATGCGGAAGGTATTAGTATAGTTTTTCAAACAACAAATAACGCAGTTGTTCGTAGATTTACTTCTCTAGTTAAAGATTTATATGATATAGAAATAACTTTGTTAGTTAAGAAAATAAACAAGTTAAAAAAACACGACTTATTTGTGGCTAAGATTAGTGATAAAGTAAATTTTTTACTGACTGACTTATCCTTGATAAATGAAAATGCTGTATTTTTCCAGGATGTGGATAGAAGAATAATTGAAGATGAATGCTGTAAAAAGGCTTATCTTAGAGGCGCTTTTTTAGCTTCAGGTTCAATTAATTCACCAGAGACTAGCGCATATCATTTAGAAATACAATCTTTTTCTATGGTTCAAGCTGAAGTTGTTAAAGATATCTCTAATGAGTTCAGTTTAAATGCAAAGACATCACAAAACAAAAGAGGTTTTATAACTTATATTAAAGAAGCAGAAAAAATAGCGGATTTTTTAAGGGTTATAGGTGCTAGTAATTCTTTGTTTGAGTTTGAGGATTCAAGAATTAAGAGAGATTTTAAAAATTCTATTAATAGAGTTATAAATTGTGATTTAGCTAATGAAAAGAAAGCTATGGATGCGGCGAACAATCAATTAGAACACATAAGGATTATTGAGAAAAGGACAAATGTTAGTTTATCAAAGAGTATGGAAGAAGCGATTTTCTTACGTAAAAAATATCCTGAAGCCAGTCTTTTAGAATTGTCTTATGCATCGATAGAACATTTTGATGAACAAATATCGAAATCAGCTTTAAATCATCGTTTTCGTTCTATCAAAGATTTAGCAAATAAAATTTTGATTGAAGAGGGGAAAAAATGATTTTAGGTGTTGGCGTAGATATATGTCAAATTAGTAGAGTGCATTTGGATATAGCTAGAAGAGTTCTTAGCAATGATGAATTGTTAATTTTTGAAGCGTTTAAGACAGATTCAAGAAAATTAGAATATTTAGCTGGTAGATTTTCTGTAAAAGAAGCTATAATTAAAGCTTTATCGGGTTTATATAATATTGTTGGTATGCGTGAAATAACGATTTTAAATAAAGAAAATGGAGTGCCGTACGTAGTGGAACCTGTAATTGAAAACGCAAGATTATTGATATCAATATCTCATGAAAAAGAGTATTGTGTTGGCTACGCAATAATTGAAAGTAATGATAATTACAGTATACAAAAATAGTTCTTGCAAAAAAGAGTGAAATTAGTTAAAATTAAAATACTGAGGTGAAGAAATGGCAACTTATAAAAAAGGTTATAAAAAACAAAATTCAGAAATATTATTATTAAAAACAATAGTTATTATCATAATATCTGTTATTTTAATCGTAGGAATAGCATTTATCATTGGATCTATGACAAGTTGGAAAAATTATAGTAGTTATAATACAATTGATGATTATTCTAAAGTATTTGATATGGAAACTGAAGACGAAGAACCAATATTAGATTATATTGTTTATTTGTATTCTGATCGATGCGAAAGTTGTAAAGACATTAGAAATGATGTTTTGGGTGTAGCTAAAGATCTAGAGAAAGATGAATTTTATCTTTTAAATATAGCTAGCGTTGAAGGTGAGAGCGATGAGTTTTTGGAAACTATCGGAAAAACTACAGTATCAACTCCAACTTTAGTTGTTGTTAAAGATGGCGAATTCTATGAAGTTTTTGTTGGTTCAAATGATATTTCAGATGTTTTAGAATTGATTGAAGACGGAACATATTCAGGACTCAATTAAATGAATGAAAGAGCTAATTAAAATAGCTCTTTTTTTTTCGCATTTTTTAGTAAAATATGGTAAAATATTCATGTGTATAAAAGGAGAATATAATGGAATATATTAATGAGAAATTAATTAAAGAAGTTGCGGAAAGTCAAAATATTACAGTAAAACAAGTGGAAACTGTTCTTGAGTTATTAGAGGAAGGAAATACTGTTCCTTTTATCGCTAGATACAGAAAAGAGAAAACAAATTCCTTAGATGAAGAACAAATTAGGGCTATTCAAAAAGAGTATGAGTATGGCAAGAACTTACAGGACCGTAAAGATGATATTATTAGACTTATTGATGAAAAAGGTATGTTGACAGAAGAGTTAGTAACTAGTATCAACTCTTGTGATAAGTTAGTTGATTTAGAAGACATTTATCGTCCGTTTAAGGAGAAGAAGAAAACAAAAGCTACAGAAGCTATAAAAGCTGGGTTAGAGCCTTTGGCTGATTATATACTTACCTTTCCCGTTATTGAGAATATGGAAGATGTCGCTAGTACTTATTTAAATGAAGAAGTTACCACTATTGAAGATGCATTACAAGGAGCTAAGTATATTATCGCTGAAAGAGTCTCTGATAATGCTGATTATCGAAAATGGATTAGAGATTTTACATATAAACATGGTCGTATAGCTACAAAAGTTAAGAAAGATGCGGAAGACCAATATCAAACTTATCAAAATTACTATGATTATGAAGAGTCTTTGAATACTATCAAGCTTTATAGAATATTGGCTATTAATAGGGCTGAAAAAGAAAAAATAATAACTGTAAAAATTGATGTAGATACTGATGAAATATTTAAATATTTAGATAAAAAAATAGTCAAGAATAATACTTCTATTGTAAATAGCTTGATAGAAGAATCTTATATAGATGCATATAAAAGATTAATTAGTGGATCTATATCTAGAGAAATTAGAAGTGATTTTACTGATAGAGCAGAGAATCAAGCAATCCATATTTTTTCTGAAAATTTAAGATCTTTACTTTTACAACCACCGCTAAAAGGTCAAATGGTTTTAGGTGTTGACCCAGCTTTTAGAACTGGATGTAAATTAGCTGTTATTGATCGTTTTGGTAAATTTATAGATAAAGGTGTTATATACCCTCATGAGGCTTATATTGGCCAAAATGTAAACCCTAGACAAGTTGAGGAAGCTAAGAAGATAGTTAAAAGCTTAATAGAAAAATATAAAATTGATATCATAGCTATTGGAAACGGAACCGCTTCAAGAGAAACGGAAAGTTTCATTGCGAACATAATTAAAGAAACATCAAGAGAAGTTAAGTATGTAATAGTTAATGAAGCTGGGGCTTCAGTTTATTCGGCTTCAGATCTTGCTAGAGAAGAATTTCCTGATTTTCAAGTTGAAGAAAGATCTGCTGTATCAATAGCTAGAAGAATGCAGGATCCATTAAGTGAGTTAGTTAAGATTGATCCGAAGTCAATAGGCGTCGGGCAATATCAACATGATGTGACTCAATCAAAATTATCTGAATCACTTGATTTTGTTGTAACAACTGCAGTTAATCAAATCGGAGTTAATGTTAATACTGCATCCTCTTCATTATTGCAATATGTATCAGGTTTATCCGCGAAAGTTGCGAAGAATATAGTGGAAAAAAGAGAAAATATTGGGCCATATAAGAATAGAAAAGATTTAATGGATGTTCCAAATTTAGGAGCAAAAACGTTTGAACAGTCAGTAGGATTTTTAAGAATTTTCAATTCTGATAATCCATTAGATAAAACTCCAATTCACCCAGAAAGCTATGATTTAGCTTATAGTATTCTTTCTTATATTGATTTAAAGCCAGAAGATATAGGGACAGAAGTTTGCAAAAAAATTGTTAATGGTTTAGATAGAGAAAAATTAGCTGATTATTTTGATCAAAATATTATATTGATAAATGATATTTTAGATGCATTTGTTTCACCAACAAGAGATATTAGAGATGATTTTCCTCAACCGCTTTTAAAGAGCGAGCTGCTAAGTTTAGAAGATTTAAGAGTTGACATGGAATTACAAGGTACTGTTAGAAATGTAGTTGATTTTGGAGCTTTTATCGATGTAGGAATTAAAGAAGCTGGATTAGTTCATATTTCTAAGTTAAGCAAATCTTATGTTAAGCATCCGTTGGATGTTGTTAGTGTAGGAGATATTGTAAAGGTATGGGTAGTAAGTGTTGATTTAGCAAGAAAGAGACTACAATTAACTATGATTAACCCAAAGGATAAACCAAGTTTTGTCAATTAAGTTTGACTACTTGAAAAATAGATTAACAAAGTAATATAATATAAGCTATAGAAGGAGGTATTTTATGGCAAAACCTAAGTATGGTTATGGATGGGCTTTGAAGTTTGTGCTAGCTGCTATATTAGTAGCGGTGGGTATATTTATGGTAGTAAGTGAGGATGTTGTTTATATAATAACTGGAATGGCAATTGTTATTTTTTCCTTGTTTAGGGTATATCCTCTTTTAAAGTCGTTGGATCGAGAAGTTTTAAGAACAATTAACTTAATAGAGATTCTAGTTTCGGTAGTATTGGGTGCTATAATGATTTATGCAGGTTTCACTCAAAAGAACGCTAGTGGTGAATTACTATCACCATGGAACGAACTATATCGTTGGTTTTTAGCTTTCTTCTTGTATATAAGAGGTTTAGTATTCTTTGTTTCAACAACATTTTTTGAAGAAAAAACAGAAATACCTAAGTTTATCTTTCACATTGTCGCTATTTCTTTAGGTGCTATTTTTGTTGTGTGGAAAGATTTCGATCCAAAAATCTTAGGATGGA
>Ga0265295_1005523_pt1 | contig 16013 bp, 16 predicted proteins | sample Munlansysbiofilm_FD_192503 | JGI IMG/M metagenome (GOLD analysis project Ga0265295, IMG submission 192503) | Leachate microbial communities from a municipal landfill in Southern Ontario, Canada - Methane capture system biofilm | ecosystem: Engineered > Solid waste > Landfill > Unclassified ... | reverse complement strand
AATAGCGGAGGCCTATCGCCTCTACACCCACATCGGCCGTGCTCTCCCGGCATTGGGATACAGCGCGGAACAGATGCGGGAACTTTGTAACACAATAGAATGCACGCCCTGCGACCTCGTGATTTCAGCGACTCCGATGGATTTACGTGGTCTTATCCACATTTCAAAACCGCTTTTGCGCGTCTATTACGATATACGTGAGGAAGCGGCTGAACCCCTCAAAAGATTTTTGTTGCAATTTCTCGCCGAACAGGTCCATTAATCGTACCTTTCATTATCTCTTGAAAGGATGATTTCCCCGATGGAAACCCTGGTCAATAATATTGAATTGCCCAACGGCCTTTGCATATCCGTGTCGGACTCTACCCGCCGTTATTATGAGGATTACCACCTTGTCAGGCTCCGGTTTGTCTGCCGCGTGCCCCTTCAGGCCGAATACTTCGATTGCCCTGAGACTTTTGCTGAAGCGAAAAGGCTTCTGGGCGATTCCGCCGTATATTCCCGCACGTGCGAGAAAATGGGGGTCCCCTTTTCCCATATCGAGGTGGCGCGGGACCGTATGGTCTCGGACTTTATGAACAACGCTCTTCCTTATTTTTCCCATGAAACCTTTCCCTGCAAACTCGTGCTTTCCGAGCTGGCCAAGGCAAGGGAAAATGCCGTCCGGTCTCGGATATGAGGGGGCATGAGTGGAGATATTAATTGAAAAGCTGGCTTTCGGCGGGGCAGGCCTCGGCCGTGTGGACGGCAAGGTCTGCTTTGTGCCCTTTACCGCGCCGGGCGACCTGGCGAAGGTACGGGTAACCAGGAGCAGAAAGTCGTATCAGGAAGGAGAACTCCTGGAACTGATCAGGCCGGCGGCTGCCAGAACGGCGCCCCCGTGCGGCGCCTTCGGGCTGTGCGGTGGGTGCTGCTGGCAGCATCTGCCGTATGATGTCCAGGTGAAAGCGAAGCAGGATATATTCGCGGAAATCCTTGGGAGAATCGCGCGGGTTCAGCCGGACGTGTTCCTGCCGATGATTCCAGCTCCATCGCCGTTGGGCTATCGTTCGCGGGTACAGTTCAAGGTCCGGCGCGCAGAGGATGGATTACACTGCGGATTCTATCGCCGAGGGTCTCATTTTGTAATCGACATCCCCGGTGGCTGCCTGATAGCCGATGACAGGGTGAATCTGCTCTATGGGTCGCTCCTGCCCCTTCTTGGGGCATTTCCGGATCCGGCGCGGCTTCCCCAGATAGATGTTGCCGTTGGCGATGACGGCGGAGCTCTCCTCCTTTTTCACTACATAGGTGAGGCTATCCCTGAGGTTTCCGGGTGGTTGGAAAAAACCATTCCCGGCCGTATGCCGGTAACGGGCGTCTTTCTTCAGACGGCGCGCAAGGTTTCGATGCGCAAGGTCTGGGGGGAAGAACGGGTGAGCTATTCAATTCCGTCCAATCTGTATCCGGAACTTCCGGAAATCCGGCTTTCCTTCCGTTGCGGAGGTTTTTCCCAGGTGAATTACAGCCAGAATCTTGCTCTGATCGGGACCGTCCTTGAATGGGCTGATCTCAAGGGGACGGAAAAAGTCCTTGATCTGTTTTGCGGAAATGGAAATTTTTCCCTGCCCATCTCCCGCTTCTGCGGCGAAGTCACCGGTATCGAAGACTTCCGGCAATCCATTGAAGACGCAGTCCATAACGCGCGGCAGAATCTCATCCCCAATACCCGATTTTCGTGCGCCCCGGCGGAAAAGGCCCTCCGTTATATGGCAGACGCGGGAGAGCGCTTTGACCTCGTGCTCATTGACCCCCCTCGAACCGGCGCTTTTGAAGCTGTAAGGATCATAGCGGAAATGTCGCCGGAGAAAATACTTTATGTATCATGCGATCCGGCGACCCTGGCGCGGGATATCGCCGAACTCCGGAAGAGAGGGTATCAGGTGGCCGCTGTCCGTGCCGTAGACATGTTTCCCCAGACGCATCACATCGAAAGTATAACCCTCCTTCGTAAAACTTGAATATTTTGGGAGAGATATTTGCAAGTTCAAACCAGCCCCCGGGGTGCGGGAAACCGACGGCTGAACATCGGGGGACGCGTAAACTTGTATATTGTAAAACTCCGTTTGAACTGTAGATGTTATAACTCCTTGCGTGTCAAGTCAGCTTGGCGGGTGTATTTCAATAAAGAGTGTATCAATTTATTCCGGAACCTGATCAATTTTGATGAAAATCAATCCCGCCCCAAGGTCTCCATGCCTTATGCGGAGAGTTTTTGTTTGCTGCCTATAACATGAAATGTCAGTACATTTGGTGATCCGAGATATATGGAGGAGAAAAGATGAATAAGTCTGAGCTTATTGAAGCCCTAGCCGAAAGGAAAGACCTTTCTTTCAAAAAATCGGAAGAGATAATCAATACCATTTTCGAGTCCATGTCAGACGCTCTGCATGCGGGTGAGAGGATCGAAATCCGCGGATTCGGCAGCTTCGTAATCAAGCACTACAAACCCTATGTGGGACGTAACCCGAAAACGGGTGAAGCCATCACCGTCAAGCCCAAAAGGCTTCCCTTCTTCAAGGTCGGTAAAGAGCTTAAGGAAAAGGTTGACAAGTAGTTTATCTTTCCACTCTCAACCCCCCGATTTATCAGATTAACCAATTCCGCCCCGGAGGGGTTTGCCATGCGCATGGCGATCCGCTTTTATGTGGAATGTGATGCCCGGATACAAGAACGTCCACGTTTTCGTTCCCTGATGATAGTAATTTTCCGATTCTGATGATATTCCGGAGTATCAAGACATGCTCCTTTTAAAACTGGTCGAGGCTCTGGGTGGTCTGGGGCTGTTCGTTCTTGGCATGAAGACCATGGCTGACGGCTTGCAGAAGCTGTCCGGAGGAGGGGTTCGCCGGTGTATCGAGGTAATCACCGGAAACCGGATTTCCGCGGCCCTTGCCGGTGGTTCACTTTCAATTATTCTCCAGTCCAGCGGCGCCGCCTCCATACTTATCATAGGCTTCGTGAACGCCGGCCTTCTCTCTCTCTACCAGGCATTGGCAATGCTGATTGGAACCGGGATCGGCACAACCATAGCGGTTCAATTCTTTGCCTTCAAAATAACATTTCTGGCTCTTCCTTCCATTTTTTTTGGTGTATTCCTCCGGTTTTTCACCAGAAGACGAAGGCTCGCCTTTCTGGGAGAGGTGCTTCTCGGTTTCGGTCTCCTGTTTTTCGGCCTTGAGATCATGGAGTCCCGATTTGCCGCGCTGACAGGGAATTCCGCCTTCCAGGATTTTCATGCAGTGCTGGTTAACCTTCGTCTTGCCGGCGTTGCCTCCGGCGCCCTCCTGACATTTCTCGTGCAATCCGGGAGCGCCGCCCTGGGAGTTGTCATAGCCCTGGCGGCCAGTGGTTCCATCGGATTCGAGCAGGCGGTGGCCATGACGCTGGGCGAGATAATAGGAACCGCGGCGCTTGCGGGAATCGGCGCCATCAGCGGGACACCGGCGGCACGGAGAACCGTTCTCTTCTTTACCATTGTTTCGGTGGTTTCCGCGGGAGTCGCACTCCTTCTCTTCCCCCTGTTTTTATGCCTGGTTGCCATGGTAACACCTGGTGACACCTCATTCATTGCGGTACAGGCAAACGGTCAACAAAACGTGAGCCTGATACCCGCGGCGAGGGCTGATGTGGCGCGTGCCATAGCCAACAGTCATACGGTGTTCAGCGTCCTGAGCGCGCTCCTTTTTCTCCCGACAATCGGATTCCTTGCCCGATCAGCAGCCAGGGCGTTGCCTGAAACAAACAGCGATACCGACATGGACCCCCATGCACGCTATCTGGACTTCAGGGTCATCGATACTCCCTCTCTTGCTTTTGTGCAGGCGGGAAGCGAGTTGAAACGGATGGCGAAAGTCGCCAATTCCATGGTGGGGGATTCCGTGAGACAGTTTTCAGGGTTTGACGCAAGGACTGAATCGCGCATCAGACAGCGGGAGAACCTTCTTGATGTCCTGCAGAAAGACCTTTCCTCGTTTCTAGTGGCCCTGGCTCGTGAACCACTTTCTCCAGAAGCCGCGGCTGAGGTGCCCGTGCTGCTGGACAACGTAAATGATTTGGAAGGGATCGGAGACGACTGTGAAGTAATACTTGAATGCTTGCGGCGTAAAAAAGAAGAAAACGTATATTTTTCCGATACTGCCATGGAAGAGATAGCATCCCTTGCAAAGGGGACTGAGACGCTTATGGCCGCAGCCTTGGACTGCCTTGACCATGACGAGCGCCCCGAACTGGATGGAAATCGCGTGCTCAAGGAAGAGCTGCGCCGCGCGGCGGAAATCCTGAAGGGAAACCATCTGGAAAGGCTGAGCACTGGCGAGTGCTCGGTGATCGCGGGACTCCTTTTCATGGATATTATAGCCGCGTTTGTCCGCATAGGTGAAACAGCGTTCGCGATCATGGAAGCAAGGAGAAACCTTATTGATGGAAAAGCCCCCGGCCTCGATTGATCTCGGCGCAATAACTCCCTCCTGCTGTTAGGGGAAGTGAAAGATGGCCGGGAAGAGGCGCTTCTGAATCTTCAGGGAGTATCGGGCGGAAGCTCTTGCCTCTTTCTATGCAGCAGCGTTTTACCTTTCCTTGATTGAAAAAAGATGAGGGAGGACTTGGTCGCATCCGGGATTTTGCCGTCCGGCCGCCTTCCGGCGGCGTTGTCTGAGACAGTTAACTGTTGACATCAAACCTTGTTTGTCTGTATATTTCTCGGCGATTTCGGGAAGAAATTCCCGTATTTTTTTGTTTCAGGAGGCACTTTCCACATGAAAGAAATCCTTTCCGGAAACGAAGCCATTGCCCGCGGCGCCTATGAAGCAGGCGTCAGGGTGGCTACGGCATATCCGGGTACGCCTTCCACGGAAATCCTGGAAAACATGACCCGCTTCAAGGATATCGACGCCTCCTGGTCGCCAAATGAAAAAGTGGCTCTGGAGGTCGCCATGGGGTCGTCCTTTGCCGGCGCTCGAACACTGGTGGCAATGAAGCATGTGGGTGTCAACGTCGCCGCCGACCCCCTGTTTACCCTTTCCTACACAGGCATCAGGGGCGGTCTAGTTCTGGTGACCGCCGACGATCCGGAGATGCATTCTTCCCAGAATGAGCAGGACAACCGTAACTATGCTAAATTCGCCAAGATTCCCATGCTTGAACCGGCGGACTCCCATGAATGCAAAGAGTTCACGCGTATTGCGCTGGAGCTGTCCGAGGAGTATGACACACCGGTGATGCTGCGCACTACAACCCGTATCTCCCACAGTAAATCCATCGTCAACCTGGAAAATCCGGTTGAAGGACTTCCCGTTCCCGCCCTTGTCTCCAACGCCGCAAAGCGGGTCATGTTGCCCGGAAATGCCAGGGTTCGTCATCCTCTGGTAGAGGAAAGAATGGCGAGCCTTGCGGAAAAGGCCGGCGCCATGGCTCTGAATCGCATGGAATTGCGTGATACGGGCATTGGCGTCATCACTTCCGGCGCATGCTACCAGTATGTCCGCGAGGCCTTCCCCTCTTTTTCAACACTCAAACTTGGACTTGTCAATCCTTTGCCCATTTCACTTATCCTGGATTTTGCGGCAAAGGTCGAACGGTTGTTCGTGGTGGAAGAGCTGGATCCATTTATCGAAGACCAGGTTAAGGCCCTGGGGATTTCCGTGAAGGGGAAGGATTTTATTTCCCTTTGCGGCGAGCTGTCTCCGGGGAGGATAAAGAGCGCCTTCTCCGCCGTCGGTGTCGGAAGTGAAAATGTCTTGACGCGGGGTGAAGAGCCTTCCATCGGAACACTTCCCGGACGGCCGCCGAACATGTGTCCCGGATGCCCGCACCGCGGTGTCTTTTATTTGCTGAACAGGTTGAACGCATACGTAACAGGGGATATCGGCTGCTATACACTCGGCTTTCTCCCACCCCTTTCCGCTATGGAGACTTGCGTCTGCATGGGCGCTTCCATCGGCAATGCAACCGGCACGGTAAAGGTGGTATCCGAAGAAGAGAAAAAAAGGGTGGTGGCGGTCATTGGCGATTCCACCTTTTTCCACAGCGGGATCACCGGGCTCATGGACATGGTTTACAACAATGCTCACTCTACCGTAATCATCCTTGACAACCGCATAACCGCAATGACCGGACGTCAGGACAATCCCGCATCAGGCTACACACTCATGAACGAACCCGCCCACAAGGTGGACATCCCGCTTCTATGCAGTGCGTTGGGGGTGAAGCATGTCCGTGTAGTGAATCCCTACGACCTGGATGAAACGGGAAAGGCTCTCAGGGAGGAAATGAATCGGGCGGAGACCTCCGTAATCATAACCAATAAGCCCTGCGTCCTTATCAAGCGGGAAGGTGTCTTTCAGAGGGGCCCCGTGTGCATGGTGGATTCGACCAGATGCACCTCCTGTCGCGCCTGCCTCGGCCTGGGTTGCCCGGCCATACAATGGCTGCCTCACGAGGGTCGAAAAGGCGCGCCGCATATCGATCCCAATCTCTGTACCGGATGTGATGTTTGCCGCCAGTTGTGCAAGTTCGACGCCATAGGGAGGACCAAGTGAGCGAAAAGGTAAAGAATCTTCTTCTTGTTGGTGTCGGTGGGCAGGGCATCCTGTTGGCCTCGGAGATCCTTTCCGAGACCTTCATGCTGGCGGGGTATGATGTCAAGAAAAGCGAGATACACGGCATGTCCCAGCGGGGTGGATGTGTTGTTTCCCACGTACGGTACGGCCAGGAGGTGTTTTCCCCGATTGTTCCTGAAGGGGATGGTGACCTTCTGCTCGGCTTCGAACTGATGGAAACATACCGCTGCCTTCCACTGCTGAAACCAGGCGCTACGGTGGTGGCCAATGACTTGCGGATTCCTCCACCTTCGGTTCTGATGGGTCGGGAATCATACCCTGAGGGTATCGCGGAACGCATCCGTGAACTGTTTCCGGATTTTGTTCTCATTGACGGTGATAAACTGGCTTCAGACGCTGGAAACCGGCGGGCGGCCAACACCGTGCTGCTTGGAGCAGTTTCCGGGCGGTTGGATATTGAGGAAGATTACTGGTTGCAGGCGCTTGATAAAGTGGTTCCCAGGAAGGCCCTGGAGATTAACCGTAAGGCCTTTCTCATGGGAAGGGAATTTTGTTGATCCTGTTTTTTTATAAAGCAACGAGGTGACATTAGATGTATTACAACGAGGAATTCGAAACCCTGCCGCGCTCTGCTCTTGAGGCACTCCAACTGAAAAGACTTAAAGCTATGCTTGATAAAGTATACGCCAATGTCCCGTTTTACCGCGAGTCACTCACCAATGCCGGCATTAAACCCGCTGACGTTCGCTCCCTCAATGACCTCAGGCGACTCCCCTTCACCCTCAAGCAGGATATGAGAGACGCTTATCCTTATGGCCTGTTTGCCGCGCCCATGGACGATATCGTTAGAATTCACGCTTCCTCCGGAACCACGGGCAAACCTACGGTTGTCGGGTACACCAGGAAGGACATAGAACTCTGGTCCGAGCTTATGGCCCGTTCGTTTGCCGCGGCGGGCGTGCATAAGGGTGATATTATTCACAATTCTTATGGATATGGCCTTTTTACAGGCGGGCTCGGCACCCATTACGGGGCGGAAAGGCTTGGGGCATCGGTCATACCGATGTCAGGGGGGAACACGAAGCGGCAGATTCTTATCATGAAGGATTTCGGTTCAACGGTGCTTACCTGTACCCCTTCTTATTCCCTCTATCTGGCGGAAACAGCCGTCGAGGAGGGTGTAGACTTCAGCTCACTGAGGTTGCGCGTGGGGATCTTCGGCGCGGAGCCATGGTCCGAGTCCATGAGAATGGAGATTGAGGAAAAACTCAACATCTGCGCCATCGATATCTATGGCCTTTCCGAGATCATGGGGCCGGGGGTGGCCATCGAATGTCTTGAGGAGAAGTGCGGACTGCATATATGGGAAGATCATTTCATTCCCGAGATAATCAATCCCGATACAGGCGAACCAGTGCCGGAGGGTGAAAAGGGTGAACTGGTCATTACTACCATCACAAAGGAAGGAATCCCGCTCCTTCGATATCGCACACGAGACATCACCAGCATCAGTTATGAACCCTGCAAGTGCGGGAGAACACACGCGCGCATTGCGCGTATGAGCGGCCGCAGCGACGACATGCTTATTATTAGAGGCGTTAATGTGTTCCCGTCGCAGATCGAGTCTATCCTCATGAAAATTGAGGGTGTGGAACCCCACTACCTCCTCATTGTGGATCGTAAGGAAAACCTGGACATTCTCGAGGTTCAGGTCGAGGTGGACGAGCGGATATTCTCCGATGAGATAAAGCAGCTCCAGGTCCTTGCACACAACATCGAGAAGGAGATAAAGGATCTGCTGGGGTTAAGCTGCAAGGTGCGCCTGGTGGAACCAAAAACCATTGCCAGGAGTGAAGGAAAGGCGAAAAGGGTGCTGGATAGACGTCCGATCTGACACTCCTTTTTCATTCCTGAGCTATTAATTAAATATCTTCCTGAAACAAGTTACTAGGAGGTTCCAATGAAAGTCGAACAGATCTCCATATTTATAGAAAACAAATCGGGGCGCCTTGCCGAGGTTACCGCAACTCTGGGAGAGGCGGGGGTCAACATACGGGCCCTCTCTCTTGCGGATACGAGTGATTTCGGAATCCTGCGCCTTATTGTAAATGATCGGGAAACCGCCAAAAAGGTGCTGAAAGAGAAGGGCTTCACCGTAAGCAAGACTGAGGTGGTTGCCATTGAGGTGCCTGACAGGCCGGGCGGGCTTTCGGAAATTCTCCGGGCTCTCGACAGCGCGTCGATAAATGTTGAATATATGTACGCTTTTGTAGAACGTTGCGGTGAAAACGCCGTAATAATATTCCGCTTTGACGAGACGGAAAAAGCAATCCGTACTCTTACGGAAAAAGGTTTCAATGTGCTGGAAGGTCAGCGATTGTATCGCATGTGACTGATTTCCTGCTGGACTATTTTATTTTTTTATTGAATTGGAGGTTCTATGGGAAGTTTCAGGTCGTACCTGTTCACGGTGCTGTGTACTCGTTTGCGCGTCCGCCGCGTAAGCGGCGCCAAAAGGTTTTTTCTTCCAAAGATACCGATATGACCCCGCAACTGACCAAGATCCGCGCAGCTTAACCGGATGCTATCGTCTGCTGGGGGACCAATCCGGGACCGGCTGTGGTCACTCGTAATATCAAGCAGCTAGGCATAAAGACTCCCCTGTACCAGAGTCATGGGGTTGCCTTTAAAAAGTTCATTGAACAAGCTGGAGCGGCTGCCGCCGAAGGTGATACGTTACCTGCCGGAAAAATTGCAGTCTATGATATCCTCCCCAAGAATGATCCCCAGGTCAAGCTTCTCAGGGAGTATGATCTGGCTTATCGAAAGAGATTCAAGACAGAGGCTTCCACCTTCGGTGGTTACGCCTATGACGGGTACCGGGTGGTCCTGGAGGCAATCAGGACATCTGGAGCGACACCGGACAAGATTCGCTGCGGCCTGGAGAGAATCAGAAAAATGGTCGGGGTTTCAGGTGTGTTCAACTGGTCCCCAAGCGATCATAACGGCCTCGACCTTTCCGCGTATGAGATGGTGAGGGTTTTCAGGGGAGACTGGATGCTGGCTCGCTGAACCGTGTCGGGAATCATGCAAAGGAGAGATTAAATGTTATCCAGAACAGTTCGTGGTATTGTCTTCCTCACACTTTTCCTTTTTCTGCCTGCCGGCACGCTCTTTGCCGCGCCTCCCATCAAGATAGGAGGGCTTTTTTCCGTGACCGGCCCGGCTTCCTTTCTGGGTGAACCGGAAAGGAACAGCGCGCAGATGGTTGTTGATCAGATAAATGCTGCCGGAGGGATAAAGGGACGAAAGGTGCAGTTTATCGCATATGACACCCAGGGTGATGCGACCAAAGCGGTGCTGGCAGCGACGAGGCTGGTTAAAGAGGGGGTTGTGGCCATTGTAGGTCCCAGTACAACCGGCGATTCCATGGCAATCATACCAATTGTCCAGAGAGCGAAGATCCCCCTCATTTCATGCGCGGCCGGGATTAAGATAACAGAACCGGTAAAACCCTGGGTATTCAAGACCGCGCAGAATGATTATCTAGCTGTAGCCCGGATTTATGAAAATCTGGTGAAAAGAAAAATGACCAGGGTGGCTGTTCTGACCGTATCCGACTCTTTTGGTTCATCAGGGAGGGAGCAGTTGAAGGCGTTGGCCCCTAAATATGGGATTACGATCCTGTCGGACGACACCTATGGACCGAAAGACACGGATATGACACCTCAACTGACCAAGATCCGCGCGGGAAAAGCCCAGGCCCTCATCTGCTGGGGCACAAATCCTGGACCGGCTATTGTGGCGAGAAATTCCCGTCAACTGGGTATGAAATTACCCATCTACATGAGTCACGGAGTATCGTCGAAGAAATTCATCTCCCTTGCCGGCGACGCCGCGGAAGGAATAATCCTTCCTTCCGGAAGGGTCCTGGTGGCCGATATCCTGCCGAATTCGGACCGACAGAAAAAACCGCTCCTGGCATTTGTTCGTGAATACCAGCGTCGCTACCGTGTGGAAGGCGACCATTTCGGTGGTCATGCGTGGGACGCGATGATGCTCTTGAAGGGCGCTATTGAAAGGGGCGGGGCATCGCCCGCTGCTATTCGTTCACAACTGGAAAAAACACGAAATTTCGCCGGAATTGGTGGAGTTTTCAATTTTACTCCCAGGGATCACGGCGGTCTGACAAAAGACGCTTTCGTTCTTCTTAAGGTAAAGGGCCGGGATTGGGCGTTCGTGAAGTAGGCAAGTTTCAATCTTTATCGTACCTGGACAGAGACGCCCGGAAGGGCGTCTCTTTTTCTCGCCTGACCTACAGAGGCGACTCTGAATAACATATTGGAAAACATGTCTCATCAGATATTGCAGTACATACTTTCAGGCCTTTCCACCGGAGCAATCTATTCCCTCATCGGGATAGGTTTCGCTATCATCTACAACTCGACGGGGATCATCAATTTCGCTCAAGGGGAGTTCGTCATGCTCGGCGGAATAATGACCTGGTTCTTTCTTGCCGTTTTAAATCTTCCCCTTGTTGCATCCATGCTCCTTGCCGTCCTGATCACAACAATTGCAGGCATTGTTTTCGAGCGTCTTGCCATCCGGCCGTTGCGGAATGCCTCTCCTTTAATCCTCGTTATCATAACAATCGGAGCCAGTATTCTAATCCGCGGTATCGCCATGCTGATCTGGGGAAAGGATACCCATTCCCTTCCCATGTTTACCGGAAGCGAGCCGCTGGATGTGGCCGGCGCCACACTCCTGCCGCAGCATCTGTGGATCATCGGCATCACCCTTTTCATTATTGTCTTGAACCGCTTCTATTTCCATCACAGCATTGGAGGCAAGGCCATGCGCGCTTGTTCACACAACCGGAGGGCGGCAAATCTTGTGGGCATTGATGTGAAAAGGATGGTTTTGTTCTCTTTCGCCATCAGCTCCTCCATGGGCGCAGTTGCCGGAATTATCACCGCACCCCTGACAATGACTTCCTACGACGTAGGAGCCATGCTGGGACTGAAGGGGTTCTGCGCTGCCATAATCGGAGGCATGAGCAGTGGCCTTGCGACGGTATTCGGCGGGCTTCTGCTTGGCGTTCTGGAATCCCTGGGCGCAGGTATTGTTTCCTCGGGTTACAAGGATGCCATTGCCTTTATTATCCTCCTTCTCATCCTTTTTATCAGGCCCCAGGGTCTCTTTAAAAAAGCCGAAACGGAAAGGGTCTGACCTTGCTCATGGGCGCGGAACGTAGAACTTTCATCAAATTCATAATCTTTTCAGCAGCGGTTATCCTGGCGCCACTCTTCTTTTCCGGGGGATACCTACTGAATGTTTTGGTTTTCGTTGGAATCAATACCATGCTCGCGGTCGCCCTTAATATGCTTCTGGGCTTCGCAGGTCAGATATCAATGGGACAAGCGGCCTTTTTCGGACTCGGGGCGTATATTTCCGGGGTATCTACCTCTGTCTATCAATGGAATCCATGGCTTGCTCTTCTGTTGGCGGCGTTTGTCGTGGGTCTGCTGGCTTTTATGATCGGTTTTCCGATTTTGAAACTAAAGGGCCATTACCTGGCCATGGCGACCCTTGGTTTTGGCATCATTCTTTATATTGCATTTAATGAAACGGTGGAACTGACGGGTGGTCCTTCAGGTCTCAGCGGGATACCCAATTTTTCATTGGGCTCATTCCAGTTTGACGATGACTTGAAGAACTATTATCTCATATGGGGCTTCTCTCTAATGACCATCCTCCTGTGTGTCAATCTTGTCGATTCTCGAATTGGCCGGGCGCTCCGCGCGATCCATGATTCGGAAGTCGCCGCCCGCGTCATGGGTGTCAACGCCCGCCTGCTGAAGGTGCAGATTTTTACCTTTTCCGCCATAATCTCATCGATTGCGGGAAGCCTTTATGCACACACCATGACTTTCATCTCCCCGACTTCCTTCGGCTTCAATTTTTCCGTGGAACTGCTTACCATGGTGGTTATCGGGGGACTGGGCAGTGTCTATGGCTCATTTCTCGGAGCTGCTCTCCTGACGCTGCTTCCAGAGTTTCTGAGAACCTTTCAAGACTATGATATCGTCGCCTATGGTCTGCTTCTCGTCATTATGACAATGTACATGCCGGGAGGTCTCGTACGGATTCCATCTTTCTTTTCGACCTTTCTGGCAAGAATAAAACCGGGAGCCGGAAAACATGCTTAGAGTTGAAGGGATCACCCAGGTTTTCGGCGGCGTTACAGCGCTGAAGGATGTCGGCTTTTCAGTGCAGGAAGGTGAAATTAAGGGTGTTATCGGTCCGAACGGAGCTGGTAAAACAACATTGTTCAATATCATCACGGGCATCTACCGCCAGACCGCTGGAAATGTCTTTCTCAAGAGCGAAAAAATATCTTTTCTTTCACCCGAGAAGCTTGCGCGACGAGGTATGGTGCGAACCTTTCAAAACGTGGAGCTTTTCGGAGCAATGACAGTGCTGGAAAACGTGATGGTCGGGTGTCATACGAAGAGTCGCTGCGGCATCCTTTCCAGTTGTCTAAAGCTTCCGATGCACTTGCGGGAAGAGAGGCATATAAGGGAGAGGGCTTTTTCCTGTCTGGAATTCGTCGGCCTCGAGCATGAGGCAAGCCAAACCGCCAGCAATCTTCCCTTTGGCAAGGGAAGATTGCTGGAGATTGCACGGGCAATGGCTCTTGAGCCTCGCATCATTCTCCTTGACGAACCCGCCGCCGGTCTGAACAGCAGAGAGACCGAAGAGCTTGGAAGGCTCATCCGCAAGATTCGTGATTCCCGTGTAACGGTGGTTCTGGTGGAGCATGACATGGAGCTGGTCATGGATATCTGCGATTCGCTCCTCGTACTCAATCTGGGACAGCGCCTCGCCGAAGGCGCCCCGCGAGAAATCCAGGAGAACCCGGCGGTTATTGCCGCTTACCTTGGAGAGGGTTAGGAAAGAAAATTGGAAACTATCTAATGTTGAGAATCAAGAACATCAATACATATTATGGGCAGGTACATGCTCTGAAAAATGTCTCGTTGCATCTGAACGCAGGAGAGATCGTCTCCCTTATCGGCGCCAACGGCGCCGGAAAGACCACCATCCTGAATTCCGTTTCGGCGATCACCCCCGTGCGTGATGGAGAAATCCTTTTTGAGGGAAAAAACATCGCGCAACTGACGCCGGACCGCATCGTGGAGATGGGAATCTCGCAGGTTCCGGAGGGGAGACAGGTATTCAAGGATTTTTCCGTGGCTGACAATCTGGAACTGGGTGCCTATCTGCGTTTTCGAGCACGGGAAAAGAGGACCATAATAAGAAGCGATATAGAGGACGTGTTTACTCTTTTTCCCCAACTCGCGCAGAGGAAAAAGCAGATGGCCGGTACTCTTTCCGGGGGGGAACAACAGATGCTCGCCATTGGCCGGGCGCTGATGGCAAAACCTAAAGTGCTCCTGCTGGATGAGCCTTCCATGGGGCTTGCGCCGCTTGTTGTCCAGGATATCCTGAGGGTCATTACCAGGCTGCGAGAGGAAAAAGGGACTTCTATCCTCCTGGTAGAGCAGAATGCAAAGGCTGCCCTGAAGATTGCGGATAGAGGATATGTTCTGGAAACAGGCAAAGTGTTACTTGAAGAGAAAGCCTCGGAACTACTTGAGAACAAGGATGTTCAGAGGGCATATCTGGGCAAGGACAAGAAGGAAATATGGGAGCGGTAATACACTTTGAGAGGTCAAAGTCATGAAGATATGGGATCCTTTATACGAATGCATGCCAAGGGAAGACCTGGAGCAACTCCAACTGGAAAGGCTGCAGGCAACCGTCAACCGCGTATACAAATCAGTTACCTGCTATAAAAAGAAATTCGATGAAGCCGGCATCCTCCCTGAGGATATACGCTCCCTCGACGATCTGGCAAAGCTGCCTTTCACAACCAAGGAAGACTTGAGGTTGAACTATCCTTACGGCATGTTTGCCGTTCCGTTGCGGGAAGTGGTCCGCATACACTCATCCTCCGGTACAACAGGAAAGCCTACGGTTGTAGGGTATACGAAGAATGACATTCGCACATGGTCAAACCTGGTTGCGCGATTCATGACCTCTGCCGGTGTTACCATGGATGACGTGGTACAGATAGCCTTTGGCTACGGTCTCTTTACCGGTGCTTTTGGTCTCCATTACGGTTCCGAGACCATAGGCGCGTCGGTCATTCCCATGAGCGCTGGCAATACCGAAAAACAGATTATGATCATGCAGGACTATAAGACTACCGCTTTGGTCTCCACCCCTAGCTATGCAATCACAATTGCGTCGCGCATGGAACAGATGGGCATAGACCCGAAATCCCTTTCACTGAAAGTTGGTCTCTTCGGTTCCGAGCCTTGGTCCGAGGGGATGCGCAAAGAGATCGAGAACCGTCTCTGTCTTCATGCCACGGACAATTACGGCCTGTCGGAGATCATCGGTCCGGGAGTTGCGGGTGACTGTGAATGCAATAATGGCATGCATCTCTACGAAGACGCCTTTATCCCCGAGATAATCGACCCTGATACAGGTGAGGTTCTTCCACGAGGAAGCATTGGTGAACTTGTCCTCACAACACTCACAAAAGAGGCTTTCCCCATGATTCGTTACAGGACGAGAGACATTACCAGTCTGCATTATGAGAAATGTGATTGCGGAAGGACCTTGGTGCGCATGAAAAAGACCATGGGACGCTCGGATGACATGCTGATCATCAAGGGCGTGAACGTTTTCCCGTCCCAGATCGAAGAGATACTGTTTGCCATTGAGGGTTGCGAGCCCCACTACCAGTTGGTGCTCGAGCGGGAAGGTGATGTGGATGTCCTGATAGTACGCATTGAAGTTACGGAAAATATCTTCTTCGATGAGATGAAGAAACAGAAGTCATTTGTGGAACAGGTGGAAAGGAAGCTTCATTCAGTGCTTGGCGTCAGCGCATCGGTCAAACTTGTTGAACCAAGCAGTCTGCCTAGACACGAGGGAAAGGCAGTCAGGGTTATCGATAACAGGAAGAGGTAATACCACTCTGAATTGGTTGATGGTGGTGTGAGCACAGTATTTCACTCAATTTGTTGATTACTTTGAAACCTACCAGAATATAAAGTTTCCCTGAATCTTGGGTTTATGACTGATATTCCATATGTTTTATGTTATTTCTGTGGTCTATTTCTACAACACAGCAGAAAATTCGATAACCCGAAAAAAACTTAAAAAAGTACTTGACGAATCAGGCAGGTTTGAGTATGATGCAAAGTCTGTCGCGGGAACGCCAAAGTTTGGCGCGGCAGGTCGAACTTGGTCTTTGAAAACTAAATAGTAGACGAACAGTGGGTTCCGAGAATAAATTTGAGTAATAAAATTTACAGGATAAAACTGGAGAGTTTGATC
>Ga0265295_1005522_pt1 | contig 16014 bp, 12 predicted proteins | sample Munlansysbiofilm_FD_192503 | JGI IMG/M metagenome (GOLD analysis project Ga0265295, IMG submission 192503) | Leachate microbial communities from a municipal landfill in Southern Ontario, Canada - Methane capture system biofilm | ecosystem: Engineered > Solid waste > Landfill > Unclassified ... | reverse complement strand
GACGGACAAAAAAAAGCATTGAGCAAGCCGTTCAATGTTTTTCGATTGCTTTCTATCTCGGAGTGGCAACTCATTGGTCTTGTCATGCTTTCTGGTAGCGTCTTTGCAGTCATTACACCGTTTCAAAACATTATTTTAAAACTTCACTTTAACGCAGGAGATGAAACGATCAGCTGGGTGCTCACCCTCGCCGGGTTTTTCTTATTTATTGGCTCGCTCAGTTTGCCACGCGTCTTATCGATCTTCGGTCAACAGAAGACGTACCACCTTCTATTCATCGCCAATATGCTGCTTTTATTCTTACTCGCTCTGCCCTTGCCCCTCGGCATCTTCACTACTTTTTTCCTCATTCGCGGCGGCGCTTTTACGATGCTTAACAATCTCATTGAAAGTCAAACGATGTCCTATGTTGTGGAGGAACGACGCGATAGTTTTGCTGCCTTTCGCTCTTTGTTTCGTGCCATCTCGAGCGCATTGGCCAGCTACCTCGGCGGACTGTTGTTGGAGTATGGCTCCCCACTGTTACCCTTTGCCGTTGGCGCACTCCTGATCGCACTCGAGTGGATCTATTATCGCGTGCTGGCAGCGCCGCACTTGCTGAAGATCGGTCATGACGCTTAATCTGGCCTGCTTGATCTCACCTGTAAAAGCCAAAGCAAGGAAGGGATGAATCCCTTCCTTGCTTTTTATACTTTCTTGCTATGGTTTTGGCTCGTGACACGCTACAACGGATAAAGCCTTGTAACGTCTTCGTTTAACCGCGGATAGGCGCTATGGAGGGTTAGCAGCTCGGTCGTATGTATGGTGGAGGCGAGGGGACTCGAACCCCTGTCCGAAGACCTCGCCACAACCGCTTCTCCGAGCGCAGTTCGGGTTTTGATGCGCTTTAAGCGCTCCCCCGAACAGGATCACTTAAAGCTGTGCCTGATGTGTCTTCTTCAGCCGCCTCCAGGCGGAAGGCGAACCGCGTAGCCTACTCGGGTTGGCCCCTAGTCACCCTACGTAGGCGATAGGGTGGTAGAGGTTAGCTGACTTAAGCAGCTAAAGCGAGTTGTTGTTTGTTGCCAGTTATTGTTGGCGTCTGCGTTGTTACGGGTGCGCAGCCCCCCGGCTCGCTACGGTTGCTCGATCAGTCCCCGTCGAATCCAAAACGCCCCCGCTCGATGTGTGCACATCGTTGGTGCAAAAACATTATAGCATGTTTTTGATTTATCTTCAACCGCCTACCAGCGAGCGCCTTGTTCTTTTAATCCTCGACAACCATGATAGCATCTGCTTCTAACGCTTCATCGGTTATGCCCAAAAGTTGCATCGAAGCTTCTTGGGGAAGCGCTGTGACATCTTTTAAACGACGTTCAATCGTTCGCGTTTTGCGGCTAGCATCTTCAATGCTTTTACTTGCTTCTTGCAATTTTTTCTGTGTTTTTTCCAGAAGTCCGGCAAACTTACCAAATTCTGTTCGGACAGCACCAAGCAGTGACCATACTTCGCTCGAACGTTTTTCGATGGCCAAGGTTCGAAAACCCATCTGTAAACTATTTAAAAACGCCGTAAGCGTGGTCGGACCGACGATCACAACACGCATTTTTTGAGCCAGCTCATCCCAAAGCCCGGGGCGACGCAACACCTCTGCAAACAGACTCTCTGTCGGTACAAATAGTAAGGCAAAATCTGTCGTTCGCGGTGGGTGGATATATTTATCATGAATGCTTTTGGCCGCTTGGCGCAGACGATCTTCTAAAGCCTTACCAGCTAGTTTGACGCCTTCGATGTCTGCACGCTCTTCAGCTTCAAGCAAACGTTCGTAGTCTTCCAGCGGGAACTTACTGTCGATCGGCAGCCAAATAGGTTCGTCTTCTTTTTTGCCAGGCAAACGAATGGCGACATCGACCCGCTCCCGCCCCTCAGTAACAGCGATCTGATAAGCATACTGCTCGGGTGAGAGAAACTGTTCCAGAAGGGTGGCCAGCTGGATTTCACCTAAAGTACCGCGCGTTTTAATGTTCGATAAGACTTTTTTAAGATCACCGACGCCGCTCGCCAACGTCTGCATTTCCCCGAGTCCCTTATACACCTGTTCCAGCCGTTCGCTCACCATCTGGAACGATTCGCCCAAGCGTCGTTCTAGCGTGGCATGAAGTTTTTCATCGACTGTCTGGCGCATCACTTCTAACTTTTCACTGTTGTCTTTTTGAATTTGTGTAAGTTTGCCTTCAACCGTCTCCCGCATCCGTTCCAGACGTGCTTCACTCATTTCAAAAAGACCTTTTAGTTGCGCTTGAAACGTAGCAAGCTGATTTTGAAAAGCACTGAGCTGACGTTCCTGAGCTTCGGCTTGGAATTTAAGACTCGCCGACTGCTGTCCAGAAAAAGCTTCTAACGCTTCCCGCATTTCACGACGCACCGTCTCACCATGTGCAAGATTGCGATCAAAAAAATGCGTCATACCCTCGCGCATCTCTCGCACAACAGCCTGTGTCAATTCAACAACACTTTTACTCTGCTCCGTCTGCCGTGACATGGCATCGAGAATGCTTCCATGTTGGATCAACGTTCCCTGCAATGCTTCCATCTTTTCATTTTGAGCTGTACGTAGTGTTTCAGCTTCTACAAAGCGCCGCTTTAATTCTCCCAAGATGCGCATCTGCCATATCAACAATACCATCAGCGCCATGAACATCACGCTTAGGACAGTGATCATCGTCACCATAAGACCTTCCAGTGCCACGCGCCTCAACACTCCCTTCATCCGATGCATTCTTTGGTTCAAAGGTACGATCGATCGACTCATCTTTAATAATCTATCAACCTATGATTGGTCTATGATCAAACGCCAAAGCCCATCCAACACCCCATCGACACAAGAGGGTGCTTGGATCTTAAGCTTCTTTTTCTAAAAGGCTGACCAACTCCACATGAGGTGTCTGGGGGAACATGTCTATCGGTTGTACACGTTTTAAAACATACCCAAAGGCTTTAAGTTCCTTTAAGTCTTCTGCCCATGTCTCTGGTTGACATGAGACATAGACAACGCGTGGAACGCCACTTCGTCCAATCTTTCTCATCACTTTACCCCCAGCCCCAGAACGTGGGGGATCAAGGACGATTCGATCGGGGCTGCGGCCACTTGCCGCAAGCACAGCGTCCAATGAACGGCGCACATCGCCAGCAAAAAAACGCACGTTAGGGACGTTGTTTCTTTCTGCATTGCGCACAGCCTCTTCTACCGAACGCTGGACGATCTCAATACCATAAGCCATCTCGGCCTGCCGTGCGAGCGGAAGGGTAAACGTCCCGACGCCAGAAAAAAGATCGATCACCTGCATCGAAGGACGTACATCGGCATACGCAAGGGCAACTTGTAAGAGCCGTTCGGCTTGCATAGCATTTGTCTGGAAAAAAGTCTCCGGTTGTAGGCGATACCTAAACCCTAAAAGCTCATCTTCAATGAACGCTTCCCCCTTTAAGATATAACGTTCATCAAAACCGACGCGATCAGCGCGCCCACCAAAAACATACCAGACCACGGTTTTTAAATCCTCGAGCGCCTCGAGTTGTTGGAGCAATGCTTGAACATCCGGTCGTCGTATACCGGTACTGAATAACGGCGCCTCCGTCGCAAAAAGCGCCAAAAGAAGATCGCCACGTACGCTTTTTCGAACCATGATATGCCGCAAAAAACCGGTATGCTGTTGTTTATCGTAACCAGAAAGGCCAAAAGCCTTTGCCCATTGGGCAATCGTCTTCATGACATGCACGATCTCCGGTTGAGCGATGTAACATGTCGACAAAGGTTCAACGGTGCGAAAATCACCCATTCGATTCAAACCGAGCGTTCCATCCGGCGCAAATGTAAATTCCATCTTGTTACGATACATCCACGGATCTTTCATCCCCAAGACGTCTTCGACAAGGTTCTCGGAAAAACCGGCGCGCATCACAGCCTGTTGAACACGTACGCGTTTATACCGCAATTCTTCTGCATAGGACATATGTTGCAACATGCATCCACCACACGATCCAAAATGCGGACACCGAGCCTGAACACGCGCGGTGTGCGGCCTGTGAATGTCCGTCTGTCGGTAGACCTGCAATCCTTTTTCTCGGCGACGTGTTGCTTCAGCATTGACGACTTCGCCTGGCAACGTAAAAGGAATGCGCACTGGCTTGAGATGTTGCAGCGTATGTTGTTGTGCGCGGATCGCTTGTTCATGTTCGTATGGATAGGCGAGTCCATAACCTTTCTCATCGAAAGCCTCAATATAAAATTGCATATTCTGCTCCTTCCCCATGGTGTTTATAGATCATGCTGTCTACAGATCATTGACCTTTTTGGCGTTCCCGAAAATGACGTTCGACTTCCCGCTTAACGACTTGTTCTTTCAGCGCTTCACGTTTATCGTATAGTTTTTTACCTTTAGCAAGCGCCAGCTCCACTTTAATCAATCCACCTTTTAAGTAAAGGGCCAACGGAACGAGCGCGTAGCCCTCTTGTTTTACAAGACCTTGCAAGCGATCAAGCTCACGACGCTTGAGGAGGAGTTTTCGTGTACGCAGTGGGTCATGGTTAAAGCGATTGCCTTGCTCATAAGGACTGATATGCATGTTTAATAAAAACAGTTCCCCTTCTTTAAAACGAGCAAAACTGTCTTTTAAGTTCACTTTCCCCAGTCGCACCGCCTTGACTTCCGTACCGGTTAAGACGATGCCTGCTTCATACGTATCTTCGATAAAATAGTCATGGCGTGCTTTTTTATTTTGTGCAAGTATCTTCTCTTCCCTAGCCGTTTTGCTCACGCGATCTCCCTCTTTTGCTACTAAATTCTACATACCTCTATGAGTTTTTTGGATTGGAGCCATGTTTTTTACTTTGCTTGCCTTTTTTGTTTTTTTTATGACCTTGTGCATGACTTTTTTTATGCTTTTGTTTTTTTTCCTTTTTGGATCCAGACGTCTCTTGCGCCGTGTCGTTTTTGAACCGTGATGTTTTATCACTGCGGGTACCGAAAGACTGTTTTTGAAACGTTTTAGACTGCGGACGAATGACTTTAATCGCTTTCGGCGAGGGACGCCGGTGGGTGCTATCTTCTTCCTCAACGAGTTCAAAGTCGATACGACGTTCGGCAATGTTCGTGCTTCGACAACGCACAAGCACTTCGTCACCGAGGCGGTACGTTTTGCCCGTATATTCACCGACAAGCATATAGGCGCGATCTTGGAAATGGTAATAATCATCGTCCATATAACTGATGTGGACAAGCCCTTCAATCGTATTCTTCAAACGGACAAACAAACCAAAGGCTGTCACTCCACTGATCACGGCTGGAAACGTTTCTCCGATATGATCTTGCATGTATTCTGCCATCTTCAAGGCATCGGTCTCACGTTCCGCTTCCATGGCAATGCGTTCGCGTTTGGAACTATGATCGGCGATTCCCGGAAGCGCATGTGTCATGTCCTGAAGGAACGACGGATCGAGATTCTTTTCAAAGAGATACGCACGCAGTAAACGATGTGCGATCAGATCGGGATACCGTCGAATTGGTGCCGTAAAATGCGTGTAATGGGTTGCAGCTAAGCCAAAATGTCCGCGATTTTCAGCGCTGTAACGAGCCTGCTGCATAGAACGAAGAAGCACGGTAGAGATCACCGACTCTTCAGGCTCACCACGGGTCTCTTCTAAAATACGCTGCAACGCGCGCGGCGTCAGCCGTTCGACCGAACCGTGTACGACGTACCCAAAGTTCATAACAAACTCGACAAATTGTTGCAATTTCTCAGTATCGGGGCGTTCATGAATCCGATATATATAGGGAAGTTCGAGATGTGCCATGTGTTCTGCAACGGTCTCATTGGCGGCCAACATAAAATCTTCGATGAGCATCTCCGCACGATCACGACTTCTCAACGTCACATCGGTGGGGTGGCCACGTTCATCGAGGATGATACGCGCCTCAGGCAATTCAAAATCGATGGCCCCGCGTTCCATACGACGGCGGCGCAAGCGTTCAGAAAGCTCGGCCATCGCCAACAAATCATCCGTAAAGAGACGAACTTTATCCAGCGACACGGCTCCGTCTGAAACATCGGCTGGCTGTAAAGCAAGATCAGCATCTACGGTACGATCTGCGTCTGAGGAACGTTCTCGGTGAGAACGCAAGAGCGCATTGACCTCTGTATACGTAAGGCGCGCTTTGGAACGAATCACACTCGGTGTGAGTTCATAATCGACGCGTCGGCCGTCTCGATCAAAGGTGATAAGACAGCTTAAAGCAAGGCGTAAAACACCTTCGTTCAGAGAACAAATGCCATTTGAAAGTTTAGGTGGTAACATTGGGATGACGCGATCAACAAGATAGACGCTCGTCCCTCGTCTAAACGCTTCTTCATCGAGCGCAGTGCCTGGGCGCACGTAGTGGCTCACATCGGCGATATGCACCCCCAGACGATACCCACCATCACTCAGCCGTTCGATCGAGACCGCATCATCGATATCTTTCGCATCTTCACCGTCAATGGTCACCGTCGGTAAATGCGTCAGATCGAGTCGTCCTAAAAACGCGTCTGGCTCGACGGCATCGGGAAGCTTAGATGCTTCTGCTAACACGCGCTCGGGAAAATGTTCAGGAAGTTCGTACTTACGGATGATGGACACGATATCGACGCCTGGATCACCTCGTCGTCCCAAGATCTCCACAATGCGTCCAAATGCTCCCCGCGTATCTTCCGGATAAGCGATCAGCTCGACGACAACCTGATCTTCATCTTGCGCGCCTTGAGTATTTTCCGCATCGACAAAAATCAACGCATCAATGCGGCGATCATCTGGTTTGACGACGCCGCTTTGTCCATATTTTCGAAAGGTACCAACCAGACGTTGATAATGACGATGAATAATACGTACAACTTCCCCTTCTATGCGTCCAAAAGCATCCCGTCTACGGTTAATGCGCGCCAATACCGTATCACCATGCCAGGCACCTCCGAGATCGCGGGCATGAATATATAGATCGGGAAGCGTTGGATCATCTGGCAGTAAAAAGGCGTACCCTTTGGCATGGCTTTCGATCGTGCCGCGTACTAAGTTCATCATCTCCGGCAAGCCATACCGTCCAGCGCGCGTTCGAACGATGCGCCCTTCCTTCTCGAGCCGTTCGAGCAGCGCAGGAAGAGCAATCGTTGATGACTCCGGATCGATATGAAGCGCCGCTTGAATCTCCTCTAATGTCATGGGACGACCGGATATCGTTGATTTAAGTGTATCTAACAGTTCTTGTTCCAAAGGGTACGCCTCCTTCAGTTGTGGATTGAGCGAGCGAAGCATGATGCGTATAAGGTGTTATGCATTGTTTTGTAAGTTTTGCATAAACGCCCACATGTCTTCAAATAATTGCTGATGGTCATGATCAAGAATCATCAGATGGGACGAACGATCATACCATTTCAAGATTTTTTGTTCACGCGGTGTACCGATGGTCTGATAAATCAGGCGGGCATCATCGGGTATAATGGTCTCATCAAGACGTCCTTGACCGATAAAAGCGGGTGCGGTCACCTTCGGAAGCGCACGACGCACATGTCTTAGCAAAGTGACGAGCTCTGCCACAGAACGAACTGGTGTGCGGTCGTAAGGAATCAGATACCGTTCGATATGTTCTGGTTTTTGCCCATCGCGGGGTAAAAACGGCCGCAGCGGATAGAGATAGCGGGCGAAATAGGCACGTTTGTCACGAAAACGGATCGGTGCTGCCAGCGAAAAGACCGCGGGGGGTTGCACATGCGCCGCAAGATACAACGACAACGCTCCGCCCATCGATAGACCAGCGACATAGATAGGATCATGACCTTCCTGCTCAAGCAGATGATACGCTTCCATGACCGCTTGCCACCAATCGGTCCAGCGCGTTTTGGCCATCGCTTCGGGAGAGGTGCCATGCCCTGGCAACAGCGGTGCATAAATACTCAATCCCTTAGCATGAAAGAACTCGGCCATCGGTCTGAACTCTTCTGAGGTACCTGTAAAACCATGGATTAAAAGCAGTGCCGTTTGTGTCCCCATCAAACGAATAGGCTGAGCCCGCCGTTTCATCGTTTCTGAAGTCGTCATCAGTCTTCCTCCTCTATCCTTTCCCTATCTTACCAGTGACTATTCCTTTGGGAGTATCTAGAGTAAAAACCGCCTGAACAACGTACAGGCGGTTTTTCATGCTGATCTTATGATTGTATGGCTTTCAATCATGGTCAATGGCGTTGTTGGGTTCGTACGCACGCCAACAGCAGCGATGCGCTACCGTACAAAATACGCCACGAGAACAGTTAGAATCATAAACGTTGCCGCTAAAATTCGCGTCAAGTTGTGCAACAGTCCATCAATACCACGGGCTTTTTGCTTACCGAGAAGTTGCTCGGCACCGCCGGCGATCGCGCCAGAGAGGCCTGCGCTTTTCCCCTGTTGCAAAACGATCACAACGATGAGCGCCAAGGCATTTAACAGTAAAAGGATTGTAAAAAACATTGCCATATCTTAAGTTCCCCTTTTTCCAATAATGATCCCGTTTTGATATCGTCTTCTAAACGCTACGCACATCGATCTACGCACATCTAGCCTCACGGGAATAGTCTAACACATAAAGCCGGGGAAAGGCAAGCCAAAGCATTAGCGCACCTTGCCATTGTGACCAGCAAACGCTTCCCATCCGGGGTAACGGGCCATATCACCCAACGCTTCTTCAATACGCAACAGTTGGTTGTACTTGGCCACGCGGTCGGTTCTAGAAGGCGCACCAGTTTTAATCTGCCCACAGCCAGTCGCCACAGCCAAATCGGCAATCGTGACATCTTCCGTCTCACCTGAACGATGCGACATGACGGAACGATACCCATAACGCGCCGCAAGTTCCATCGTATCGAGCGTCTCGGTGAGCGTTCCGATCTGATTGACTTTAACGAGCACGGCGTTGGCAATATGTTTCTCAATGCCTTCACGCAACCGTCGGACATTCGTCACAAAAAGATCATCGCCTACGAGTTGCAGACGACGACCGAGCCGTTCGGTCAAAAGTTGCCATCCGTGCCAGTCGTCTTCTGCCAAACCATCTTCAATAGAGATGATTGGATACGCTTGCGCGAGTTTTTCTAAGTATGTGACCATCTCTTCCGATGTTCGTCGGACACCTTCACCTTTAAACGTATAATGGGTGCCGTCATAAAGTTCACTGGCAGCAACATCGAGTGCAATGTTAACATCTCGCCCCGGGACGTAACCGGCCGTTTCGATGGCTTGAACAATCACGTTCAACGCTTCCTCGCTAGAGGAAAGCGCTGGTGCAAAACCGCCCTCATCACCGACAGCCGTGCTTAACCCTTTATCTTTCAACACTTTTTTTAGCTGATGAAATACTTCCGTTCCCATTCTCAGCGCTTCTTTAAAACGCGTCGCACCGCCTGGAACAATCATAAACTCCTGCAGGTCGATGGGATTATCAGCGTGTGCCCCACCATTTAAAATATTCATCATCGGCACAGGAAGCGTCCGAGCGCGTGCCCCACCGATATAAGCGTACAGTGGCATATCGCTGTACACGCTGGCTGCATGCGCGACGGCCAGCGATACCCCTAAAATGGCATTGGCGCCGAGGCGGCTTTTATTCTCTGTGCCGTCCAAGGCAATGAGACGCGCATCGATCGCCGCCTGTTCCCGAGCATCCATCCCTACGATCTCTGGTGCAATGATCTCTTCAACATGGCGCACGGCACGCTCTGTCCCTTTACCCATATAACGCGCACCACCATCGCGCAGCTCAACCGCCTCATGAACACCGGTTGAAGCGCCAGAAGGAACGATGGCTCGACCACGAGCCCCGCCGGCGAGCAACACATCGACCTCAACCGTCGGGTTTCCACGCGAATCGAGCACTTCTAAAGCGGTAATCCGTTCAATGATGGCCACACATACCCATCCTTTCTCGATCTAGAATCGCTCACATGGTTACTGCGATACGTGCAATAATGATACTCCGCTCATTTCTTTTGGTTTCTCAAGACCCAAAAGCTCAAGCATGGTCGGCGCCACATCAGCCAACTTGCCACCGCTTCGCAACGTGAGCCCAGTCATCGTCACGATACAAGGAACAGGATTGGTCGTATGCGAAGTCACCGGTCGATCGTTGTCATCGAGCACATATTCGGCATTTCCGTGGTCAGCGAGGATGATCGCAGCACCTTTCATCCTTAAAAGAGCCTCGATGACGCGCCCTAAATTCTCATCAACAGCTTCTACCGCCCGTATGGTCGGTTCCAATTTCCCAGAATGACCGACCATATCCGGATTGGCAAAGTTTAAAATGATCACATCAGGCGGTTCGCTTTGAAGCTCTTGGAGAAGTGCGTCCGTGACTTCATAAGCGCTCATCTCCGGTTTCAGATCATAGGTAGCAACTTTGGGCGAAGGGATGAGGATCCGCTTTTCCCCAGGGAAGGCTTCTTCTCGACCACCGCTGAAAAAATATGTGACATGCGGATACTTTTCCGTCTCTGCGATACGCAGTTGTCTCAGACCAGCTTGGGCCAACACTTCACCGAAGGTGTTATCAAGCGTCGTCGGACGGTAAGCGACCAATCCCCCGACCGTCTCACTGAAATGTGTCATCGTAACAAAATAAAGATGACGTGGTGCTTTTTCACCGCGATCAAAACCGCGGAAGTCTTCGTTGGTAAAAGCCTGTGATAGCTGAATGGCGCGGTCGGGACGAAAATTAAAGAAGATCACGGCGTCATCGTCTCCAATGGTCGACACCGGATCGCCCTTTTCATCCACAATCACGGTAGGCAAGATGAACTCGTCGCTGATATCTTCTGCATACTGTGCACGAATGGCTGTCTCGGCGTCCGGCGCCGTCCGTCCTTCTCCGTAAACCATCGCCCGATAGGCTTTTTCTGTGCGATCCCAGCGTTTATCACGATCCATGCTGTAGTACCGTCCGCCAACCGTCGCGATCTTGCCTAGATTCAATTCTGCCATCTTTTGTTCTACCCGTTGGATATAGGCGAGAGCACTCCGTGGCGGTGTATCACGACCGTCTAAAAAAGCATGGACATACACACGTGAAAGACCCATCTCGCTGGCCAGTTCCAAAAGTGCTAAGAGATGTTCTAGATGCGCGTGCACGCCACCTTCTGAAACGAGACCGATCAGATGAAGCGAACGGTGGGGTGCTTCTAACACATACGTCATCGCCGCTCTGAGCGTCTCATTGGAAAAAAAAGAACGATCGCGAATCGCCAGCGATACCCGCGTTAGATCTTGGTAGACGACGCGACCCGCGCCGAGATTCATGTGGCCGACTTCAGAGTTGCCCATTTGCCCTTCAGGAAGACCGACAGCGAGACCACTCGCTTCCAAGGTCGTATGCGGATACATTTGCCAATAGCGGTCAAAGTTCGGCTTTTTGGCTTGTTTGACAGCATTGCCATGAACGTCGTCACGCAAACCAAAACCATCTAAAATGATAAGGGCGAGCGGGCCTTGAACCTTTTTTTTACTGCGTTGCATCCCCATGCCTCCTCGCGCGTTCGATCATCGTAAGCCAGTGGGTCACATCGAGGCTCGCACCACCGACCAGCGCCCCGTCGATGTTTGGAGCATTTAAAAAGGATTCAATATTATCGGCGTTGACGCTCCCCCCGTAAAGAATACGAAGATGTGAAGCATAGGCTGCTCCAAGCTCATCTTCTACAGTCTTTCGAATCAAAGTCGCCACAGCGGCTGCATCCTCCGACGTCGCCGCCTGTCCAGTACCAATGGCCCAGACGGGCTCGTAAGCAATGACTAGGGGCAACACATCGCCATCCATCGCTTGCAGAGCATGTTTCGATGCTGTACGTGATTTAACTTCAACCGCTTCTGTGGTGCCATCAGTGTGTACCGATGGCGTTTGGTTTGTTTGGTTTTGGACGGTTTCATGCGCCACCACCCTTACAGCCTTGAGCACAGGTTGAAGTTGGCGCAATAACACTGCTTTCGTCTGATCCGCTGCACGTTCATCGGCTGTTTCCCCAATACAGACGATAGGCACCAGATGATGGTTCAACGCTTGAACGGTTTTTTCAAAGACGCTCGCATCGTTTTCTCCCGCATACTGACGGCGTTCAGAATGCCCGATGATGACATATGTAACGCCATGTTCGAGAAGCATGGGCGCAGAGATCTCTCCCGTAAAAGCACCGCTTGATCGAGCGTGCATCGTTTGTGCGCCTAAAGCAAACGGTTCATTCGACGCGTCTAAAACGATCCCACGATAAGCTGAAAGAGCGGTAAACGGCGGACAGATGACGACTTCGACATCGGTGGACGTTTCTTCACCCTTAACTGTGTTTAACCGCGCCGTAAGCTCGTGAAAATACTGACGCGTTTCGGCCAGTGTCTTATGCATTTTCCAGTTTGCCACCATCAGCCGTGTTCGTGGGGAGGCAAAAGTCATCGGCCACCCTCCTCTAGATCGACTCCAAATCTTCTAAGACAGCCACGCCGGGTAACGTTTTCCCTTCCAAAAACTCTAACGTTGCACCGCCACCCGTAGAAATGTGCCCAATGCGCTCCGCGACACCGGCTGCTTCCACAGCGGCGACCGAATCGCCACCACCGACGATGACCTCACCGGATAAAGCGGCCAAGGCTTGAGCGATCGCCATAGTCCCTTGCGCAAATGGCTTTAGTTCAAAGGCCCCCAGCGGACCGTTCCAGATGACCATCGCCGCATCTTGGAGCGCTTCGCGAAAGGCTTCAACTGTTTGTGGTCCGATATCCAGAGCCATCCATCCCGCAGGAATGTCACCGATCGGCACGACGCGGTGCGGAGCATCGGCTGAAAATTGTTCGGCAACGACAACATCTTGGGGCAATACCATACGAACGTTCCGCTCTTCAGCGATTTGCATGAGCTTCCGTGCCGTCTCCAGTTGATCTTCTTCAACCAGCGAGGCGCCGAGGTCGTAACCTTGAGCACGTAAAAACGTATTGGCCATCCCACCACCGATAAGTAAACGGTCGACACGTCCGAGCAAGTTTTCCAACACACCGATTTTGTCTTTAATCTTCGCCCCGCCGACGATGGCGACCAAAGGCCGTTTAGGATTTTTCAAAACACCCCCGAGCACCTCTAATTCACGCGCCATGAGCAGACCCGCTACCGCTGGTACATATGTTCCTACCCCGACCGTTGAGGCATGAGCGCGGTGGGCGCTTCCGAAGGCATCATTCACAAAAAGATCGACGTACGATGCCCATGTCTTGGCCAGCTCCGGATCGTTTTTGGTTTCTCCAGGATGAAAGCGTACATTTTCTAACATCAGAAGCTCGCCCGGCTGTAAAGACTGAATACGTTCGGCGACTTCGGGTCCAACGAGCGCCTCAGAGAGCGGTACCGATACACCGAGGAGCTGGGATAAGTGCGCAGCAACTGGCCTGAGACTGTAACGTGGATCGACCTCCCCTTTGGGGCGGCCGAGGTGCGAAGCTAAAACGATGCGTGCCCCGTGCTCCCGCAGCCATTGGATCGTCGGTAAGGCCTTCACCATACGCGTATCGTCTGTAATGCGTTCACCGTCTAGCGGAACATTGAAATCCACCCTTAAAAAAACAGTTTTTCCTTGTAATGGGACATCGCGAATCGTTTTTTTCATAACCTAGCCTCCCCCATATGAGATCATCACATGAAATTTCTATGAAAGTCCCCGTTGCACGAGGTAATCCACAAGATCTGCGACACGATTGGAATAACCCCATTCATTATCATACCACGCAATAACTTTCACCATCTGCCCATCCATCACCATCGTTGAGAGTCCATCGACGATCGAAGAATGTGGATCACCGTTAAAGTCGCGAGAGACAAGCGGGAGATCCGTGTATGCAAGAATCCCTTTGAGTTCATGATCTGCTGCCCGTTTTAAGGCTGCATTGACCTCTTCCACAGTTGTCGGCCGTTCTACTTCCACGACCAGATCAACGACCGAGACGTTGGGCGTGGGGACGCGCATGGCAAAACCGTTTAATTTACCGTTGAGATCGGGCAAAACCTTGCCAACAGCGCGGGCCGCACCCGTTGTCGTTGGAATGATCGACATGCCGGCAGCACGTGCTCGACGGTAATCCTTATGGGGTAGATCAAGGATTTGTTGATCGTTGGTATAGGAGTGAACAGTCGTCATCAGACCACGGCGAATGGTAAACGTCTCATGCAAGACTTTGGCCACGGGCGCCAAACAATTGGTTGTACAAGAGGCGTTCGATAGAATATGATGTTTGGCTGGATCATAAGCGGTTTCATTGACCCCGAGAACAATGGTGATATCCTCATGCTTAGCCGGTGCAGAGATAATCACTTTTTTTGCCCCGGCCGCCAGATGGGCTCTGGCATCTTCTGCATTCGTAAAACGACCCGTCGATTCGACAACGATATCGATACCCAATTCACGCCACGGAAGTTTCGCTGGATCGCGTTCTGCGGTGACCTTAACCCGTTTCCCAGCGACAGAAAACCCATCATCATAAACCTCTACGTCTTCCGGGAACGTCCCATGAACCGAGTCATACTTCAAAAGGTGTGCCAACATATGCGCATCGGTGAGATCATTGACCGCCACGATCTCATAAGCGCTATGACGCAAAGCAGCCCGAAAAACAAGACGACCAATCCGTCCAAACCCATTAATGGCAACACGTACCATGAACATCATCCTCCTCATTATTGTTCATAAATCATTGAAAAGTCAAGTACTTCATTGACAGCATTGTCCGCGATCGTTGAACCATACGGTTTGTTAGGTATGTTCTAATATGGTCTGAGCCGCAGCTTGATCCGTGATCAGGACATCAAAAAGCCCTGTTTTAGCTAAAGAGACAATCGCTCGTGCTTTACCACGACCACCAGCCACCGCCACACACCATTTTTCTTTTAAATCATCGAGCGAAAGGCCGAGTGTCGGCGCTTGAAAGATGAGCTCACCACGAGCATTGAAATACGCCCCAAATGCTTCACTCACTGCTTCTGCTTCTTTTAAATGGTCTAAAAGCACATCCGGCGCCCGCCGTCGTCGGGCCATGGTCAGGGCATCGCCGATTCCGTGAAAAACAACTTCAGCCCTGCGTATCTCCCGCAACCGTTCTGCCACATAAGGATCTTGTCGAAGTTCTTCGCTCATGTCTTTTTCCAACTGATCAGGAATCTGAAAAAGGACGTAATGACCGCCGGCTGCTTCTGCCAGACGTACAGCAATGGCTGAAGCTTGGATATCGGCTTCTTCCCCTAATCCTCCACGCGCTGGATAAAAAGTAACCTGTGGATATTTTTTGCGCGGCCTAAAGTAAAGCGCCATGGCCGCCATCGTCGTTCCCCCGGCAACAGCAATTCGCGTGTATTTTTTTAAAAGAACGTTTAAATACTGCGCGGCTTGCAAGCCTAAGGCCGATAACGACAAGGTATCATCCGTAGGATGCCCAGCGACAATGAGAACATGCTTAAGACGCAAGCGTTCTTTTAAACGTTCTTCCCATATACGAAGCCCCATCGAACGGCTGATGAACGGTTCGACCGCTTCTAAGACTTCCTCACCTGCCTCTGTCACCATCATACCTTGTCGCATCACATCGATCAGTCCAGCCTTTTGCAAGTCAAAAACGATATTCCTGACAATTCGTTCGCTTAACGCAACCTTTTCCGCCAGTACCCGTCGCCCAACCGGCTGGATCAATCTTAACGTTTTTAAAACGCGTATCCGTTGCGTCAGCACCTCCTTGACATCCGGCAATAAACGTTCCAACGCATGGATCGTGTCCTCTGACAGCCAAGCATTGACCTCTGAGCTGTGATCACGTTTACTCAAAGACACTTTGTTCACCTCGATAACCACTGCGCTTGTAACCCAAAAGCGTACACTGAACCTAGGAAAGACCATCCATCGCCATCGCCATCGCCATCGCCATCGCCATCGCCGGCCAAGATGCACGTGGGACAA
>Ga0265295_1005521_pt1 | contig 16015 bp, 14 predicted proteins | sample Munlansysbiofilm_FD_192503 | JGI IMG/M metagenome (GOLD analysis project Ga0265295, IMG submission 192503) | Leachate microbial communities from a municipal landfill in Southern Ontario, Canada - Methane capture system biofilm | ecosystem: Engineered > Solid waste > Landfill > Unclassified ... | reverse complement strand
GGTTATCCCGCCATTTTGTTTTTGCAATGTTTATTTGCTCACTTCTTCTGCTACTTTTTTGCCCAGTGCAACGCACTGTTCAAGAACTTCATCGGTTGGTGCAAAGGTTGTGCGTACCGGTTCTGCCACCAGTTTGATGCCCAGCCCCTTTAGTCTTTCTTCAGCCATTTTGCAGGCTTCACCGCTCCAGCCATAGCTGCCAAAAAGTGCTGCCTTGTTGGTTTTCAGCTTAACCGAGGTAAGTGCTGCCAATACGTGCCACATGGGTGGCGGAATATCCCGTACAACCGTTGGAATCCCGAAAACAAGTGCATCAGCCTCTTCAAAAAGGTTACGGATTTGATTGCTGTCAAGGCTGGTAATGGGGTGGCAGGCAACTTCAACACCGCCCGATGCCGCGCCTTGTGCAACAGCCTTTGCCATTTTTTCTGTATTACCGTGTGGAGAAATGTAAAGCAGTACTATCTTTTTGCCAGATGATTTTGGTTTAGCCATGTTTTCAAGTTCTGCAATAATCTTCCACGGATCCTGGCGGATAATAGGACCGTGGCTGGGCAAAACCATATCAATTACGTCATGGCGGATTTTTTCCACGCCAGCCAGCACTTTATCGCTGAAGGGACGCAGGATGCAGTCAAAGTAAAATTCCCGAAAAGAGGTAAAGTCCTCAGTTTCGTCATTAAAAATATGTTCAGAATCGCAGAAATGGCAGCCAAAAGCATCACAGCTGAAAAGGAAATTTTCTTCTTCAAGCCGTGTAAACATGGTGTCTGGCCAATGTAAAAACGGGGCAAGGATAAAGCGCAGCGTTTTGCCACCAAGGTCAATGGTTTCACCATCTTTAACCACGCGGGAGTTAAACGGGCGGTGCATCATATTGGTAAGGAAGTTTTTGGCAGCCTGGCTTGAAACCACAACAGCATTGGGACAAAGATCAAGCAGGTGTGATAAAGCACCTGTATGATCCGGCTCAGAGTGATTAACTATGATATAATCAATCTTTGACGGGTCAGTAAGTGACTTTACCTTGTCAATAAACTGGTCGGTAAATTTGCCTTTTACAGCATCAATCAATGCTGTTTTTTCCTTACCCTGAATCAGGTAGCTATTGTAACTTGTGCCGCGCTCAGTGGGGAAGAGGTCATCAAAAAAGCGCAATTCAGGGTGCATTACGCCAACCCAGTGTACGCCATCGGTGATTTTTACGGTTTTTTCCATTTTGCATTCTCCTTTGGTCTGCTCATAATAACCAACTATAAATATTGGAAACTCTATAACTATAGCAAAGTGCCTGATACCGGACAAGACAAATACAGGCAGATTCGGTATGGTCAGCTATCCTGATTTTTGATTGTTACACGGAGTAAACGTATGCGTAAAAAAACAGTTTTCAGTTGTAATCAGTGTGGCTGCCAATCGCCCAAATGGTTGGGGAAGTGTCCGGATTGCGGTGCCTGGAATAGTATGGTTGAAGAAGACCGCGGTGGTACGAAAAACCAGGTAAGCCGTTCCATTGGCAACCGGAGTACACCGGTGCCGATAGATGAAGTTCCTTCCGGATCAGAAGTCAGGGTATCCTGTAAAATAGGTGAACTGGATCGTGTGCTGGGTGGCGGACTTGTGCCTGGTTCGCTTGTTTTAATCGGCGGGGATCCGGGTATCGGTAAATCCACCTTGCTTCTGCAAGCAATGTATCATCTGTCCGGTAATGGTGATGTGCTTTATGTTTCCGGTGAAGAATCTGCCAGTCAGACAAGGTTACGTGGTGAAAGGCTTGGTCTGTCCGGCAAGCGGCTTTTAGTGCTTGCAGAAAACAGCCTTGAGGAGATTATAAGGCATATTGAGCAGACAAAGCCGCTGGCTGTGGTAGTTGACTCCATCCAGACTGTCTGGACAAATAATATTGATTCTGCACCTGGCAGTGTCAGTCAGGTACGTGAATCTGCCGGTCGCCTGATGGTGCTGGCAAAAGGCAGTGGCATACCGGTTTTTATAGTCGGCCATGTTACCAAGGATGGCAGCATTGCAGGTCCCAGGGTGTTGGAGCATATGGTGGATACTGTACTATATTTTGAAGGAGACCGTGGGCATCCCTACCGTATCTTGCGGGCAGTTAAAAACCGCTTTGGTTCAACTAATGAGATCGGGGTATTTGAAATGGGGTCCGCTGGCCTTGGTGAAGTTGCCAACCCATCTGAGCTGTTTTTGTCCGAGCGACCAGTTGATGCTGCCGGCTCGGTGGTTACGGCATCCCTTGAAGGCAGTCGCCCTTTGCTGGTTGAAATACAGGCTTTGGTGACAGCCAGTACGTTTGGTAATCCAAGGCGTACAACCATCGGGATTGACAGCAACCGTTTGGCTCTGCTGGTTGCAGTGCTGGAAAAAAAGGCAGGGCTACACCTGGGGGGGCAGGATATTTTTCTGAATGTTGCCGGTGGTGCCAGGTTGACAGAGCCTGCTGCTGATCTTGCCATAATGCTGGCTGTGGCTTCCAGTCACCTTGATCGTCCTTTGGCACAGCAAACCATTGTTTTTGGTGAAGTTGGTCTGGCTGGAGAGGTGCGTGCCATAACCCAGCCAGAGTTGAGAATAGCAGAAGCGGCAAAACTTGGTTTCAAGGATTGTATCCTGCCTGCCGGCAATGTACGCAGGCTGAATAAGTGCAATCTTAAGGTTAAAGGTATTGGTAATGTTCAGGAGGCGTTGCAGTTTTTATAAAATTATCAACATTTTTTTTGATTTTAATGTTAAAATGCGAATTTAAAAGGCAGTTCCCAAAAGCTGTATAAAATCTGTACAAAACTTTGTTTCAAAGGAATCGGGTAAAAACTATGGATGCTGAAAAACTTGAACAATTCAGGCTGTTGTTGCAAGAAGAGATGAAAACCCTGCTTTCGGAAGCAGATAAAACGGTACATGATATGGCTGATGATGCATCTCACTTCCCTGACCCGACTGACCGTGCCACCCAGGAATCTGACCGTACTTTTGAGCTGCGCATAAGAGATCGGGAACGCAAGCTGGTGGGCAAGATCAAAGAAGCACTGGATCGGATTGAGGACGGTAGTTACGGTGTTTGCGAAGACTGCGGTGCCGAGATCAGTGAGGCGCGTCTTAAGGTGCGTCCGGTAACAACACAATGTATAGATTGCAAAATTGAAGAAGAGCAAAAAGAAAAACGCCCCTGACATTTTGTGCCGTGTAACAGTTCGTTGTTAACTACACAAGGACTGATTATGAGCGACACTGCTGACCAAAACATTCGACCATCACCTTTCATATCGCAAAAATGCGGTTGTGATCTGCCGTTCCTTTTTTGCTCAACCTTGCTTTCCACAATTGATTTTACCAGGTTATCCCATCTGATTTTATCTGCACTGGTGCACGAACCAAACCAGCTTTTTAAACGGGCAATGCTTTATATGTTTAATCCCAAAACAGAGGTTTTAAAGGGGGTTGCAGGTATTTGCCGTGAAGCAGCTGCTGATCTGTATATTGTTGATCAGGATGCCGAAAATATGCGCCCTGGCTACTGGACGCTTACTGATGAAGCTGTTGAGAAACAACGCAATAACATCTTTTATAAGGCTGTTATCAGCTCACAGTTTGACTTGAAAAAAGGATGCCAGGTTATCTCCCGTGCAGTACAAAAGAGCAGTCCCTGTGTCGTAAACCGTGAAAAGTGCCTTGATTGCCAGGATTGTGAACTGTTGAAAAAATTAAATCTGCAAAGCTTTGCCATTGCACCGCTTATTACACATAACCGTCTTGTTGGGGGTTTACTGGTGGATAAAGATGGTGGCAACGGATTTGAAAAAAGGCAATTGCGGTTACTACAGCTGGTGGCAAGCCAGTGCGGTATGGCACTTGAAAACAGTCAGCTTTATCGTAACCTTGAAAAAACCCATGCCGAGCTGCGCACCGTCCGACAGCGGCTTGTGCATAGCACACACCTTGCGGCATTGGGTGAAGTGGTGGCATCGCTTTCCCATGAGCTTAAAACCCCGCTTGCCACCATCGGTGGTTTTGCCAGCCGTTTGAGCAAGACCTTGCCGCCGGAAGCTCTGGAGCGGCAGTACGCAGATATTATCAGCAGCGAAACCCACCGTCTGGAGCATCTTCTGGGTGATGTGCTTTCATTTTCACGTAAGTCAGCACCGGGCTCAGATTGTTTTGATCTGTGTGCAGTAATAATGGAGTCTGTTGCAGATTATGCCCTTGCATTTGAAGAGCAAGGTATAGTCTGCCAGCTAAAGCTGCCTGATGAGCATTGCCTGATTACAGGTGATGCGTATCAACTTAAGCAGGTGGTAATCAACCTGCTGGTAAATGCACAGGAAGCAATGCCTGATGGTGGAATCCTAAAGATCAGCCTTACTCGCAGTTACAACAGAAAAGCTTCAGCTGTTGTGGCTATACAGGATAGCGGAGGAGGCATTCCGGAGGAGTTTATCAGCAGTATTTTCAAGCCTTTTTTCACTACCAAGCAGCGCGGCACCGGCCTTGGCTTGTCCATAGTCGGCAATATTGTCAGAAACCACGGAGGTGGTATAACTGTGCGTAACCATGAAGATGGCGCGGAGTTTAAAATCATTTTGCCCTTGGCAATAAATCCTGATTAACAGGGCTTTGACTATGCAGCGACCATAGTGTTATAAACAACCCCTCAAAATTAAAATAAAGGAGAGGCTACGGATATGGCCAGTCTTAATAAAGTAATGCTGATCGGCAACCTGGGAAAGGATCCGGAACTGCGCTATACAACCTCGGGAATGGCAGTTGCCACATTTAATCTTGCCACCACGGAGCGTTTTAAAAGCAAGCAAACCGGTGATTTTGAGGAAAAAACCGAATGGCATCGGGTGACTCTGTGGGGCAGACAGGCAGAGGTTGCCGGTGAATATCTGGCAAAAGGCCGTACAGTATTTATTGAAGGTCGTTTACAGACCCGTAAATGGACAGACCGTGACGGCAATGACAGATATACCACCGAAATTGTAGGTGAGCGGATGCAGATGCTTGGTGGCAGAGGCGGAGATTCGGGAGGTGCAAGTCCCACCCGTCGCAGCAATAATAATACTAATAATGAAGTTACAGCTGAACCAGTGATTAGTTATGATGAGCCACACTTTCAGGACGATGATATCCCGTTTTAACAGAGCTTTGACAAAAAGGTAGCAGTATGTTAGTAACTTCAGTTCTGTATACTGTTTGATTTACTAAAGAAGATTTGTGGGTACAGATGGTAGCCGGGTCCTGCGCAACAGCAGGTCGTGAACTCCGCCAGGTCCGGAAGGAAGCAACGGCAGCGGCTGTCGTTGTGTGCCGCAGGGCAGCCCGGCTACCATCTGTACCCACAAACACATCAAGAAAACGGTTCTTTTCCTGTTCTGCAAACCGACATTTTCAATTCCTTAAACCTCCGGATGGAGGTGTCTACTTCAATTTAGGTAACGATTAAGTGTCCTACGTCGTTCTAGCCCGTAAATACCGTCCCCAAACCTTTGCCGAACTTACCGGACAGGAACATGTAAGCCGCACTTTGCAAAACGCCATTAACAGTGGGCGTGTTGCCCATGCCTTTTTGTTTACAGGTGCCAGGGGTGTGGGTAAAACCAGTGCTGCCCGTATCCTTGCCAAGGCATTAAACTGCATATCCGGCCCTGCTGCCGAGCCTTGCAACAGTTGCCATATCTGTCAGGAAATCACCAACTGTACCTCCACTGATGTGCTTGAAATAGACGGTGCTTCCAACACCGGTGTTGATGATGTGCGTGAGCTGCGGGATAACAGTCGTTATCTGCCATCTCAAAGCCGTTACAAGATTTACATCATTGATGAAGTACATATGCTTTCCAACAATGCTTTCAACGCATTGCTTAAAATTCTGGAAGAGCCTCCTCCCCATGTAAAGTTTATCTTTGCCACCACTGAGCCGCACAAACTGCCGATTACCATTCTTTCCCGCTGCCAGCGTTTTGACTTTAAGCGGATACCCATTGGCAAGTTGGTTGCTCAGCTGCGCCATATTGCAACAAAGGAAAATATTGAAATCAGCGATGCAGCTTTGGCCATGATCGCTCGTAAAGGTGATGGCAGTATGCGCGATGCGCTTTCCTGCTTTGACCAGGTGCTGGCATTTTGTGGCAATAAAGTGGCTGATGAGGATGTAATAACTTTAGTGGGAGTGGTTGACCGCAAGCTGTTGGCAGATATTTCAGCAGCACTGTTTAGTGGTGATACTCAGGAAGCATTACAAGGGATTAAGAGGGTTGGCACCTATGGGTACAGTATCCGACAGTTTACCCAGGAGCTGATTGGGCATTTCCGTAATCTGTTAATTACCGGTTCTGTAAAAAAAGCAGGTGATATCCTTGATCTGGCAGAGGCAGAGTTTGCCGAATTGAGCAAGCAGGCAGCAACAGTCAAGCCGGATGAAATTCAACGCAGCCTTGTTTTATTGATGCAGGCTGAAAGTAATATGGCACACTCTGCTTTTCCCCGCTTGTTGCTGGAGATGGTGTTTATCAAAATATCAAAACTGCAACCAGTGCTGCCCATAGAAGAGCTTCTGGAGCAGATCAGGCAGCTGGAAGCAGGTATGCCGGCAGTTGCTTTGCAGCCAGATAACAGGCAGAAAGTTACAGATACTTATGTTCCGGATTACCATCAGCCAGTGGTGCAAGAAACCGTAAAGTTGCAACAGGTGGCAGAAAAAACGTTGTCAGCCCCGGCAGCTCCCAAAGGTGAAGGCTGGGAAGGTTTTGTGGAGTATTGCCGAGCGCAAAAACCGCTTCTGGGTGGTGCTTTAGAGCATGGCCTGCCTTTAAAGTTTGGCAAGGAGCTGATGGAAATAGGCTTTCCGGAGGGTTCTTTTCACTTAAGCAGTATGCGGGATAAGGATAATCAGCAACAGTTGCAGCAGCTTGCCGCTGATTTTAATGGCACTGCTGTCAAGGTAATTATTTCTGCTGCTGAGGCTGCAAGGCAACAGGTCACCTCATTGGCAGAAACAAAAGAGCAGAAACAACAGAAAAAACAGGATGAAATCCGCAGTGAAATATTAAACCATCCGGTGGTAACAGAAGCTGTAAGAGTTTTTGAAGGTGAAATAGTAGAAATAAAAGCTCTGTAGTATTTACAGATAACAAAATAAATCAGGAGGATTTTACAGATGTCCAAAGGCTTGGCAGGTATTATGAAGCAGGCGCAGATGATGCAGCAAAAAATGGCAAAACTACAGGAAGAAGCAGCAAACAGAACAGCCGAAGCATCGGCAGGAGGTGGTGCAGTTACTGTGGTGGTTAGCGGTAAAAATGAAATCAAATCTTTGGTAATCAAGCCGGAAGCTGTTGATCCAAATGACGTGGAAATGTTGCAGGATCTAATAGTATCTGCTGTAAACGAAGGACTTAAAACAGTTCATGCTGAAATTTCAGCAGAAATGTCAAAAATAACCGGCGGTCTTAATATACCGGGGTTATTTTAAAAGTCCGGCAGGTCTGGTTTTACCCATACTGTAAAACAACTTTTTTTAAACTGATAAAAACGCAATGTTTATGCTGATTCTCTTGACAATACTTTTTAAGTATACTGTAATTATAAAAAATGGTTTTATCTGGGTGATGAAGTATGGTACATAACGCGCCAGTGTTGAATCGGTTGGTGGGAGAGTTGAAAAAACTCCCGGGCATTGGTGAGCGTACAGCATTACGCCTGACATTTCACATGCTTAAATCACCACATAGCCTTAATCAGCTGGCAGAGGCGTTGCTTGATGTCCGCGAGCATGTTCGCTCCTGCTCAACCTGCTTTGCACTTACCGAGCAAGACCCTTGTCAACACTGTTCGGGCAACAGAGATAACTCAATCGTCTGTGTTGTGGAGACAACCCAGGATCTGATGGCACTGGAACGCAGTAATGCCTATCTGGGCAGTTACCATGTTCTGCAAGGTGCTATTTCGCCATTAAAAGGTGTAAATCCTGCTGATCTGAAAATTGATGAGCTTCTGGCAAGGGTAGCCAGGGGTGGCATTGAAGAGGTGGTAATAGCCACCAACTTTTCGGTTGAAGGTGAAACAACAGCACTTTATCTGGCACGACAGCTAAAACCTTTGGGAGTTAAGGTTACCCGCCTTGCCCACGGCATACCGCTTGGCTCTGATATAGAGTATGTGGATCCAGCCACTGTGCAATGGGCACTTGCAGGACGTAACGAGGTCTGATGTTATTTTGATTTTATTGCAAGGCACTAATTCTCAGCAACCAGGCAAGATTTTGTACTACAAAAACAGGAGGAGCAGCATGAGCAAAAAAATGGTTACCATTGACGGCAACACCGCAGCAGCCCATGTGGCACATGCCACAAACGAAGTAATTGCAATCTATCCGATCACCCCTTCCTCTGTAATGGGAGAGATTTCTGATGCCAAAAGTGCGCAAGGCGAAAAGAATATCTGGGGCAATATTCCAACAGTGGTTGAAATGCAGTCTGAAGGCGGTGCCGCAGGTGCAGTACACGGTGCTTTGCAGGCAGGCGCACTGACCACCACCTTTACCGCTTCCCAGGGTCTTTTGCTGATGATTCCCAACATGTACAAGATCGCTGGCGAGCTTACCTCCACAGTGTTCCATGTTTCAGCTCGCGCCATTGCAGCCCAGGCGTTGTCCATTTTCGGGGATCACTCAGACGTAATGTCCTGCCGCTCCACGGGCTGGGCTTTCCTTTGTTCCAACAACGTTCAGGAAGTTATGGACTTTGCCCTGATTTCCCAGTCAGCCACTTTGCGCAGCCGAGTTCCTTTCCTGCACTATTTTGACGGTTTCCGTACTTCCCACGAAGTGCAGAAAGTTGTTGAGCTGTCCCGGGATGAAATGAGTGAAATGCTGGATGATAAGCTGATTATTGAGCACAAGTCACGGGGTCTTAATCCTGACAGACCGGAAATGCGCGGCACTGCCCAAAACCCCGATGTCTACTTCCAGGGTCGTGAGACAGTTAACCCCTATTACCCTGCCTGTGAAAAAATAGTACAGGAAGAGATGGACAAGTTTGCCAAGCTTACCGGTCGCAAATACAAGCTGGTGGATTACGCTGGTGCAAAGGATGCCGAGCGGATCGTTGTTGTAATGGGTTCCGGTGCTGATGTAGTACAGGAAACCGTTGAAAACCTAGTTAAAAACGGCGAAAAAGTTGGTGTTGTAAAAATTCGCCTCTACCGTCCTTTCCCTAAAGATGCCTTCCTGAAAGCATTGCCAAAAACCGTAAAAAGTATAGCTGTGCTGGATCGTACAAAAGAGCCTGGTTCACTGGGTGAGCCTATTTACCTTGATGTACGCACAGCAATCGGCGAGGGAATGGCAGAAGGAAAATGCAAAGTTGACGGTTATCCGGTTATTGTTGGTGGTCGCTATGGTCTTGGTTCAAAAGAATTTTCTCCTGCCATGGCAAAAGCAGTGCTTGATAACCTGAAGGCTAAAAAGCCGATGAACAAGTTTGTTGTCGGTATTGAAGAAGATGTTACCAATTGCAGCCTAAAGGTTGATTACAGTTACAAAAACCCGATGGACGATGCCTACCAGGCCATGTTCTACGGTCTTGGTTCTGACGGCACTGTTGGTGCAAACAAAAACTCCATCAAGATTATTGGTGAAGAAACCAATAACAACGCCCAGGCTTACTTTGTGTATGATTCAAAGAAAGCCGGCTCAATGACCACTTCACATCTGCGTTTTGGTAAAAAGCCGATTCGCGCTCCGTATCTGGTGCAAGAGGCTGACTTTGTTGCCTGTCACAACTTCTCTTTCCTTGAGAAATACGACATGCTTTCCAAGGCAAAAACCGGTGCTACTTTCCTGCTTAATGCTCCGTTTGGTGCTGATGAGGTCTGGGATAACCTGCCAAAAGAGGTGCAGCAGCAGCTTATTGACAAAAAAATGAAGTTCTATGTGATTGATGGCGTTAAGTTGGGTAACGAGATCGGTCTTGGACCTCGGATTAACGTGATTATGCAGACTGCATTCTTCAAAATCTCCAATATTATTCCGCTAAAGGATGCCGTTGAATCAATTAAGGATGCCATCAGAAACTCCTACGGTAAGGCTGGCGAAAAAGTTCTGGAGATGAACTACAAGGCAGTGGATGCAGGTCTTAATAACTTCTACGAAGTAAATGTGCCTGCAAAAGCCACCAGCAAAATCAAGATGGCTGCTGCTGTTTCAGCTAAGGCACCAAAGTTTGTTAAAGATGTTACTGGTGTTATTGTAGCAGGGCTTGGGGATGATCTTCCTGTATCAAAGATGCCTGCTGACGGCACTTTCCCCACTGCCACTTCCCAGTATGAAAAGCGGAATATTGCCACAGAAATCCCCGTATGGGATGAGAAAATCTGTATCCAGTGCGGTATTTGCTCATTTGTATGCCCGCACGCTGCTGTACGGATGAAATCATACGATGGAGCTTTATTGAAGGATGCACCAGCTGCATTCAAGTCCGCAGACTGCAAAATTAAAGGCCAGGAAGGTAAAAAACTTACTGTACAGGTTGCTCCGGAAGACTGCACCGGTTGTGGTGCCTGTGCGCACAACTGTCCTGCCAAGGACAAGCAGAATCCGGATCATAAAGCTCTGGATATGGCTTTCCAGCCGCCGCTGCGTGCCCAGGAAGCTGCCAATTTTGATTTCTTCCTCAAGTTGCCAGATGTTGATGCCGGTCAGGTAAAACTGGAAATGCTCAACAACAACCAGCTGGTACGTCCTTTGTTTGAATTTTCCGGTGCCTGTGCAGGTTGCGGTGAGACCCCTTACCTGAAGCTTCTGTCACAACTGTTTGGCGACCGGATGCTGATTGCCAACGCTACGGGCTGTTCCTCCATCTACGGCGGCAACCTGCCCACCACCCCCTGGGCACAGCGGGCTGATGGTCGCGGTCCGGCATGGTCAAACTCTTTGTTTGAAGATAACGCCGAGTTTGGTTTTGGTATGCGCCTGACAGTGGATCAGTTTACCAAATCTGCCACTGAATATCTCCAGGCACTGCTTGATTGTAACTGCAAATCCTGCAAGCCATCTGTATCTTTAATGAAAGAAATACTGGAAGCAGACCAGTCCACACAAGCAGGTATTGAAGCCCAGCGTGGTCGTGTGGCTGAACTTAAAAAAGCTCTTAAAGGCTGCAAGGAAAAAGAAGCACAACTGCTGCTGCCGATTACTGATTATCTGGTGAAGAAATCAGTATGGTGTATTGGTGGCGATGGCTGGGCTTACGATATCGGTTTTGGCGGTCTGGACCATGTTATTGCCAGCGGTAAAAACATTAACCTGCTGGTGCTTGATACAGAGGTGTACTCCAACACCGGTGGTCAGGCATCCAAATCAACTCCGCTGGGGGCAGTTGCCCAGTTTGCAGCAAGTGGCATGCCTGTTGCCAAAAAAGACCTGGGCATGATTGCCATGTCCTACGGTACAGTATATGTGGCTGCTGTTTCCCTTGCCAATCCTGCGCAGTGCATAAAGGCAATGCTGGAAGCAGAAGCCTATGATGGTCCTGCCATTATTCTGGCTTACTCACACTGTATTGCCCACGGTATCAATATGACAGCCGGCGTAGATGCCCAGAAAAAGGCAGTTCAGTCAGGATACTGGCCACTGTACCGCTATAACCCAGTATTGGCTGCGGAATGTAAAAACCCGCTGCAACTGGATAGCAAGGCAGCCACCATTGACTTTATGGATTATGCCAATAACGAAAACCGTTACCGGATGCTGAAAAAGGTCAATCCCGAATCTGCTGATGAACTGATGCAAAAAGCTGGTCAATGGGCAAAAGAGCATTTTGCCTATTATCAGAAACTGGCAGCATTAAGTTTTGAAGATATGTGCGAAAAAAAATAAAGGCATATATCGCAACCAGGTTCATATGACCATATAGACCATATGACCGAAAGCCCCGTTGTTGTAGTATTCAGCAGCGGGGCTTTCTCCATTTAAGAAAACGAAAGGAACTGGATTTATGCAAGACCATATTGCACGTGCCATGGCTGCCAAAGGTAAAATACGGGCAGTTGCCTGCATTACCACCAGCCTGGTCAATGAAATCAGTTTTTTACAAGGTGCTTCTCCGGCTGTGTCACTGGCACTGGGTCGTGCCCTTTCCGGCACTGCCCTGTTGGCCAGCATACTCAAACAGGGACAGAGACTGGCAGTCAAGTTTGAAGGCAACGGACCACTGCAAAAGCTTATTTGTGAGGCAGACCAGGACGGTACCCTGCGGGCAACAGTGGGTAATCCGGAGGCCATGGCAGCAACTATCCCCGAGCTTTTGGGGCGTGCAGGCTTTCTGACTGTAACCAAAGACCTGGGGCTGAAAGAACCGTACCGAGGTACAGTGCAGCTTTATACCAGTGAGATTGGTGAAGATCTGGCCTACTACCTGACTGAATCTGAGCAGATACCCTCGGCAATCGGGCTTTCTACCGTACTTGCAGCAGATGGCAGCATAGCGGTTGCCGGCGGCTTTATGATTCAATCATTACCACCTGCTGATCAAGCTGCCGTTGATCAGGTAATGGAAAGAATTGAAAAACTCCCATCATTAACAGAGCTGTTTAAAAGCGGAAAAACTCCGGCACAGATACTTGAGCTGCTACTTGAAGGGCTGGATTTTATTGCACTGGAAAGCACTGATTTAAGCTTCAGATGCAGCTGTTCGCCGGAAAAGGCACAGCAGGCACTGGCAGTACTGGGAAAAGAAGAGTTGAGCAAGCTGATTGAAGAGCAGGGAGAAGCAAAAGTAACCTGTGAATTTTGCAAGCGGGAATACAAGCTGGATAAGGATATGATGATAAACTAAGCCGTACACACAGTGCCTGCCTTTGTACGTGACAGGCACTGTGGATATTTAGACAGGTTCAGGAAGCGATATATTCCTTTATTTTACTTGCCAGTGTCCGGTAAATGCGCTCTGTTTCCAATGGGTTGCGCTCAAGTAGTGTTACCCTGAAACCTTGCAGATCAGTTGCAAAGGAGGAAAGCGGTACAGTACAGATTCCGGTGGCAGCCAGCATGTAATACACAAAACGCTTGTCAGGGGCAACGCCAGGCTGGTTAACCAGAGATTCAACCAAAGTACGTACTTCATTGTTTTCAATGGGTAAAGTCTGCTTGCTGTTTAAAACACCACTTCTGAAAGCGACAGACATATAAAAGGCACCGTTGGTGCGGTTGACCATCAGTTCCAGTACTTCCTGTAAATACTGACAGGTGATGTTGCTGGATGTTTCATACAGTTTAATCCGCTCTTGCAGATAGTTCTTATACTCAGGATGCTGCATGATGATGGGGATAACCACTTGAGGCAGGGTGGTGGAGCAGACTTCATTCATTTTGGCAGTCAAAATAACGTTGATATAACGGCTGAACTGCTCATCCTTATCAGCATTATAAACCTCAATCCAGCCGCAGCGGGAGCCAGGCCAGGGAAACTCTTTGGAGATTCCTTTCAGGCTGATGGCTGGTACTTCACCAATAACATCACTAATCGGCACGGTTTTTTCACCATTGTAAACAATGTTGTTGTACACCTCGTCAGCAATAACAAAAAGTCCAAACTCGCGGGCGATTGTCACAACAGCTTCCAGGGTTTCTTTTGGGTACACCATACCGGTGGGGTTATCAGGGTTGATGATCATAATGGCGCATATTTCGGGGTTGTTTTGCACTTTTTCTCTGATGTCGCCCAGATTCGGTTTCCAGCCATTTTCCGGATCAAGGTTAAAATGGATGGCTGGAGCCTTGGCATGACCAACTTCTCCCAGGGTATGGGTTGTGTAGGTGGGTGAGGGCATCAAAACTCTGGCGGTAGGTGACAGGCAACCGTAAATGTTGGAGATGGCATCACCAAGACCATTAAAAAATACAATATCTTCAGGAGTAATCTGTGCGCCGCCTCTGCTGTTGTTCTGCTGGCAAATAAATTCGCGGGTTTTAAGCACACCGCGGGTATGGCAATAGCCCCAGCTGTCATTTTGCATTACCGCATCTGCTACAATTTTTTTCATCCAGTCCGGAATCTGCTCACCTTTAACAATCGGGTCACCGATGTTCTCCCAGTTAACAGTTACTCCGCATTTTTGCAGTTTTTCAGCAACATTTACGATATTTCTGATTTCGTAGGTCAGTTCTCCGCTTCCGGACGGGACAAGCTGGGTGCGCATGGTGTTTTTACTCCTTTAAGGTGGTGTGGCTTCAAGGTTTTTCAATTTAGATAGTGCTTTGGGGATGAAAACAAAGCACAAAAAAAGCCGCAGGTTGCGTACCTGCGGCTTGATTATTGGTCAGAAACTTGTCGTAATCAGCGAGCAGCAGCAACCTTGGCAGCATTAAATGCCGCCAGAACCGCCTGCGCCGCTATGTTGTTGATTACGCTTTTCATAATTTGGAATTATTAGCATGACCATTAAATGTGGTCAATCAGTTTTTACTCATTTTAATTGTCAGGAAGTCCTGGTTTTGGCTCACTTTACTGGAAGCATCTCTGACAGCAGGGTCTCCGGGGCAATATCCTGTTTGTTTGGCCAGGTAACTGCACCAAATAAAATGCCTACCTGATTGAAATAATGCACATCTTTAAGTTCACGAAAAACGCCGTGGTCAAGGTACGGGTTCAAGTCAAAAATGCCTTTGCGACCGTTTTCAATCTCAACATAAATACGGAAGTCAGGTAGTGGTTTGACGGTTTTGACATCCCAATACATGGAAACCTCCTCAAAGTGGTTCGATTTTGTAGGGGTTTTCCCCACTTACAGCGAGCTCCCAGTTGGCCATCAGTTCGTCGCGATGTAGTTCTATCCATGCTTGCACTAAACGTAATTGCTTGCGCGGTAGGTCACCGGCAAGAATCTCACCATCACTAATATCTATTGATGCCTCAAATTCGGCATACCTGGCATGAATGTGTGGCAGATTGTGATGCTGGTTATCGATCAGGTACAGACGGATGATGATACCGTAGAACATGGAAATAATGGGCATGGTATTATTTTACCCCGGTAATTCCACCAAAGCAAACTGGTTGCCGTCAGGATCAGTAACTACAGCCATTTTGCCCCAGGGAGATATTTCCAGATCTTCAATAAAACGTACATTTTTTACTTTCATCTGGTCGCACAGCTTTTCAAGATCAGATACTTGCAGGGTAATGCCGGTATGTCTGCCCACCAGCTTGCGTGCTTCATCCTGCAAAGCCAGTGAAACACCCAGTGTTGTACTGTTGCCCGGGAAAAACTCCAGATTCATCTGGGTTTCACCTGCCAGCGGCAGCCCCAGTGCATCAGCATAAAACGCCTTTGCTTTGGGCAGATCATTTACAAAAACCACGACGTTTTTCATATGGATTTTCATCACTAATCACCTTTGGGAAAGCCGATGTACGCATTCAACCATATGGATGGCGTTTTCCGGCGGGATAGTGGGCAAAATACCGTGCCCAAGGTTGAAGATATGCCCTGGTCTGTTGTTGTTTTCATCAAGTATCCGCTTTACTTCCTTCTCTATATATTCGTTTGAGGAGTAAAGCACTGTTGGGTCCAGGTTGCCCTGCACAGCCATTTTATCCCCCAGAAGATCGCGAGCTGTACCAAGATTGGTTTGCCAATCCAGCCCCATCACATCGCTGCCGGCTTTTTGCACAATCGGCAGCATGTTGCCTGCACCTTTTACAAAGTGGATGATCGGTATGTTTTGCCTGTTCAGTCCGTTAATCAGTTTGGTGGTATATGGCAGCACGTAACGCTCATAATCGTGGGGAGCCAGAATACCGCCCCAGGTATCAAATATCTGGATAGCCTGGGCACCAGCGCGGATCTGGGCGTTTAAGTACTCCATATCCATCATGGTGATTTTTTCCATCAGCGCATTGAAAACATCCGGTGCCGAGTACATCATCCGCTTGATATTTGACCAATCCTTGGAGCCTTTACCTTCCACCATGTAGCAGGCAAGGGTAAACGGCGCACC
>Ga0265295_1005520_pt1 | contig 16015 bp, 31 predicted proteins | sample Munlansysbiofilm_FD_192503 | JGI IMG/M metagenome (GOLD analysis project Ga0265295, IMG submission 192503) | Leachate microbial communities from a municipal landfill in Southern Ontario, Canada - Methane capture system biofilm | ecosystem: Engineered > Solid waste > Landfill > Unclassified ... | reverse complement strand
CCCGAAATACCGGAGCTATGGGGGGTCATGAGAAATGAGAAATAGGAAATGATTGGAGTTGGGTGGCTGGATGGTTGACGGATGCTTGACGGGTGCGGGCTGGCGGGTGGTTGGGAAAGTTTTTTTGGCGCGAAAGATGAGTTGAGAAATTTTGGCGATTTTTTGGAAAAGTTGCACGGAAAATGAGAAATGAAAGCCCTTCGGGCGTGTCGATAGTGACACAAAACGAAGGGCTTTTTTGCGTCTGACGTTGTGCCAGAACTGTGGGCTGTGGGGCTGGATGTCAGACATCAGGCTGCCGTCTGTAGCGGACACCCTGCTTTCTCCCACCCTATGGCTTCCCAGCACTTGGCCGCGTGGATGACGTTGCCGACGCGCTCCCAGGCTTGCTGCCGCGTCAACGCATGGTGCCAGAGATTAACCCGTGTCCGAAAGCGTTGATCCAGCGCGGGTTTGCTCCAGTTCCTGGCGGAGCTTTTCGTTCTCGGATTGCAGTTTAGATACGATCTGATTGGTCTTGTCGAGCTGGCCCTGGAATGAAGAGAATGACGCAAGCGCTTGGCTCAGCTGCTCCTGCATGTCTTCGATCTTTTTTTCGGTCGTGATGGCCTTATGAAAGGCCTTTATATTGCTGACGATTGCGGTTGTGAAGACGGTCTTGGAATTCAAGATGTCTATGGTCTGGGCCAGCACCTCGCCCATGTCAAAATTTTCAACGTCGCCAAGGCCGAAGTCACTGCCATTATTCGCACTTCCTGCGTTTCTACTTTGCGCCGCAAGTCTACTAGCGGCCTGGTCGAAGAATCCGCCCGAGCCCACCGTAGGGTCCATGTCCTGATTTGGGAGCGCTGCAGGCTTGAACTTCAGGCCACGTCGCATCTCGCCCTCTCCAGTCAAAAGCCAATCAGCTGAAATACCATGCTTTAACGCTACTGCCGTTATCCAGGTTGGCGGGACGCTTTTCTTCTGCTTCGCCGTTGAAATCGACCCCTGTTTTAGGTCGAGCTTCTTCGCCAAATCGGTATCCGTTTCAACGTCAAAAACAGCCTTCAGTCTGGCCAAAACCAACTCAAAGTCATTTTCCGGTTTATTTTCCAAACTGGAAAACGAACCGACAACTGATTTTGTCGTTTTCTGGTTAGCGTTTTTATCATTATTTTTAGACATTTAACGGCCTTCTAGTTGTGATTTCGTAAAAATCAAACTGGAAAATAACGTTGACATCCAACTGATTTTGTCGCTATCTGGGGTTGCTTTTAGTTAAGATTTTCACCTTGCATTTTGACCTCTAAACCAACGGATTCGGTCCCGCAATGGCAAAGAAATACCATAGCCCGGACAAAGCCCCTCGCCAGCTGCTTCTGCCACTGGGAAACGGCGGCACAAATACCATACGTGCCGGGCGTTTAGGTCGGCACGATGCGATCCGCGAAGCTTTGACATCAGCCCTGGCGGCATGCCCGCTCTCCCGCGAAGAGTTCGCGTCGGAAATGTCCCGCCTGCTCGGCGAGTCCATTTCGGTCAATCATCTCAACAACTGGGCCAGTACGGCCAAAAAAGACTGGCGCTTCCCTCTGGAATACGCGGCGGCGTTTTGCTTGATTTCCCAGGACTTCGGCCTGATCGAAGCCGCCCTGGAAGAGACTGGCCGCGAGCTGCGGACGAAGAGTCCAAAGTGCTGGCGGAATACGGGAGAGTGTTGGTGCAAAAGCGGCGGGCTGCGAGCAAGGAGCGGGAACTTCTGGAGAGGTTAGGCGCATGAAGAACACCGCACCAAAGATTCGGGCGTTTCTGGTGGCCAGGGAGATCACGCAAACGCAGATAGCCAAGGACTTGGGCGTATCCGTGACGATGATCAACAAGTGGATTTCCGGGACCAGCCAGTCTCAGCGAGTCTACAATTACTTCATCGAACTTGGATGCCCGAGAGAGTATTTTGTTGGGCGGCCGGAAACAAGGAAGGCCGCGTAAATGAATTACACCGCAGCGCAGATCGCAGCAGCCTTGGGCGTGAGCAAGCAGGCTGTCAGTCATCGGTCCAGGAAGGAATCCTGGCCATCCCAGAAACGCAAGGGCAAAGGCGGCGGCAAGGCTTTCCCCATGTCCAGCCTGCCAGAAGACGTCCGGACGGCGCTGGTTACACAGACAGCACGCGGCGCCGTGGCTTCGGAAGAATGCACGGCCCTGGAACTGGCGCAGACTGCGCCGGTGGCAAAGCGTTCATTGATGCCGACTGTATCGAAGATGGCCCAGCCAATCACCCTGGACATCCCGCGCAAGAAGAAGGCGCTGGCAAAGGCAGATCTGGTCCGCTTCTACACGGAAGCACTGGCCAAGGCCCTGAACAAGGAACAGGCCAGGATTGGCTTCATGCACGCTTACAAGGCCGGGGCCTGGCAGGACTTGTACAGCCAGATCGGTGACGTGAGTTGGAAGAGCATCGAGCGCTGGAAGGTTCAGCTGGATCGTTCCCGCGATGCCTTCTTGCTGGCGGACAAGCGAGGCCTGGCCAAGAAAGGCGATTGCAGCCTGGACGAAGCCGCGCAGCTGGCAATCCTTCGTCTGGCTTTGCATCCGAACAGAGTCCGGGTCTCAACGTGCATCACCATGGCTCGTGAGATGCTGACGGCCACGACGCTTGAACCCGTTCCCTCAACGGCTACATTCCGAAGATTCCTGAACAAATTCGAAGCCACCAATCGAGACGTGTGGGTCTTCTGCCGCGAAGGCGTGAAGGCCTGGAACGACCACGTGGCCATGTACGTATCAAGGAACCTTTGGGCCCTGCAGGTGGGCGATATTTTGGTGGCCGATGGCCATCGCCTGAATTTCCAAACGATCCACCCCGAGACGGGCAAGCCTTGCCGCATGACCCTGGTGGTTTGGTACGACATGGCCAGCAACTTCCCCCTGGGCTGGGAGGTGGCTCCGGAAGAAAACATCCAGGTCATTGCGGCTGCCATGCGCCGGGCGTTGCTACGCCTCGGGAAGCCGGCCCACATCGCCTACCTGGACAACGGCCGTGCGTTCAAGGGCCTGCATTTCACAGGGACTTTGGAGCAAAGCGGCATCGCCGGGCTGTTCCAACGCATCGGCATGCAGACCATCTTTGCCTGGGCCTATCATGGGCAGTCCAAAACCGTGGAACGCTTCTTCGGCTACCTGCGCCAAATGGAAGAGCTGATGCCTTGCGGTACGGGCGCATCCATCGAGATGAAGCCCGCCTACCAAAAGCGCGGTGAATTCATGCACCGCCGGATCCAGGCGGAGAGCGGCACGCGTCCATTGACCCTGACCGAGACGCACCAGGCAATCGCGGCGTGGCTGGACTACTTTTCAAACCAGCCGCAAGAGCGCGGCCACCTACAGGGGCGCACGCCCCGGGAAGTGTTTGATGCTGGTCGCGGCGATGGCCTGTCCGAAGCCCACCTGTTGACCCTGCGTGAATGCATGCTGGAAACCCGCAAACGTCACGCGGACCGCTGCCAAGTCACTCTGCCCGGCAACCTGATCGGATCCACCGACCCTATCATCTATTTCGACCAACGCCTGTACGGCCGCAAACACGACGTGTTTGTGCGCTTCGATCCGCAGGATCTGTCCTGCGTGGAAGTCTATGACGAAGACTGGAATCACCTCTGCACCGCAGGCCTGAAGGGCAAGGTCAATGCCGCCGCGCGGATCCTGGGCACGGAAGACGACCAGAAGCTGCTGAAGCTGAGCCTGGAGATGCGCAAGCACGCCGAGAAAATGGCCGGAGCCAAGGCCATGGAACTGCTGCAAGGCGAGATACTGCCCGGCTATCAGGCGAATATGGAGCGCCTCGGACTTGTCGGTGCAGCGCCCGAAGCCAAAGAGCAGGCCTCGTTGCCGATGGCCCCAGCGCCAAAGTCAGCGCCTGCAGCGGACATGACCGATGCCGAATGGGCGGAGCGGATGAGCGAGCTTGAGGAACTGAACGCCGAACAGCCAGGCCTCAATACGGACTCGGAAGATGACTTCCAGCCCTATTCCATCAGCGAGGCAGAGCAGTTTTGGATGGATGTGCGCGGCACGTACCCCGAGGAAAACAAGTACGAGCTGATCCTGGAGGCAGAAGCCCAGGGCATGTTGATCCCGGCAGAGCACGCGGCGTTTGCGCGCTACTTCGAGCAGACGCCAAAATACACGCAGCTTGCGGAATATTTTGAAGAATTTCGGATGAAACTGGCGTTGATGTACGCCCGGCCCGCTACGGCAGCCGAGGCGCGTCCATAAAAAAATGGGGCCGCGCCGTGAACGCGAACCCCGCAAAACCTAGGAGTCACAACGATGAAGTTGAACCCGGCCTTTGTCAAGACGCGGAATGTCCGCAACTTTGAGGTGCTCATGAACGGCCTGGATCTGGCCGAAGGTGAAGGTCGATTCGGCCTTGTCTTCGGTCAGGCTGGCCGGGGCAAAACTCGAACTGCCCAGTGGTACGCCGCCGGGAACGCATCGGTCTACATGCGCGTGCTGTCCATCTGGACAACCAGCGAACTCGACTTCCTGTGCTCCTTGGCCCGTGAGCTTGGCGTACTGACGCCGCCACGGCGCAAGGCATCAGCCTTCCAGGCCGTGCTGGACAGACTCATCTCCGAGCCCCGGGCCATCATTCTGGACGAAATGGAGAAGATGCCACCGAAGTTCCTGGGCTTCATCCGGGATCTGACAGATCTCTCCGGGTCGCCGATCGTCTTCGTGGGCGAAGTAGAGCTGATCCCCTACCTGCAGGCCGAGCGTCGGGTGTGGAGCCGAGTATTCCAGCAGATCGAGTTTGAACCGATCAGCGCCACGGACATCGTCTTCTACGCGGCAGACGTGGCCGGGCTGCAGCTGGACAAGAATGCGGCCGGGATCGTGGCCAAGTCTTCCGGTGGCGACTTCAGGCTGGTGCGCCGTGATGTGCTGGCGCTGGCGCAGATGTGCCACGGCAAAGGAACGACGAATGTCACGGCTGAGATGGCGACCATCGCGGCAAAGCAGGCTCTGCAAGGGAGGTAATATGGCGGGAAGAAAAGGAAGTTTCGCAAACCTCGTTCGTGAGGAGCTTCAGACCAGGGGCCGGGCGTCCGTGGCCGAACTAACTTCGGTGATGCTGTCCAAGGCTGCCCCTGAGCAGATCGCCGGCCGCAAGGTCCGGCCCATGGTTCAGGCGGTGATGCGGGACCTGCTGCGGAGCCAGGAAGTCGCGAGGGTGACAGACGGTGTGTATCGCTGGGCAGCCCGCAAAGAACCCGTGCAACTGCGGCAGAAGATGTGGTCCATCCTTCGGGCTCGGCGCGTGGTCTCCGTTGAAGACCTGATGGAGCTTACGGGCGCAAGCCAGCCGTATGCTAAGCAGTGGGTAAGGATGCTGGAAGGCCATGAGTTGGTGCGTCGGTTGGCCGATGGCCGGATCCAGCTGGTGAACGACCCTGTCGTGATGCCGGATGATGCGACCAAAGCCCAGAAGCTGAAGGCCATCCGGATCCACAAGGCCTTGGACTCCATGCGCCAGAGCATGGAGGGGCTGGCAAAAGCAGTGAAGGAGCTTGAGGAGGCAGTACCATGACGTGGGAGTGTGGGTTGGCAATATTCATGTTTGTGGTCGGAGTGGCGCTCGGCTGGGCGATTTGGGGAAGATGATCTAATAATTGGAGGATGTTATGGTAAGTAACGAAATTCGGACGAACGCGATCGCACTGGGTGCTCTCATGCACCAGGTGGCCCCGGAACAGGCTGCTGTTCTGCGGTTGGTCAAGACCAATTTGATCGCAGCTGCGGATCATGCCGAGGAGTTGGAACGGAGCCTGGTGGTTCCAAAGCCGGAAGAAACACCGAAGACCGAGAAGGAAATTGATGAGGTGAAATTGCAGAGCATCAAGGGCACCTTGCTTGATCGGCTGGTGGCAAGTCTGCCTCCTGTTTGTCCCGACGAGTGGGAAGGTTGCACCCATGCCAAGGAGGTAGCTCATGGCCAGAATTAAGCCGGATCCGCACGTCATTGTCGACCGCGCACAGGCTGAAGGAGCCCTGGCCGAGATGGCCGCCCTGGATCGCAAGATCGGCGCGGTCGAGACCGAGATGCAAGAGGCCATCGACCTTGCGAAGAAGAAGGCCGCCCAGGCCGCCGCGCCCATGCTGGCCCGCCGCAAGGCTCTGGCCGACGCGCTGGCCGTGTACGCGAAGCTGAATCGTCAGGAGCTTCTGGGCAAGCTCAAGAGCGTGGACATGGGCTTTGGGACGATTGGGTTCCGCCTGTCCACCAAGCTGGTCCAGATCAAGGGCGTGACGGTGGAAATGACCCTCGAAAAGCTCCATCAGTTCGGCTTCAAGGACGCGATCCGGGTCAAGGAAGAGCCGAACAAGGAGGTCATGATGGGATGGCCGGATGAGTGGCTTGAAACCGTGGGCGTCAAGCGCCAGCAGTCGGACACCTTTTTTATCGAGATCAAGAAAGACGAAGTACCGCAAGGCGGGGCCGAGGCCGTGAAGCCTGCGCTGGCCAAGGTCGGATAGATCCATGCGAAACGGTCCTGCGGGACCGTCATCCCGGCGTGGTTGCCGGGGTCTGATGAGCAGCCAGGAGGCACAAATGCAGATCAAGTGCGGGTTTTGCGAGTATCGGGGCGATGCGGACGAGTTCGTGCCGCGCGACCAGGAATGCGGTCCGGATTGGATCTGCCCGAAGTGCCTGCTCGGCACCTACGTGCCGCGCACGCTTACGGCCGATGATCTCGCCGCCCTCGGAGTGAAGGATGCTGAAGCATGATGGATCTCGTCCTGGTGCGGCAGCGGATGTTTGTCGACGGGATCGAATGCCTGATCACCGAACTGCTGCCGGAATACCCTCCATTGACGAAGTACCACGGTCCTTTTGCGCGGATCATTGCGCTGCCTGGATCAGACAAAAGGACCGGAGAGGCCGCGACACTAGCTATTGCGGGAAAAACATCACCGACCCAACCCGGCTCTGTGGATGGAACTGGGCGCGGATCGAGGAGAAAATGAGCTTATGTGCGAAACTGAAAAAATTCTGAATTGGTTGATCGACGAAGTTGCGCAGAAATCGAAGGAAGCCACTGGATGCCGCCGTGCCGTTTATCGGGCTGTCCCTCATTACTCATATTTGTCCAGCGAGATGTCCAAAGCGCTTGATAGAGTTGGTGATCTCGAATCAGATTTACTGGAGCTGGTCCGAGACACACGCCAGCGCCTGAAGGAAGCAAAGAGGCAGGTGGCGGCATGAGCACCTGGATCACCATTGAAGTCGAAGTCGGCGTCGACGTTCCGCAAGACGCGCTTGGCATGTGGATAGCCGAGCAGCTCAACCACCCGCGCGAAACTGCCGAGAGGTCGGAAGAAGAAGAGGCTGGGCTGGAGGCGCTTGACGATTACCAGGGGCCGGTCACGGTCATGTGGTGGATCCGCAGCCGGAGAGATCACGGGCATGAGCAAAGTGCGCACCCTCGAATCCTTCGACAAGAAGGATCTGATTGAATTCATCAAGCAGCGCTTGTTTTTTTATCGCAACGATAGCGAACGGATGCACCGCGAACTGTCCTGGATTGAGGCCAACAGGAAGTTCGAAGAACTTGGCGCCAAGATGGACGCTCTGCAGGCGGAGATGGCCAAGTGCTCCCTGCCGCAGGACTGGATAAAATACAGGGAGTTGTCAGACAAGTGGGATGCAGCGAACCGGGCCTGGAACCGAACCCACAAGGGCTTAGTATGAAAGCCACCTGCCCCTTGTGCGGCTGTTACTCACCACTCGAAATTTTTCTGACGACCGACGACGCCAAGAGCGTGCAGTTGGCCGTGGCCAGCCTGCCCGGCGAGCTGCCGCGCCTGACCTGGGCGTACCTTGGCCTGTGGCGCAAGCCAGGCAGCTCAAGGGTTTTGACCTGGGAGCGGGCCGGCCGGATCGTAGCCGAGTTGGCGGACCTGGTGGCCGAGCCGGAGATCCAATGGAAAGGCGGCAGGCTGGTGCCTTCCCGCCCCGAATTTTGGGCCCAGGCCATCAAGCTGATTCTGGACCGAGATGCCCAGGGTAAGCTGGATCGGCCCCTGGAGGCGCACAATTACTTGCGGGCCGTGGTCTATGAGCTGGCCGAAAAGGCTTGGCACCATGGCAATGTGCGCCGTGAGGAAGAGGCCAGGCGCAGGCCGCCTGAACCTCAGCCGCAGCAGCGGCGGCGGGATCCGGAGCGAGACGAGCACATTGTGCCCCTGGCCGAGGGCCTCAAGGACTGGCGGAAGAAATTGGGAGTCACCAAGGAGGAAGCATGAACACAAGTTATCGCAAGGCCCGCAAGGGCGAAATCACATGTGAACAGTGCCGCTATTCAAAGGTTCGAGAGATCGGTGGCCGGCTTGAATGTCAGGGCTACTCGCAGACCAGGCATTACGTCACGGGCCGCAAGCACACGTGTGACATGGCCGCCCAGCGAGGTGAAGCATGACAACGGTGGAAATGGTGAACCTAATCCGGTCCAACAATCAGACCCTTAGTCACAGGGTTCTTCGCGAGATCGCCTACCGGCTGGAAGAGCAAGACGCCTATCTGCGCTCGGCACTTTGCACCTTGAACAATCAGGAAGAGCAGCTTCGTGGCCTCGGATCTGAGCTGGCTGAAAGCGAGCGTCACCGGCAGATCCTGACGGTTCAGAACAAAGAGCTTCTGGCACGGTGTGATTTACTGGCTGCGGAGGCGGTAGGTGTCGAGTTGAGCCATGGATAAACGTAAATTCATAGCCTCATTTAGTGTCAGAATTGACACACGCCGCGCCCGTATTGAGGTCGCCGAAGGCCAGATTCACGGTGGCCCTGAGGGTACATTCCGAGTGCGTATCGATCGCAGATGGCATGATGGCCCGGACGGTAGTCCTGTTTTCCTGGACAGGGCCAGGCTTGTTGACCTGGTTGTGGGGTTGGCCCTGGGGGATATGCCGGAACCTGCGCAGGATCCATGCATCCCGCGCGGAACCAGAGTCAGCGTGCGATTCGAGAAAGGCGGCGTTAACAGAGTCGAGGGCGGCTTCACCGCTGCCCCGGCGGTCCTCGCCCATGACGGCCGTTGGGTGGTGCCTGTCACCATGTACGGAGGGACGCGGTACATTCCGGTGGAAGACATTGTCGCGAGGGAGGAACGGCCATGAGTTGGAGACCGCTTCCCGAGAATGCCGAGTATGAGCTGAGTATTGACGGCAGGCTGCGCGGCCCTCGCGGACCAAGGATGCCTTATGTGCAAATGAACAAAACGGCTCATTCCGCCATGTACATGATCAGGATTGCCTCTGAGGGCCGCTGCAAAGCGGTGGTCATCCACTCGGCCATGCGGAAGATCTGGGGGATCGAATTTGAGCCAACCATGGCGTGGGTCGAACAGGTCAGGGTCGAGATCATGGCGGAGAAATCAAACACCAGGTCTGTTGCAAAGCTGAAGCGCTCGCCTCGCCCTGAGCGTCTGTCTTGGCGCTCCGAGCAGCCCACGGGGCGATGCTGCGTAGATTGCGGCGAGCCGCTGTCAGCAGGCTATTGGAGGCGCTGCCCGGAGTGCTGGTCTGCAATCCGAAAGGGCCAAGACATGCCACTTGAGGAATATGGGACGGCCAGCAGACGATAAGCGAAACCTCCTGCGGGAGGTCGCCCGGGCGTGGTGGCCCGGGCCTGACGAGCAGCCACTAGAACATAACGTATTAGAGAGGATCCACATGGCCGCTGACCGCAAGCCCCTGTATGCCAAGATAGCCATCGCCAGGAAGCAGCTCCCGGACATGACCGAAGAGGCGTACCGCGAGCTGCTGAACAACAAATTTCGGGTAGCCAGCGCCTCCAAGCTGAGCTTTGCCCAGCTCTCCAGCCTGGTGCAGATCCTGGCGGAGATGGGCGCTGTCTTCACCACGCCGGGTAAGACCTACAGCAACACGAAGGTCACAGCCAAGGCCCGTCCGGATTGGATTGAAGTCAAGGACGGCGACCGCCACGCGGACCAGAAGCGGGCCATTTTGGCCATCTGGAAGAAGCTTGGCTACTCCATGAGCAGCCTGGAGACCAGGGTGAAGCGCGGGTTCGGTGTCGAGTCATTCGCGTGGCTGCATGACGAGAAGAAGATTTCGGCCCTGCTGTCTGACCTGCAAAAGCGCGAGGTGACTTTCGACAAGAAGGCGATCTTGGCTGTCTGGGAGGAGCGCGGCTACCCCAAGGGAAGCTTGGACTCGCTGGTGCGCCGCTGGTTCGGCGTCGAATCTTTCGCGCTGCTGCGTAATGGGTCGCTGGTCTCCATGCTGCTGTCGGAGCTGGAGTATCGTGGCCCGGCCTTTGACCCAAGCCGGGCGGCCCTGAATGAGTGACGCTCCAGGACATGCATTGCGCCAGGCCGTCGTGGCCCGGCACGGATCGATTCATGCGTTTCTGAAGCGCAATCCGGAACTGACCAGGTCAACGGTCTACCAGGTGCTTGGCGACCGATACCCGGGCAACATGGCCCGGCAGATGGTGGTCATCAGGACGGCACTTGAAGGTTTCTCGGAAGCAGACGCGCAGGCCCCGTGGCAGCTGCCGGATGTCGAGGAACTGGGCGAAGTGCTCCTGGCGGCCAAGTGCGCCAAGTGCCGCCGTCCGGATCGCCGGGGCTGCCGAGGATGCCGCATCCAGACGGGCCGGGAGGCCCAAGCAGTACAGGAGTTTCTGGCAAAAACGAGGTGAGCTATGTCGAAGAATCTGATCAAGCACGTAGTCCGGCTGGTAAATGACGGCTGGCGTCCGTATGACGGCGAGCCCAGACCGGAGGTCTATGACCGGCTGAGTTGCCCTCACGTCAACGGCAAACCACATAAGCGCCCCTACTGGTTCACACGGGGCGACATTTTTTGTTGCATCTCGTGTGAGCGGGCATGCAGCCTGAACCGTCCGACGGGCTTCCCTCCAGCCCTCCCGATCAATTACCCGGGAGAGCCGGAGGCATTCTGCCGCCCGCCCCAAGAGCTGATCAAGCTCCGCCATACTCTCACGGTAAGGGAGGCGGCGTACTGTCTGAATCTCTCTGAGCGCAGGATCCAGAAAATGGTTCAGGAAGGTGAGCTTGTCGCGCTGCGAGACCGAGGCAGGATCAGGATCCGGGCTACTGACGTCCAAGCCATGATGGAGGACTTTGATGAATGAGCCGTGCTTCTAACTCCTTATTCTACGGGCTTTTCGATTGCTTTTTTCAGCCAATGGAATATCCAGAATCGCATGAATACAGCGCAATTTTCCATCTATTTTGATGGTCCTGCCCTTCGCGACGGGACTATGGACGTCCGGGACTTGGCGCCGGCCATGCTTGCGCTCGGCGATATGCTGGAGCACGCGAACCGGGTTGTAAATGGCCCAGAAATAAACGTAGCCGTTCGCGTCAAAGGGTTTCCTAAGGGCTGTTTCGGCGTGAGCTTCGAGACGGTCCAAGGATTCATGTCCCAGTTTGTTGAGATGCTCTCTCCTGGGTCGAGGGTCCATACCGCTCTTGATATTTTGAACTTGCTTGGACTTAACCCCGTGACGATTGGAGCCGGTCTGATTTGGTTGCTGAAAAGGGCAAAGGGCAGAAAGCCCAAGAAGGCCACTCCGATTGAGCATAACAGGGTCGTGCTGACATTCGAGGACGAAGATATCGAGGTCCCGGCAGCGGTCGCAGAACTTTACGGCGACAATGATGTTCGGACTGCTCTGAACAAAGCGATTGAGCCGTTGCGAAGTGAAGGCATAGACAAAATATTCGTCAAAGATGGTGCGCAGCAGGTTGAGATTGTGTCTGCTTATGAAGCCCCATTCTTCGTTCCCCAGGAGGTCGATCCTGTTCCTTTGGAAATCGACGAGACTCCGCAAATAAGATATTTTTCGATCATTTCGCTAAGTTTCAAAGAAGATAACAAGTGGAAGCTGAGCGATGGCTCTCAACCCATCCATGTCACAATCACGGACCAGAAGTTCTTGAGGGAAGTACACTCTGGAAAGTCCTTCGCAAAGGGCGATAGACTTAAAATCAAGCTAGTCACCCGCCAGTCGCAAACAAAGCAGGGCCTCAAAACCGAATACGAAGCGGTAGAGGTCTTGGAGCATACCCAGCCAGGCCGACAAATGTATTTGCCATTGATGCAGTAGTTCACGCAGCCCCCGCAAGGGGGCTTTCTTTTTCCCTAATCCCAAAGTCTAAACTAGTCTAAAAAACCCGCCCTACGCGCCTCTGTCTCTGAAATCTCCACATATTTCCCGCATTCTGCCTCCTGAACAGGTCGTTTAGCCAACGACCACATCTCCTTTGAGCCGCCCCGTCGGGATGGTCCCGGCGGGGTTATAAAAAACGGAGGCTTTATGTTCCGAAAGATTCTGGGCGGCGCGGTTCAGGGCGTCGAAAAGCTCTTGGGCAGCACGAAGTTTCAGATCGTGTACTGCGTTCTGCTGGTCGCGGTTCTCTTTGTGGCGCTGCTAGTTGCCAGTCCTCAGCAGATTCCCGTCGTGGCCTACAAGCTGCTGCTTGCACCGCTTGGCGGTCTTGTCGGCTGCTGTGTTTGGCTTGCCCTGGTGCCTTACGCCAACCCGTCGCGCTACCTGGTCAAAGACTGGCGAAGCGATCCTGACGCTGATGTCGACGGCAAGGCGGACTTCGAAGTTGCCGACGGCTACGAAGGCGTCTTTTGCACCTGCCTGATTTGCGCCGTGCTGGCCTTTGTCCTGGGCATGTTGGCCGTGGGGATGGGCTTGTGAACTGGCGAGTGGTCGGGGCTCTTCTGATCTGCGTTGCAGTCTGGCTTTTGGCCTGGGCAACATGGGCGATGGCAGGCCCCGCCATTCCTACACAAGCCCAGCAGCATCGGGATCTTCTGATCCGAGAAGCCCGCATGGTCTGGGGCCTTGACGCACCTGTCGCCACATTCGCAGCCCAGATCCATCAGGAATCCCGGTGGAACGAACGGGCGGTCTCTCCCGCTGGCGCACAGGGCCTTGCTCAGTTTATGCCCAGAACGGCCCGGTGGTTGCCAGAGGTCGCCCCTGAAACAGGAAAGCCGCTGCCTTTTTCGCCGTCCTGGTCGATCCGGGCGATGGTCACTTACGACCGCTGGCTTTGGAAGCGGATCCGCACGGCAAACTCGGACTGTGATCGTTGGGCGATGACGCTGTCCTCATACAATGGCGGCCTCGGCTGGCTGCAGCGTGACCAGTCCTTGGCTGCTTCCCAAGGTCTGGATCCGCGTGTCTGGTCTCATGTGGCCATCGTCAACAGTGGCCGCTCTCCCGCCAACTTCCGCGAAAATCGCTCCTACCCAACACGAATACTGCACACCCTGACGCCGATGTACCGGGCCGCCGGATGGGGCCCTGGAGGCTGTGATGCTCAGTAAGGCTCTGACGCTGGTCTCGTGGGTCTGGGGGAAGAAGAGCTGGCTTGTGGCGGGGCTCACAGCCCTGCTGCTGGCCAGCCTTGCCTGGGCCTACGTGCAGGGCCTGCGTCTTGATGCCGCCCGGGCGGATGCCGCGCGCGAGATCCAAGCTGAACAGGCCGCGCATAACGTCACCCGCGCCGAGCTCGCTACGGCCCTGGCCGAAGCCGCACGCTGGGCGGACGTTGCCAAGCTGGCCCAGGCCGCAACGGCCAGCGTACGCGCCACGGCCCAGGCTGCGCTGGCTCGTGAGGGTCGGGCCCGGGCAGACAGCCAAGCTCGTAAACAAATTTTGTCAGTGGCCAAGCCTCGGGTTCGAGCGGCCACGGAAACCATGGAGGTGGTGGATGATGCGACACGCCAGCGTGCTGCTGATCGTCTCAATCGCCCTTGGTAGCCTGGGCTGTGCTGCGCGACAGGCTCAGACCCCGCCTGCTCCTGAGATTGTGCGCATGGAAGAGTGCCCGTGTCCGGAGCGTCCCGAACTGCCGCCGGTGAATGGCAGCCTTCCTCTCGATCACCCGGTGAATGTCGAGGCCATCCTGGAACGCGACGATGCGTATCGAGCTTACGCCCAAGGGATGGAGGCTGCGGTGAAATGCTACCAATCACAAGTGGAGGCCAGCCATGACCACTGATTTTGCAGCACGCTTGGCGAAGGTCCCGCCCAAGATGCTGGAAACGGCGCGAGCCACAACATGGCCGAATGCTCCGTTATGCGACGTGCTGGACACGGCAGAGATGCTGATGCGACACTTGGCCGGAGAGAAGCCCAGCGAAGACCGCCACTTGTGGGAGCCATTTCTTACAGCCCGGGAAACGCGGGTCATCCTGGAAGCCATGGCCAGCCATAAGGCCTTGAGCGAAGAAGATGCCGCGTCGTTGTCTAAGCTTCGAGGGTGGTTTGGGAGAGTTCTGCATGGATGAAGTCGACGACTCCCAGAAGCCCGAACGGCTGTTCAGGGAAGAGGCCTTGGCCAAAAGAAAGCCGGTGGGCAGGCCCGGGTTCGAGAGCCTCTTCAGATGCGCGGAATGCGAGGAAGAGATCCCGGAGCGCAGGCGGCAGGCCATTCAAGGATGCATGCTGTGCGCAGCGTGCCAGGAAGAACAGGACCGCAATTCTCATTTATCGTGAACAAGGAGTGTGAATGAACCCCCAAGAAATCCAGACCTTGATCAGCGCAATGCAGACCATCGCGGCTGTTCTTTCCGGCCTGGGCGTGCCCGGGCTTGTGGCCCTGGCCCTGGCTGCCCCGGCCCTGGTGCTTGTGACCGTGCTTGTCCTTGACCACATACGGAACACGCGCATGGCGATGATGCAGCAAGAGTTCCGCACCGACACCACGCGCATCCTGGACGCGTACCGAAACAACACGAGCAAGATCCTGGAGGCCTACCGCGTGGATACCCAGTCCGTATGCAAGGAGCTCGGCAAGGAGCACGCCGAGGCCGTGAGGTTCTACAACGACAACGTGGAGCTGGTGAAAGATTACGAGCGGATGGCTGATGCCCTGCAGACCTTGGTGGTCAACAACACGAGGGCCGTTGAACGGCTCATCACAATCGTGGAGGCACGAACGAAATGAGTGAACGACGCGAGAATATTGGACATCGTGAAGACCTGCGTTCCCGGCGTAAGCTGGTGGCCGCCGAGGTCCAGGCACTGCGGGATTCCATCCGTGCGGCCCTGCCCGTGGTGAACGAAGCGCATGAGGTCGACGGTGATCACGTCCTGAGCCTGGCGCTATCCATGAAGGAGAAGCTTGACGAGCTGGCGGGCCTGGATCGCAAGATCGCCATCCTCACGCGCGAACTGGACGGGTAAGCATATGGGCAAGGAACATCCACCTGAAACCGTGTGGCAGGCGCAGGAGCTTTACTGCGTTGACCGCTTCTCTTTTGACCGCGTGGCCGAACTGACTGGAGTTTCGGCCACGACGCTTAAGGCGTGGGCGTATAAGTACGGTTGGCGCGAGAAGCGCATAGAGATCGCCCAGGCCGAAAGCGACATCCGGGTCAACACCATTCTGGGCCGCAAGAAGGTCCTGGATAGTTTGATCGGAGCCAAGAGCGGCATGGAAACTTCCCAGCTGTCTTTCGCCGTTTCTGCGCTGGAAAGTCTTGCCATGAAACAGCAGGAAGCTGCCCGCGCCGGCAAGATCCTGGAACAGGCCACGTCTTCCTCGGAGATCCGGACCGTCACAGATATCCCGGCTGCCTTGGAAGAGGCCGTGATGCTGAAGCTCTCCATGATCCTGGCTGACCCAGGGCAAGTCGACTTCAAGGCAGTGAAGGATCTGAAGCAGGCCATGGAGTACGTGGCCCAGCTGAAGCCAAAAGACGCCGCTGCGTCAAAGGCCAAAGGCCTCACCCTGGAGAGCGCGAACGAGATCCGCCGCAAGATCCTGGGGATGAAATGAGCATCCAGCTTCCAGACGCAAAACTCTTCTCTTTCGGAGAGCACACCTCCGCCCCGCCGGTACTGCTCGATTACCAGCAAGACTGGATCGCTGACCAGGCAGAGGTGAAGCTCGCCGAGAAGTCACGTCGAATCGGTCTCACCTGGGGCGAGGCCGCCGATGACGTGCTGTTGGCCG
>Ga0265295_1005519_pt1 | contig 16016 bp, 23 predicted proteins | sample Munlansysbiofilm_FD_192503 | JGI IMG/M metagenome (GOLD analysis project Ga0265295, IMG submission 192503) | Leachate microbial communities from a municipal landfill in Southern Ontario, Canada - Methane capture system biofilm | ecosystem: Engineered > Solid waste > Landfill > Unclassified ... | reverse complement strand
CCTATCGACACAGAACCGTTCTCGTCTGCACGGATGGAGGGATGGGCGCTGTCCATCCGCTTCTCTTTGTCGGTGCCAAGATTAGACGCCCCAAAAGTGGCGATAGCTTCTATAGCAGTTCCTGCGTCATCGTCACCCGTAAGGAGATAGATACCGTCGGCTGCACAGCCGTAATAGCTAGCACCCAACCGGAAAAAACTATTGAATTCAAAGTTGGTATACGCACTGTGGCCTGCGTTTTTGGTGTTGACTGTCCACGTATCGAACCCGCTGAGGACTGTCGTAGGCCATCTGGCGCTTATTGAAGGCACTACCGCCGCTACAACGACATCCCAGGTTATCTCTTCGTAGATAGATCCTGATACGCTAGGCACGGGGACCGAGAGCGTTGTTGCTTTCTCAGCACGGATGGTGGCCCGAGTTACTACCGCAGGAAGACTTAAAGCTCCTGAGATCAGACCTCCTGTAAGGATGGTGGCAGATACGGCAGGAGGCTCTGTGGCTAACGCTACAACCCATCCGAAATTGGTAGGTCCTTTGACTACAACCGCAGGCACTCGGATGCCTGCTGCCCACGGAGGTGCGGACATCTGCGCACTGATAGTTGGCGCAGGTAGGCTGACAGCGCCGGAGAAGTCGGATACAAACCCTGCTATCTCCGGCGCTGGTGTCGTCAGTGCTACGGTCTCAGTTGAGAACCCCACAAGGCCTCCTTAGTTGTTGGCCGGTATCGTGATTGTGAAGGCGTTGATGGTCTGCACGGACGAGAGGGCAATCGCAGTGGATGCGATGTTAATGTCGCCTCCGCTTGTTGCAATAGACCCATCGAACCGGATATCTGTAGTTGATGTGCCGGACACGGAGCTTCCGCCGGCTACATACCTGAACCACCCAGCAGTGCCTGCCGATGAGGCCGTGGCTTGCCATACGGTGGTCTCTTTGGACAGCACCCCAGAAGCGGCAGGATGTTGAAAGTTCAGCCCGTTGACTGCGGTAGTTCCTGCCGAAGGCGATCCCGTGCCTCCAAAAGCTGCCGAGGTCCCACCGTTCACAGAAGCGCCAAGCGTGGTAGCGGTAACGGCAATTGTCAGACCATCTCCACTCGCTCCGAGCCAGTACGGGAGGGATAGAGTCACTACCGCAGCACTGGAGGTCGCGGTGATGTTGAGAGGGTTCTGCCGAGCGTTGATGTTCGCAGCGACTGCGGCTGCGGTGGTGGTCAAGTCAGTGTCAAACGAGACAGCAGCACTGAGTAGGTTGTACCCGGCCCCGCCGACCTTCACCGTGTCCAGAGATCCTGAATCTCCGGATAGGGTTATGCTGGCCTGAGACCTGACTGGTGCAGTATAAGTACCGCCGGATAAGGTGAATGTAGCAAGCAACGTGCCTGTAACATCCTGGTCTGCGTCCGTGGGTTGTGTTCCACTGTAGACGTACAGGCGCCCGTCCATGAGAGCTTCACGCCATCCATATCCCCCTGCAATAGCGTTGCGACAACCGGTAGAAAATCTAAGAGCCATTCCGCCCTCCTTTTAAGAGTAAATGTTATATTCGGTAGAAGGGCTTCGCACCGCACTTACAAAGTGAACCGCCCCACCGGCCTGCCGGAGCATCGAAGCTCCTGCCGTGCCAGGCTTCATGGCTACTCGCCCTTCAGATAGATTTACAAAACGCCCTCCGGCATCGCCAGCACAGACGCCTCGGTCGGATCGCCACATAACTATGTTGCCTGTCAGCCCTACATCTCCGAGCCACTCGGCTTTGCCCGGTACTGCGGTGCCTGCAATGGCGGTATACGGAGCGATGTCGCGGAACGACTCATCTCCTTTCGCCATAAACGCCGTGCATCCTTTGAAGGACACCCACAAACCCCCGCCGGTCTCGTCCTTGACGCTCTGGAGCATGGATACCTCTGCTGGGAAGGGAACATGGGCTGTACGCTCGTCGTACTGCTCGATGTTGAAAGCATCTGACTTATAAACAACAGACCCCGCAGCGACCCACAAGCAGCCATTATGGAACGCCAGGGCTTGGCCCGCGGGCATCTTATACTTGAACTGGTCGGGCGCCTCTTGGAAAAGATGAGCTCCAGTGCTATCTATGAACCCTATGTCGGTGCCGTTGGTAAACACAACAACGGAATTTACCTGTGCAAAGACCGCTGTATCGTTCGTACTCAACGTCAACAGGTCTGCTGTGCTCGTTCCGTCAAACTGTTTCAACACAGAGTCTTCAACAAACAGCGCAGTGCTAGACCCTTCATAGGCCCACCCGCTGTGAGGTGCTCCAGCTACTGCCAGCACATAGCCTTGGCGGACAGACGCTTCTTGGGCGTTGCCAATGTCAATGTTCTGCACCCGTGTCTGATAGCGAAGCAACGGCACTCGTGCGTCTTCAAACGCCCCCAGAACATCCGGAGAGAGTACGTTGTTGACACCAGCGAATTTGAGAGTGACCTCGGCCATTTTACGTCCTATACGCCGGTGCTGTGCCCACCCGAGTTTCCTGCCCTTGATATCGGCGCAGGGCTACGACACCATCCGAGACATACATGCGATATTCGACCAGGTGGTCTGACGCCTTGATTTTGTCCTGTTTCTCTTGATCGTGGTGCGTGAACGCCTTAAACGCCGCCCATTCCACGCACGCTCTCTGGAATCTTGCGGGTATCTCAGGCTCCGCCCCTGTGTCGTTGAGCGCGTCGGTGCTGTAACGCCACACCCTCAGACTGAAAATCTCTCCGGCAACATCGGCCGAAGGGGTCGGATACAGCGTAATGCTGCCGGTATCCCTGTCCGTCTGCCATGCACTTGGCCGTCCTGTTTGGGCGATGTCGGCTACGCTGTGCAGGGGAGTCTGTGCTTCGCCGCGATCTGCCTCCTCAAACTTCCCAAGCCTAGTGCTGCCGTCCATCACATCCATAACCTGAATGACCCGATCAGGGATTGCGTAAGACGACGTACCTGCAACAAGTGTCAGGTTATGAGAAGAGGCATCGCGAAAATACCCGGTATCCTCGCAGAACTTATCCTGCCCTTCAGCAAGATACGCAAGCAGACGTGCATCAGACCAAGCGTACGGTGCAACGGTGTCGTCAATCACTTCACGCAATTCTGCAAGCATCTCCGCACGGGTCATTGGATGTACTTGCCTCCCTTAACCAGCCGCCAGGGCACCGCCGAGCGGTCCGAGCGGACCAGCTTCATCTTCTTGGGGTTTTGGGGGTCGGGAACATGCCGGTAATGGGCAGCGACCGAGGTGCGCAGCATGTTGACAATCGACGGCGGCACGGCCACGTCCACCCCGCGCATGACCTGCAACTCATGACCGAACGGCTGGCCGTTCTTCATGGTGCCGTGGGCGGCGAGGTACTCGTAGTTCGGCTTATCCTCTTCCATCTCAATGTGGATGATCGGCCAGTTGTCCCGGTCAAGCTCCGGGTCAATGGCGTCTTTCTTGCTGCGTTTGGCCGGCACCTCGGCAGGTGCGGTGTTTTCCAGATCAATCCCGAAGTCAGTGTTGGCATCAGACATAATAAAATCCCTCCTGTGAGTGTTACTGCGCCGCCTTGTCGAAGGCGGTGTCGAAGTCATCTTCCGTGGTGTAATCCTCGTCCAGCATCGGCATGAGCTTGGCGATCAGATCGGCGACGGCCTTGGTGTCCTTGGCGATATACTGCTTCTCGCGGGAACCTCCGCAGTACGGCATGTCCTCGGCCTCTTTCTCCTTGCCGGGCTTGATCGGCACGCAGCACTCGACCACGTAGCCGTTTGCGACTTTTCCCACGCTAATCATTTTGTTCATATACACGGCACATCTCCTTGGTTGGTCAGGCGTTCAATAAGAGGCAGGAATTTCCTGCCCCCGGTTGAGCGTTTGACGCTTACTTGTCGGCGATATTCGCCCACAGGATCGTGACAGTGCCGGTAAAGGCCGCCGTACCCGCGGTGTGCGTGGCGTCGTCGTCGATGACGAAGTTGAGATACAGATCCTTGGCAGCGGAGCTGCCGTCGAACCAGCGGGCGCCGGACTCGGAAAGGGCGGTAGCCACCGATGCGGCAGAGACCACCCCGATCTTGTCGGCTGCGCCTGCGGAGACGGCTACGGAGGGCATGATGTCCGCTTCGGTGCCGGTCAGGGTTGCACCGGCGGTGGCGGTAGCGGTGCCCAGGGCTACGTCGCCGTCCCAGTTGTCGATGATGGTGCCGGTCACACCGGCCGTGATGGAGCCGGACACGACCGCACCGAGGGTGCAGATCACGCCTTCGGGGAAATCGTAAATCTTGACGCCGCCGTACTGCGCCACACCGGCATCGTCGGTGATGGTGATGGGTAGGGCGGTACACTTGAGCGTGGTCTTGTAGAACACGCCGGTGTTGGCCTCGGTGGCAACGACGGTGGCCGAGGCACTGGTGCCTGCGCCGGAAACGGCGACCTTGGGGGCGCCGCCAGCGTGGGAGACAAGCTCCTCGCAGACGACACGGTTGGCCTTGATTTCATTTACACGCATGGTTCTCTCCTTGTCGGCAGGGCGCAAAGCCCGCCAGGACGTTAGCGGAAGGCGACCCAGCGCACCACATCCTCGGCGGTGTCGCAGATGTCGGTGCCCAGGGTAAAGCCGTTGGCGGTCAAGGTGATACTGCCTGCGGCGTTGACCGAGACCTGCGTGGTGTCATGGTTGCCCATGTCGATCGAGGTGCCGTCGGTCATGCCGTCGAAATGTTCGTAAGACGTCAGGTTGTTGACGTTGATAGCCCGCACGTAACGCGGTGCGAAGCCGCAGGTGATGTCCTGCGCCGCAGCCGGGTCAGGCACAGTCACGGTGCCCATCGCCATGTATTGTTTATCCATGGTGGTTCTCCTTTATAAAGGGGTGTAACCCCCATATTTCAGGGGGTTACAAAGTCAAAGTTTAGAGTTCAGGGACCGCTACCTCGACACGTGCTCCCCAGCTTTGGTTAAGGATGACCGCCGTGAAGTAGGTCTTCCAGCCGACGTACCCGCGCTGACCCAAGGGATCGGCACCGTTGGGGGTGTTGGGATTGAGGACGATGGGCTTGATGGCTTCCTTGCCCTTGAGCGGCACCAGACCGAAGAAGTCCGGGGCCAGAATCAGCACCGGGTAGACATCGGCGGAAGTACCGGTGGTGGAGATCATGGCGGTGCCACTGCCGGCGTACGCCCCGCCGCCGTCGGTCCACGCCTCGAACACGGTAGAGGTCAGGTAGCGCACGTCCTCGACCGCGCCCAGCTCGGACTCATACGGCGTCATGCTGCCGTAGTCTTCGACCGGCTTGAACCCGGCCATGCCACGGATGGTGGGCTCCATGTCGGGATGCACCAAGCCGATGAAGCTGGGCTTGACGTTCTCGGTGCCGAAGTTCGGCGAACTGGAGATCTTCGTGGTGAACGGGCGCGCCAGCTGCCGCTTGAGGCTGCGGGTAGCCTTGCGCTGCAGGTTCAGGGTGTAACCGGTGTTGACATCGGTGCGGCCATTGCCGTTGGCCCAGAACACGTTGGTGCCGGCCTTGATGACGCCGAACGCCACGGTCTCCAGAGTCAGGGCTGCCTGCTCGCCGATCATGCCGGAGTATTCCTGCAGTACAGGGTCGGTATGGGTGTCGGCGATTACGTCGGACAACTCCAGATAGTCGCCGTACTGCGCCAGGGTGGCGGTGTAGTCGGTGGTGGTCGGCGAGCTGCCGGTGGGCGTAACGCCCTCGGTCAGCGGGGTGGTGGCCGCGCTGAGACGCTCGTAACGCCGGAACTTCTGCACCTTGGTCTGGTTTTTGCCGAGCGGTTTGGCTTGGCCGAACTGCTGAATCACCAGGTGGGGCTGGCCGCGTTTGAGCATCTCGACCGCCGCACTGGCGGCCACAGCGGGGGAAATGTCCCCATAGGTCGTGAGCATGGCTTTCTCCTTTTAGCTGGGGTGTGAGGGTTACGCCTTAGCGGCGAATTGTTCAAATGCGCTATCGAAATCGGCAGGGTCCAGCCCTGCGGTCTTTACGCTCTGGCGGCTGCGCACGCCCTCCTGAGCATCGAGTTTCTGTTCTTTTTCCTTGGCCTGCGCGTCCGCCTTGGCTTTGGCCGCTGCCTCCGCTTTGGCCTGCTCGGCGGCTTTTTGGTCGTCCTGCACCTTGCCGGTAGCCTGCTTGAAATGATCCAGCAGCTCGATGGTTTCCTTGGCGGTGCCTCTGTCGAGCACCTGGTTGTAGGCTGCTTTCAAAAAAGCCGGCTGCTGCTCCACCCACTGCTCCACCTGCGGCAGAATGTCGAAGGCATCGGCATGGGATTTGGTGACGGTGTCCACGAACAGGTTGCCGGTCAGCGGCTGAATGGTCTGCACAACCGGAGCGAGGCGCTCGTCGAACTGAGCGACAAGCTGCTCCTGCAACTGCGCGACCCGGTTCTCGTACTTGGCACTGAGCGCCCGGAGTTGCGCGTCGAAGGCTTTGGCCACATCGGGGAAGTCCTTGCGAAACTCCTCGACCGCCTTGGCTTCCTCGTCGGTCAGCTTCTCCGTAGACTCGCGCTCGGCTTTGAGCTTGTCGGCCTGCGCCTTGGCTTCATCCGCGACCCGCTGTGCCTCGGCACGTCTGGCCTGCTCGGCGGCTTCATCAACCTTGGGGACGACAGGTTTCTTGTCTTCCGGTTTGGACTCGTCGGCCTTGGACTCGTCGGCCTTGGACTCGTCGGCCTTGGACTCGTCGGCCTTGGGCTCGTCGGCCTTGGGCTCGTCGATCTTGGGCTCGTCGGCCTTGGGCTCGTCGATCTTGGGCTCGTCGGCAGGCATGTCCGCCCCACCCGCAGCCGCTTCAAACGCCAGGTCGAACGCATCCGGCGTCATGGTGTTATCGGTTTCGGCATCAATTATATCGGGCATAGAATCCTCCTAATACTCGCAGTGTAACATTATTACACAGTACGTGTCAACCTGCTACACTCAAAAAAGATAGCAGGTCTTTACACTCTTTGGCCCTGCCGCGCAGTTCCTCGGACTCCTCGGACTCCAGGCGGTCGCGGTGGCGCTCGCGGCGCAGGGTCAACAGCTCAACCACCAAACGCAACGTCTCTTGGTGACGGAACGGCTCCAGTGTCTCCAGGATTTGCGCTTCGCGCTCTTTGCTCATCGGGTACTCCTTGGTCGGTAGTAGCTGTCTCCAGCAGCATCTTCAAATTCTCCAGCTGCGTGCGGCTGGCGGCGCTGTCGGCGTTGGCCACGTTCTGCTCCACCCGCGACAGGATCTCCTTGATGGTGGCGTCGGCGGTAGCGGCGAGCATCTGCGTGTCCATGCGGCGCTTCTCGGTGTCGGCCATGGTCTTGTCGGTCTTGGCCTGGGTCAGCCCCTGCTCGATCTGGCTGGCCTGCGAGGCGGCCTGCTGCATGTTGCCGATGATCTGCATGGCCTCGTCGCGCGGCAGCAGCCGGTCTACCGGCAGGTCGCGGCTTTTGAGGCGATCCACCAGCAGTCCATAGGTGTCGAGAATGGCGCGTTCTTCGGGCGTGAGGGTCTGCACGAACTGGTCGAGCGCCGCCCCGCGCACTTCCTTGGATACCAGCGAGATGGTACCTTTGCCGCGGGCCTGGTAGTCGCCTTTGATTTCTTCCTTGTCGTTAAACTCCATGTTCCACTTGAGCATGGCACCGATCAGCGAGGCGGTGAATTTGTCGAACGCGCGCACCGTGTCCTTGGTGACCATATTGGCCCCGCCCATCATCATCGACATATTGTTGCTGGTGCGAAACGCCTCGCCGAGCGGCTGCTGCATCCCGCCCATGGTGAAGGCCGGCAGGTTGCTCTCGATGTCGAGTTGCTGGCGCTGCATCTGGATGATGTTGAGGATCTCGCCCACATGCGACTGCGTGGCGATGTCGCGCACGGCCGGGTAGTTGGCCTCGTTGCCGAGGCCCTCGCGCTCGATGACCTTGAACGCATGAATCGGCCCGATGCTCTTGCGGCCTTTGGCCAACAGTTCGACGTTGACCTCCAACAGCGGCCCGGCTGTGGCGGCCATGTTGTCCATCAGGGCTCGGGTGCTGGCGCACAGGCTCATCTGCGAGTCGCGCACCTCTTCCGGCAACCCCACCCCGGTCAGTCCGGAGTCCTCATCCTCGGTGTAGATGAAGGCGTGGTATTGGTCGGAGGGGCGTTCGCCGAACACCGCTTTGGAGGCTTTGATGATTACGTTATCCACGAACCACACGTCGGCCAGCAGCTCCTGGTCGAGTTCGTCGTCCTTGACCTCCACCCCTGCGGCGGCCAGGTCGTGCGCGGAGACAAAGCCGAGCATCCGGTACACCTCATAACGGCGGCGCTGGCGGTCGGCGAGATTGGCGGTGCCGGACAGGTTGTGTAGTTCGGCCTCGAAGTTCTGCGCTGTGTAGTTGCCCGAGGTATGGTCACGCAGGTATTGCTTGATGGCCGAGGCGATAAAGTCGGGGCGCTTGGCCAGCTCCCGAAAGTCGTGGCGGGTCAGCACCATGCGCTCGAAAATCCGGTCCTGGTCGGACCAGGACCGTGCTGATAGGTCGGGGTAGATGTCCCACGCCCGCACGTATTCCGGGTAAGGGCGCCGGATCTTCTTGGTCTTGGCCACGTAGGTGCCGGTCAACGGGTCGGGCTCCCACACCCGCTCGGTCTGTGTGCGCACCATCGGGCCGCGCACCACGCCGAAACCGTAAATGTAGCCGCTGCGCACCACGCGCTTGGCCATCTGCGGGTAGTCGATGTCGGGGTCGGCTAGCTGGTCGGCGATCTCCTGCTCCATGGCGTCCTTGCGCTGCTCGGCAAACGCCTTCACCTCGCGCTCGATGGCGGCGCTGTCGATGGGCATGGGTGGGCGCTGTTCCTGCTGCGCGGCCATCAGCTCCTGCTGGTTCAGCGTGTCGATAATGCTCTGCAGGGCTGCTTGCGGGATGGACGGGGAAGGCGTCACCGCCAGTTCCCAGTTACGCTCCTGCGAGGGGAACATCATCTCCATCAACTTGGCCACCCCGCCCTTGACCTTGACCCGCGTATCGCGGGGGTAGACGTGGGAGCGTTCGTCGGGGATCAGGGCCAGCACCTCGGGGTCGTACTTGCCCAGGTACTGACGCAGGTTGCGCAGCATCTGCTGCTCGATGAGGGCGCGGTCGTTGATGAAGGCGCCCAGTTCCTGCTTGGCAAACGCCCCGAGTTTGGCGATACCTTCTTGATTGATGTTCATTGGCGTTCTCCGTCGCTTTTAAGTGCTATTTTCGGCCATATATCCTTCATGGCCCATTCGAGGATATACGCCTCGACTTCTCTGTTTTTGTCTCGTATACCTAAGAAATCAACTGCCGCAGACGCAAAGTGATGCACCTCATGTGCGAACACGCCTAGCTCTGGCTCTTTGAGCCACACAAAAGACCCGCACTGGCAGCCATTGCCTGTAGGCTCACTGGCATCCCCGCCGTACTCCTCACATTTCTTCGTAAACCTGATCTTTTCCTTCTCCCCTACAAAGACCCACAGGGGGCTGTTGAACAAAGGAACTCGGCTTTTTAGGAGCATATCAGTACCCTTCTCTTTGCGCGGGGCGATAGGTTGTCGTATGGTCAAGGGGGTTGAAGTTCTCTGTCGCCGTGTAGTCCGTAGGGTCGTACCTTCCACCGGTTAGGAACAGTGCTCCGTACTGTCCTCCTTCTACAAGGTGACTGCATTTTTGCGTTTTATCTGGCTTATCGGAGTAGTCTTCCCCGAAAGATGCTTTCTTCCGAGGGTATCTGTACCCAGACACCATGGCCTGTATAAACGCCTTACAGGATGGGTCGATGAGTACCATGGGTTCTCCGTCTGGCCATGTGGAGAACAGGTCGTCAAGGGCTTTGATGCGCACGTTGGGGTCGTTGGTGCTCGCCGGCTTGGCGATATACCCTTTGTCCTTGAACACCTTGAAGCACGTGCCTTCGTCCGAGTCGGCTCTGCGTACACCAGCAGGGTCGCCTATGACCACAATCGGATTGGTTGGGAACGTGCTCATGTGCATGGGACGAAAGTGTTTCTGGATGTAGCGTTTGGTGCCCATGTCGAACGCCGGGGTTTCTCGTAATATAAAAATGCGTCCGTCCAGCTGCATCTGCATCCACAACCCTGCGGGAGTCAGCCCCCAGTCTTGGCCGACAATGACCGGAAGGAATGGGTCAATCCGCAGAGGCCGTTTGGATACATGCCGCTCTCGCTTGAACGAATCCTGATATACCGGCTTTCCTGCTTGCGACGGCGGGTACTTGGCGTGAACCGAGGCATCGATGAATATCTTGGATTTACCTTTGGCCAACTTTTCATAGTAGTCCGAAGGTAAGTTATCCAGGTTATCCGCATCCGGCGAAAGGCCGGAAGGCTGCTTGTATGTGTCACAGTCAACAATCGAGTTCTCATCGTTCTCTTCTTGGGGGATGTGCTCAAACACTTTGTGCCAGTATGTGTCTACGGCTGGGGGGTTGGTGTCCGCCAGCAGCATCCAATAGTTGGACCCGCCCATGTCTTTGGAAGGGTAGCGTTTTAAACGGCCTTGCAGGCCTTCGACAATCTCCCTTGGGATAAACTGACACTCATTAAGCCACGCCCCTGTTATCTCTAAGGAGAGAACCTTCTGCACATCTTCCGGTGTGTCAAGTGCTCGGAACAGTATTTCGGCCCGTACGTCCTTGAAGTTGATGTAGAACGTACTGTCCGACTCCTTCCAATATCCGAATACTCCTGGTTTAATCCACTGTAACCATGTTTTTAGCGTCGTGTCCTTCAGTTGTTGGCGTACATTTCGTACTACCACCCACCGACTGTATCGTAAACCATCGTCTGATTGCTTTTGCTGTAAGCACCTGCGCAGAATTTCAACGCAGCACCCGACGCTTTTTCCTGATCCATAAGGTCCAAGTATAGCCTTGAACTCGGCCTCGGATTTCATGAACTGCCCTACAACTCGCGGGGCAGTATAGTTAAACTCAACGGTTGCCATTACAAAACCACCTTCTCCACATGCACCAGTTTGCCCCCCTGCACGTAACCCTTGAGGCAGCCGATCTCGGCCGGCTCGTAACCGGCGATCTCGCCGTAGCCGATGGCCCGCTGTCCGGGTTTGGAATACAGCTTGAGGAACGAGCCGCTGCAGCCGTAGTACCGCGCCTCGGGCGGGATGTAGTCAGCGGTCTGGTTGGTGTGGTGGCGGCGCTGTTGCTTGAGGCCGCTGCGGGTGTTGGTCAACATGATCTCCTGATCGACGGTTGGCTCCACGATGAGCAGCTGGTGGGCGTGCCCCATGGAGTTGTAAATACAGTCGGTGTGCTTGAGCGCCATCAGCTTGTTCTTGAGCGCCGCCTTGCGGTTGCCCTCACGCTGGATGGGGTCTTTGGCCCCTTTGGGCAGGCTGCCACGCCCGTGCCACAGCAGGCACTTGTGCAGCACCTTGCCCTTGTGCGTGGGGATGAACTTGCACACCACCCCGCCCCACGGAACTCCGAGCGCCGTGCAGATATGGTGCGCCACGTCGAAGGTGTTGATCAGGTGGTATTCGTGGTTGCCCACCATGTAGGTGATGAATCGGTCGCGCACCGGCGTAACGTCCTTGATAAACTGGTCTGCATGGTCTTGCGGATTGCGCCAGCCGGCGCGCACGTCGGCGGACACGGTGGCGTAGCGTTTGTCTCCGGGGGTGACACAATCCACCCCGTCCCCTTTGTGCCAGATGTAGCGGTCCGGCTTGGCTTTGACCTGGGCTATCACCTCCAGGAACGCCTCGCGGTGGCAGTTGAGAGGCCCGTAGTGGGCGTCGGATGTGTCGTAAAATTCGTAGTCAAGCGGCATATCACGGTAGATCAACTCCATCGAGCCATCCTCCTGATTTCATCGCACCCGCAGGTCAGCAGCCCTTTGCGGTCTTCCGGCAAGGGCTTGCCACACTCTACACAAAGGCCTTCGTCGATGTGCTTCTGCCTGGTCTTGGCGCGCTCAACGGCGTTCGCTCGCAGGTGGAAAGGGCAGTATTGCAGCGACCCTGGAGCAAGGACGGCGCCGCACATGACACATCGCCCTTTCGCCCGTTGTTTTTGTCGCCACCTGCGGTTGCGTTGCAGGTGGGCATCTGCACATCTCTGGCAAAAGCGTCGGTTGGGCCGGGCCTTTTCCCCGCACAGCACACACAGTCCGTGCGCCAGCCGGAAGGCGACCCGCTCTGACGGCATCTCACGCCTTGCCCTTGACGCGCTCGACGGTGCGCATGGTGCCAAACCCGAGCAGTGCGCCGAGCAGGGTAATCAGGGTCTGCATCTCCAGCGTCGGCATCTCGGGGATCACTACCGTCGAGCCTGTCAGCAGGCAGATAACCTGGACAGCCCAAGGCAGCAGCAGCCGCAGCAGGAACTGATAGCCGCAGGCCACGGCGCACACCCAGCCGAGAAACGGCCGCCATCCACCCTTGAACAGCGAGCCGCTGGCGGCGTCGATTTTGTTGATCTCCACCTGTCCCAGCCGCACGTCGCCTTCGAGCTTCTGCGCGGCGGCCTCCAGGGCGTCAAGACGCTCCAGCTGCGCGGCCATCTGCTCGGATGTCAGTACCTCCTTGCCGGTAAACGCGGCCCGCAGGTCTTTGGCCATGGAGCCGATGCCGGTGGCCAGCCCCTCAACCCCGCCTTTGGCCAGATCGGAAAAGAATGACATTATGCCCTCTCTTTCTTGAAGCACTGCTCACATTCGGGGGTATAGGCTTTGCCGCACAGGATCTTGCACTTGGCGGTGGTTTCCTCCAGCCCCGTGCAGACGGTAGCGGCACAGACCAACGCCCCCTTGCCCGCTGCGGGACAGTAACCGGTCGCGCTGTTGCCACATCGCCCCCACGACTCGCTCATTGTGCCCCCTCGATCTGGATGTGCGGACTATCTTTAAGGTAAGAAATTGCTGCTTTGAGTTTGTCTATAGAGTCGTCGAACGACCCTAAGCCTAGGTTGCATTTTGTACATAAAATGCCTCGGACAACCCCTGTATCATGACAGTGATCTATGCAGACCCTCGCATCTGACCCACAGATCATGCACTCATAGACGCCTATGTCCTCTTTGGCCACACCGTATGTGCTGCGTTCCCAATTTATTCTCACGGCATCTGGGTTTTTTGCCCTGCGTTCCTTCATGTATTCTCGGTGCCTCGCTTTTTCTTTTTCGTGATCCCGTTGCCGGTATCGGCAGACCTTGCATACTTTCCTTGGATTTGGTCTGTCTTTTTGCTTCTCAAACTCACTAATGGCCTTTACTTCTCCGCAGGCGACGCACTTTTGGGTTTTTATCACAACTACCCCCGCTCAATCTGTATGTGAGGCCCGTCTTTAAAAGTCCAGTCCCCGCCCCAGGTAATCTTCAACCCGTACTCGTCGGCGGCCTGCTTGAAGGCATCGGCTACCTGCTGATAGTAAGGCATCTCCCAAGTAATCTTGCCGTCCACGTACACGGCGAAGTCGATGGCCTCGCCCTTGAGATGGCGGCTGTGCAGCGTGGTAGACTTGCCCTCGGCCAGCAGGCGCTTTTGGCGCTCCAGCGAACGCAGCCCCTCGGTAACGCCGAAGTCGTGCGGCGACAGCGACAGGGCGCGGTAAGCGATGCCGACCAGCGACGGATGCACACCCTTTAGGTTGTCGATACTGCGTCTTCCGAACCGGTACATATCACTCCTCCTTGTACTTATGCACACCGCTGCCGGTCAGGACGTGGTGCTCAGTCTCCAGCTTGGTCAGACGGTTGTCGGTGTGGGCCATCCACTGCTGCACCTCGCGGGTGGCGGACAGCAGCCCGGTCTTGACCTCATCCAATGCTTGGGTCAAGGTAACGATGGTGCGGTTGAACAGCGACTCCTCCTGCTTCTTGGTCAAGCGGTACTGCCAGCCGAGCACACCGAGCAGCAACACGAAGCTGGTGCCCGCCATCCCTGCCAATGTCAAGACGACCCCTGGGTTATTGGCAATGAATGTCTCCACCGCCACCTCCTTGTGTGACGGGCTACAGCCCTATTGCTAACACAATAACCGCACCGACCGTCCAGCCGGCCAATCCGGCGAGGATGTCGTTAATGTCTTGAGTGCCACTGCGAAGCAGCCAGGCAGGCACCCACGGTAACCGTTCGCGTATCTCCTCGGCATGGGCATCCAGCGTCTCCTTGAGGATCAACACGCCCAGTGCCGCCAGCAACGACCCGCACAGGGAGAACGGCCCGATCAGCAGGGCGATGAGCATGCCTGCAACAACGTGATACAGTTTGTCCTTTTGGATCACCATAGTGTGCCTCCGATTCCGATGAGCCAGTAATAGTGCCGCTCCATGCCGTGCCCGCCCCACGCCTTGCGATCTACCGGGACGTAATACTCGGTGAAGCCGTGCAGACGCCGTGGCCCGATCTCCAGCCGATCGGTGATGCCGACCCGCACCGTCTCGATGTCCCAGTCACTGTTTCGCCACGCATCAGGAACGCCGTGGCCCACCTGTGCGGGCGTGCGCCAGGTCTGGCACCCCCACAGGTCAATCTGTACCTCGTTGCGCAGGTATTTAAAATGAATGCTTGGCTTGATCTGCAGCCGGTACCGTGCCACCTTATCGCCCACCACCGGTTCGTTGTGCGGCGGAGAAAGCGTCAGGTTGTACCGCACCTCGGTATGCTCAGCCAGCCAGTTGCCGGCAAGAGCTGCCGACGGTAGCAGCAGTAACAAGATAAAAGCGAGCAGATGTTTCACGGTGTCTCCTTATCTGAGAACGGCGCTGTCGCCTTCGTCCGGCTCGATGCAGCGGGCGCAGTGCCCCTCGCCGAAAATACGGTCGAGGATGATTTCAAGAACCTTGGCGACCTTGCCGCCCTTGGCCGCACGTTTGCCGACCCTGCCACAAATCATCTCGTCCTCGTCTCCACCGGTGAGGGCGTTGAGGCCCTGGCTGATGGCCCGCAGGTTGTTGGCGTAGTAGCGCTGCCACGAAAATGTCATAGCTTAGAACCTCCCAAGGTAGACGGGTGTGGTGGCAATCACGTTGCCCTGTTCGTCGCGCACGTCCTGTGTGCCGGTCTGGAACAGCATCTCCGTGTAAATGACGTTACCCTCTTCGTCCACCTCGCCGATGTCTACCATGTCCTGCCCATGTCGCTCGACACAGATGAGCTCAGCAATCGGATTTGGAAAATTCTCTTCTATATATTCCAAAGCTTGAGAATACGCGATACCTATTAGCACGCGCATGTAGCCGTTTGACACCGGCGTGTTACAGAACCCGCATCGGTTTTCAAGACAGTCCTCTTCCGGACGCCCTCCCTCCCCGAAATTGTCCAGGGAGAATTGCGCCAGTTCGCGGATAGCTGCATCGGGGTCGGCGTCGTAGGGTGCTTTAAGTTTGAGGATCGCGGTTACTTTGTCTTCCATGTTATATCCTCCCCAAAGCAAGCTGTGACATCAGCCATGCTTGCGGCTCGACCGATGCAGGTACGGTAATCACCTCGACAAATGGCATGTTGGCGCAAACGTGGCTGGAGTTGTTGACCGCACCGTTCTGGTAGGTTGCCGCAATGGAAGCGTTGGCAATCCCGTTGGCGTCCGTCAGGGAGACAAACTCACTCCATGCACTCCACGCCGAACCGCTCCACGATCTGAACGCTATGCCCATACCGTGGACGCTGTGCTGATAAATCAGCGCCTCGTACAGCGTATCGGCGGCATGGGTCAAGCTGGCCTGCACAACATGGTTGGCTCCCGCCAGACGCTTGGTGTAGGTCAGCGTGGTCGGTGCCAGATCAAGCCGTGTGGCGTTGTCGGCGTCGGTATAGCTGCCCCACAGTGCCGCCGTCTGTCCTGCTGCCGTGGGACGGAAACGGGCGCGAATGGCCCAGTTGTTGAGCGCGGCTAAAGCCGTCCCTGCCGTGGGGCGGGTAAGGTTGGCAGCGGGGCGGGTGAGAAAGGTTAAAGGGTCAGCGCCGGTGGAGTCCTTGCAAATGGGGCTGGTGAGGAACGCTCCCTCTTCAAGTTGT
>Ga0265295_1005518_pt1 | contig 16016 bp, 13 predicted proteins | sample Munlansysbiofilm_FD_192503 | JGI IMG/M metagenome (GOLD analysis project Ga0265295, IMG submission 192503) | Leachate microbial communities from a municipal landfill in Southern Ontario, Canada - Methane capture system biofilm | ecosystem: Engineered > Solid waste > Landfill > Unclassified ... | reverse complement strand
AGCTGGCTGGCGAGCACACTGGCGTATTTACTGGTAAAGGCCGTAACTGGGGTGGTTCACTTATTCGTCCTGAAGCTACTGGTTTTGGTGGTATCTATTTTATTGCCCACCAGCTTAAAACCAAAGGTCTTGATTTCAAAGGCAAAACCGTAGCCCTTTCAGGATTTGGTAACGTGGCTTGGGGTGCTGCTATTAAAGCTACCGAGTTTGGTGCCAAAGTGGTTACCATTTCTGGCCCCGACGGTTACATCTACGATGAGGCTGGCCTTAACGAGGAGAAGATTGAGTATATGCTCGAGCTTCGCAACTCGAACCAAGATATCGTTGAGCCATACGCCAAGAAATTCCCTGGCTCTAAGTTTGTTGCTGGTAAAAAGCCTTGGGAAGTTAAGGTTGATATCGCTATCCCTTGTGCAATCCAAAACGAGCTTAACGGCGACGATGCTGCTACCCTTGTGAAGAACGGCGTATTGTGCGTTACCGAATTGTCAAATATGGGTTGTACTCCAGAAGCTATCGAAACTTTTATCAAGCATAAAATTCCTTTCGGTCCGGGTAAAGCAGCCAATGCTGGTGGTGTAGCCACATCTGGTTTGGAAATGACTCAAAACAGCATGAAGCTTAGCTGGACTCGCGAAGAGGTTGATGAGAAACTTCAGCAAATCATGGAGAACATCCACCACGCTTGCGTTGAGTACGGAACCGAAGCCGATGGTTATGTAAACTACGTAAAAGGTGCTAACATTGCTGGCTTCATGAAGGTAGCTAACTCAATGTGCGATCTTGGTTTGGTAATGTAACTCCAACTATAATCAACAAAAAAGGGGGCAAATGCTCCCTTTTTTTTATTCCCTAATTTTATCTAAAATCCTATTCAACTCTGTTACCTCATCGAGGGTTAAATTTCCTAAAAGCGTTTCCACGTGCTTTTCCCAAGCGAGCAAGCTGGCTAACAGATCAAGCCCCCTTGGGGTTATGTCAACCGAGCGCTGTCGTTTATCCAACGAATTTGAAGAGCTGGTAACAAGTCCTTTCTCTTGAAGCCTATCCACCAAGCGGCTAACATCGGGATTGCGATCGAGCATTCGCTCCTTAATAAACCCCACATTTAAGGGTGCCTCATCCTTAAAGCCCCGAAGTATACGCAGCACATTGTACTGCTGCTCGGTTAGCCCATGCTTTTTTAGCTCCCGGAAGAAATCGTAGCTCAAGCTACGTGCGGTATACGAAAGGTTAATGAATCCCTTGTGGTACTCATTCCTAAATCGCCCCTTAATCTCATCCTCAATTCTCATACTTATTCTATTTACCACTCCAAATTTAAAACAAAAAACCCACTGGCAAAACTTACCAATGGGTTAAGGGAGGACTGAATAGTGGATTAAAAGCGCAATTAGCCGCGGAGGGGTTTAAGCGCACTACCCCATGCTACAACCTGACCAATCATAGCATTAACCGAATCGGCCTGATGTGGTGCTGGCTTAAACACGCTAAAGTTCTCAAAATCGGTGAATAGCGATAGCGACACCTGTGCCCTCACATCGGCAATTTGTAGCTCAGCCATGATTTGCCTAAGCTGCTCAACCGCACGAACACCTCCTGCCGAACCAAACCCAACAAAACCAGCAGCCTTATTGTTCCATTCGGCATAAATATAGTCGATAGCATTTTTAAGCGCACCTGTGGGTGCGTGGTTGTACTCAGGGGTAACAAAGATAAATGCATCCAAAGAGCCAATCTTCTCGGCCCATACCTTGGTGTGATCCTTAGCGTACTGATTCATGGCAGGTGGAACGGGCTCATCGAGCAGTGGCAACTTGTAATCTGCTATATCTATCACCTCAAACTGAGCATCATCTCGTTGCTTGGCTATTTCATAAACCCACTTTGCTACTGCCTCGGAGTTGCGACCTGGTCGTGTGCTCCCAATAATAATTCCAATCTTAATCATATCTCAATGCAATTTTAGTTGTTGTTTAGTTCGATTTATAAACCTTGGATTTTATATGTTATAACATATATTTTAATGATATGTTCAAAAAGGATATAAAAGATTTGAAGATTTTTCCTAAAAATATCTTTGCAAATGAACAAGCAAAGCCTACCCACGTTACCACTTGAATTGGAAAAGTTCACTATTTTTGCTCATCAACAAATTTTAAATAAAAATCATTCGCAACATGCAAACATCAAGTATTATATACCTAGGCGAGCTGCGCACCGAGGCGGTTCATAAACTATCGGGAAATAAATTGATTACCGATGCCCCACCCGATAATCAGGGGAAAGGCGAATACTTCTCGCCCACCGATTTGCTGGCCACCTCGCTGGGCAGCTGTATGCTCACCATTATGGGCATTGCAGCGCGTACCCACGGTTTCGATATCGATGGTACCAAGGTGGCCATCACCAAGGTAATGGGAACCAACCCGCGCAGGGTGGTTGAAATTGTGGTTGAGCTAACTTTCCCCCACAATAGCTATAGCCCCAAGGAGCGAAAACTCCTTGAGCTATCAGCCAAGGAATGCCCTGTGGCCAACAGCCTCCACCCCGATTTGAAGCAAATGGTGAAGTTTGAGTTTGTACAGTAAGATTACCTAAAAAAATGCAACAGCTCTGTTCCAAAAAAGCGCTGTTGCATTTTGCCATTTTTTTACAGATATTTACAGCAATACTAGTGATATGAAATCAGCCACTAAAATTGCCCTGCTGGCCATTGCCCTAGCCTTTACGCTAAAAGCGTGCGACAAGCCCAGCTATCCCGAAAACTCTATTCTGGGTACATGGCGATGCTTCGAGGAGGGTTCCGTTTCAGGGTATCGACAATACAATGTGAGCCTTGATTACAATGGTACTGATTCGACAATGATTAAGATTTATAACTTTTACAACCTTGGCTTCGAGGTGGAGACCTACGCCACCGTGTCGGACACCCTAATTGAATTACTTGGCACCAATACTTACAACGATTTCTCGGGCACCGGCCACATCGAGCGCGACTATAGCGCCATATACTGGCGATTCTCCTACTCGGGCATATCAGGCTCGGATCCACAGGTTGAAGCTGCTTTTAGACGTTTCTAGAGCCGGTGAAAACCCGTTAAATCCCATTCAACAGCTAAATATCAAAATCAATAAAACAAATACGACATGAGAACAACCGTTTACAAAACGATTTGCCTTGCCATTGCCCTTTGGCTTGGAGGCAACGTGGCATTTGCCAATGGCAATAACAACACCTTTATTCCCAGCAAACTTTTTGAGCTGGAGTCGGTGGGCGAGGTAGCTCTTTCGCCTAGTAAGGAGGTGATTGCCTACACCGTAACCGTTCCTCGCCCCATGGATCATAAGCCGGGCGGCGACTATCGCGAGCTGCATTTGGTAAACCTAAAATCAAAGGAGGTTACCAAGCTAATTACGGGCGAGGTATCAGTATTCTCGTTGGGATGGACTCCCAATGGCAAAGCCATAACGTTCAGGGCTAATAGACCCGAAGCCAGAGGAACACAGGTGTACAAAATTGATATCGACAGCCAAGAGGTGGAGCTCGTGCTTAACCATAGCGCATCGGTGTCGCAGTACCACCTTTTGGAAAACGCAATGGTATTCACATCGCTAAACGATGACGACCCTACCCGTGTTGAGCTCCGCGAAAAGGGCTTTAACATTGAGATATTTGAGGAGGAGTGGCGTCATATCAACCTATATATCCACGACTTTGCAACAAACGAAACCCGCCAGCTAACCAAGGATGTAACCGTGTTCGACTTCGCGGTTTCGCCCAATGGCAAGATGGTTGCCGCTGCAATAGCACCGCAGAATTTGGTGGACGACTCCTACATGTTCAAGCGCGTTCATACTATCGATATGGAAAGCGGCGAAATGTCTCAGCTGGTGGACAATCCTGGCAAGTTGGGCAATATGGTGTGGAGCCCCGATGGTAAAAAGTTAGCCTTCCGCTCAGCATCGAAACTAGAGGATTCGGTTGTGGGTAGCCTATTCGTTGTGGATGTTCCCAACAGCCAAAAATTTGCAGAGCTACGCAACTACGCCGAGGGGCTTGAGATGTCAATCATTGATATGGGCTGGAAGGATAACTCCACCCTACTATTTGCTGCCGAGGAGGGGGTAGACATTGTGCTAAGCGAGCAGAAGCTGAAAGCCAAGGCAAGAACCAGTCTGACTAACCCGGGCGACGTGGTATTTCGTCGCTTTCAGCATATTGATGGACTGGTAGCATTTGCAGGTCATACGCCTGCGCATCCCACCGAAGTATTTACCTTTGGCGTGAAGGGGAAAAATCTTGAACGAATTACCCAGCACAACCCTTGGTTGGCCAATGTGAAGCTGGCTAAGCAGCGTAAGTTCGAGTACGAGGCCCGCGATGGAATGCGCATTGAGGGTGTATTGGTTTATCCGCTTAATTTTCAGGAGGGACAGTCGTACCCGCTTATCACCTATATTCACGGTGGCCCCGAGGCAGCCGTTCAGAATGGTTGGACGACTAACTACTCCACCTGGGGACAATATGCTGCTGCACGCGACATGTTTGTTTTCATGCCCAACTACAGGGCCAGCTCGGGTCGTGGTGTCGATTTCTCCATGGTAGGCTATGGCGACCTAGTTGGTGTGGAGTACGATGATGTGCTGGATGGTATCGATAACCTTATTGAGATTGGCTATGTTGACAAGAATCGCGTTGGCTTGGGGGGTGGTTCTTACGGTGGATACTTCGCGGCATGGTCGGCCACCAAGCATACCGAACGATTTGCAGCATCGGTGGTATTTGTTGGTATTAGCAATCAGGTTTCAAAGCGCAATACCACCGATATACCCTGGGAAGATTACCATGTTCATTGGGGATTTTGGAATCATGAGAACCTAGAGAAGGTATGGGGCGCAAGCCCAATTAAGTACGCTCACCAGAGCAAAACGCCAACCCTAATCCTGCATGGAACCCATGATTCACGCATCCATCCCGAGCAGGGACTACAGCTTTACCGAGCCCTTAAGCTACACGGCGAGGCGCCCGTTCGGCTGGTGTGGTACCCCAACGAGGGCCATGGCAACCGAATAAACCTGAATCGTTACGACTACCTCCTACGCACGTTGCAATGGTTCGAGTACTATCTAAATCCTGAAAACTCAAGGAGCGAAATTCCTGAAAAATATCTGCAATACTAAATGCACAAGGCAAAGCGAGGGGTACATTTACTCCTCGCTTCGCTTTACATAGGATTGTTAGTAAGCAATAATACTTTACCTTTGCATCAAATACATTAAAGGGATGGCTGAAATTGGAAAAACCAACAACCTGCGGGTTGTGAAAAAGATTAGCATAGGCTGCTACCTCGATGGTGGTGAGCACGGTGAGATTTTGCTACCTCGTCGCTATGTACCCGAGGATATTAAGGTTGACGAGTACATCGATGTTTTTATCTACTTCGACTCGGAGGATAGGATTATAGCCACCACCGAGGAGCCCAAGATTAAGCTGGGCGAAATTGCCATGCTAAAGGTGGTGTCGGTTACCCATGCCGGCGCATTCCTCGACTGGGGACTTCCCAAGGACATCTTTGTGCCGTTCAAGGAGCAGAAACAGCGAATGGAGGTGGATAAGTGGTACATCGTGGCCCTTTACATCGATTACGAGACCAACCGCTTGGCCGCATCGGCGAAGGTTGATAAGTTTCTCGACAACACACCTCCCGAATATGAAGTTGGACAGGAGGTAGATATATTGATATACAACAAAACCGACCTGGGCTACAGCGCCATTGTGAACAACGCCCACTGGGGCGTAATATATGAAAACGAGGTTTTCCGACACCTTAGCCGCGGCAAGCAGCTTAAAGGTTATATCAAAAAAATTCGCGATGACGAAAAAATCGACCTAATACTACAAAAGCCAGGCTACGAAAAGGTTGACGATATATCGAAAATCATCATTGACAAATTGGAGAAGAACAACGGCGTGCTGTGGCTAACCGACAAGAGCGCCCCCGAAGAGATATACGGCTTGCTGGGCATCAGTAAAAAGGTTTTCAAAAAGGCCATAGGCGCGCTGTACAAGGCGAAGCTTATAACCCTTGAGGAGAAGGGAATAAGGCTGGTGGAATAGTAGCTGCTTGATGTGAAATTCTTTCTAATTCACCTCTATCGACATACTGCAAGCGTAACCCGGATACCGCACGACTCCCGTCTTGAGGTAACTAAGATTTTGTTGTATCAAATGCCACATAAGTGACTCGTGCGGTAGCAGTGGACTTCTAGAAATTTTAGTCGTTATCTAACAATTTATAATTTCGGCTAGGGCTATTCCGCCTGCCAAAGAAAATGCAATAAATAATATGGATACTCAATGTGTTGCCTAAAATGGTCACAATTAGCAGTATAGTAGGTCGTTATGTAAGATTTTGAGAAATCAACAGATTTATCACTAGACCAATAGGCTATATGTCGAAATAGGTATAACATTGAGTATTCGTTTAAAATTTAATGGTTGTTTTCATCCCTGTTTGGCAAAAGATATCAGGGCTAAAGCCCAGCTTCTCATTAGAATTCTTAACCCTGCCCTAAAGGACAGGGTTATTGTTTTCGTTCATTGAGGTATGAATCATATCATATAAACCTGTGGAATGAAGTTGGGAGGCCCTGGAGGCGTTTGAATCCCAGTAATGGTAATTGTATTGGTAATAAGGGAGTAAATCACCTCATCCTTCCTCATAGAGCGTACAGCCAAGGGGCGGGAACAACCCAAGGTTACGGAGCACAACACCCCTCATACCGCCCTCGAGCCTACCTAACTCCCGAAACATATCGCGGGTAGTTTTGGAGAAAACCACCTTTCTGTTCCATCTAACAATCTTGTATAATAAGCGAACCTTCCCTTGCGCTACATACTTTTTGGATGGAACCGAGCCATGACCCGAGGTGTTCATGCTATGCGTGAGCTTTAGCCAGAGGGAACGTTTAAAGGTAGTGGAAATGGTGAACACCTTTTTGTTGGGGTCGTTCGCCAGCAGCTGCATTACCGCCATACCCTTACTATCTATTGCTCCCCGACCCCAAACCTGCCCATTGGCAATGGTTCCCGAAAATGGTGGTTAAGTAAACTGTTCGCAGTTCTCGGCAGGAACAACATCAATATGGTTAAGGAAAATAATGTTGAGCTGGTTAAACGAGAGCGGATACAAAGAGGCGGAAAAATTGAAAATATCGGTGTGGTTTGTAAAAACCTCTATGTGCATACCCTTAATCATAGCCATGGTGGCAAGGTATTGGCCAGCGGGCATCACCCGTTACCGATGCATACTGAATGTAGTCGCTAATAAAAACGGCAGAGTGAGGGATGGAATCGTGCTGAACATAAGCATTTAAGGCAGTATGAAGAGATTGAAAAGAAACGATTACAAAGAGAATGATTGCAGTAGCAAGATTTCGCGTAAAGAATTAGGTTAGCCTGTTTGTGATGTCGAAGAAGAATTGATTTCTAAGCCCACTCACAATTACCCAACCTCAAATTTATTTGATATAGGGTGTCTATAAAATGATAAGCTAATACCTGTTGGCATTTAGCATGACCAAAGTGCAGTCGAAAACGACCTCAATACCATTCTCACGGGCAAGTTTAAACAGCTCGGGGTTTTCGGTACCTGGGTTAAAAATTATGCGCTTGGGCTTAAGCCCAATGATGTAGTCGATGTAATCTCGCTGCCTGTATGGGTTAAGGTATAGCGAAACGGTATGGATATCGGTAGGGAAAACCGGATAGTCTAGTATTTGCACGCCCTCAACCTCACCCGGACGAGCACCAATGGCGACAACCTCAATATTGTGGTTAACCAAACTTTTTATGGCCAGCAGGGAGAAGCGCCCTTGTCGGGTACTAGCACCAAGCACCAGCGTTTTCTTGCTCATATTAAGTCGTTTTGTATAGCATCACAACGGCATAGGCCGATATACCTTTCTCGCTACCAACAAAGCCCAACTTCTCGGTGGTAGTAGCCTTAACCGATACGCTGCCCTTATCAAGGGACAAAATCTCCTCCAGCGTTTGCTGCATCAAGGGGATAAAATCCCTTAGCTTGGGGCGTTGTAGGCATACGGTGGAGTCGATATTGCCGATGGTGTAACCCTCATCGGCAATAATTTGAGCGGTTTTTTTAAGGATGATTTTGCTGTCGATTCCCTTAAGCGACGGGTCTGTATCGGGGAAATGGTAGCCGATATCGCGCTGGGCAACGGCCCCCAGCAGGGCATCGCAGATGGCGTGGATTAGCACATCGCCATCGGAATGGCCAACGGAGCCAAGGTGGTGATCGACCTTTAGCCCGCCAATCCACAGATCGTAACCTGGGGCCAAGGCATGAACATCGTATCCTACACCTATCCTAAAATTCATCGCTGCTGCTGGTTTCGTTGTCCGGGACGCACAGGTTCAAACTCGAACGACAAGGTAAACCTAAACGTATTGGCCAGGGGGTTAGAGAGCCCTGCAGTTGGAATAAGGTATGCAAAATCGAGATTGAAAACATTGTACTTAACACCTGCTCCAAGGGTGAAATACTTTCGGTTTCCTTTGGTTGAGTGCTCATCGAAATAGCCTGCCCTTATGGCGAACTGGCCAGCATAGAGATACTCAATCCCGGCCGATAAGCTCACCTCGCGAAGTTCCTCGCGGAATCCTCCCGGCGCATCGTAGAATGATTGCAGCATACCAGTAAGCACAGGCACATCGGGGTTCATCCCTTTTAAAATCTCACCGGTTTCGGTATTCCAAATGGGAGGCGTTGGTACAAGTAGCTTGTTCCCGTCAACCATAAACGACACCTTGTTGTACTGATCCATATCGATGCTAAACCGTCCACCAATCCTCATATTTATAGGGATAAACATTTTGTTGGGATCCTCACTGTACGACATCTTAGCACCAATGTTTGAAATGTTTACGCCCAGCGCCAGCTCGGCATCCTTACTATCGACAACTAGCGGAGTTTGATAGTACGATGATATGTCGGCAGCAACGGAGTTGCCTGCTTTGGATTCGGATTGGCCAGGCTGAGAATAACCTCCGGTTAAGTCGGAGCGAATGTAACGAAACGCTAAGCTACCGCTTATCTTGTCGGAGAATTTCCGAGAATAGGCTGCATCCAAAGCAAACTCGTTGGCATTATGGTCGAGCAATCTGGTTCCCCGCTCATCGGTAAAAATTATGGTCCCCATGGAGAAGTATAGCAGCGATGCGCTCACCACTTGCTGCTCATCAAATCGGTAGTACCCCACGAGGTAGTTTAGATCCATATCCTTGATAAGGTTTTGCAACCATGGCGTATACGAGTATGCAACACCCCAACTTTTATCGATAAAGGCATACTTTGCGGGATTCCAATGCTGACTATTGGCATCGGGGAGAGAAGCAGCCCCCAAATCGCCCATTGATGCTGCTCTGGAATCGGGGGCTATGGTTAGAAAAGGAACGGCAACCCTTAGGGCATTTAAACCACCTACAAAATCAAGTTCCTCTTGAGATTGGGATGATACAGACATGGAAAAGACCAAGGAAATAGATAGTAAAACTATTAATCGTTTAATCATCATATTTAGAATTTAGAATCGCAAAATTAGTTGAAATGATAACATTAAAAAATTTGGTTTAGTATTCGCACCCTATTTTAAAATCACCAACTTCTGGTAGGCTTGTGCTGTTTGACCATTGCCGAGCCTTACCGTAAGCCTATAGAAGTATACGCCTCGGCCTATCCTATCACCAAAATCGTCGAGGCCATCCCAAGCAATGGGACCAATGCGGTAGCTACCATCGCCGGGTGCAAAATGGCTAATGGTTTTAACCAACCTCCCCGAAGGACTAAATATCTGAATAATAATGTCAGAATCCTCGTATGGCCTATTGTACTCAAAGTAAAAAGCAGTACTCTCTGTGAATGGGTTGGGGTAGTTAAGTATATGCTTCAAGGTTAGCTCATCGTCGAGCTGCACCGTAAAATCAATTTCACTCTCAGCGCTATTGTTGTATACATCCCAAGCCTTTACCCTAAGCTTGTGTGGGCCTGGCTTTAACCCCGATAGTTGGTACTCGGCTTTACCCTTCTGGTAGCTATCTATATCGGCCACGTAGTAATCGTTTAGCACGTAGGTTTGCTCGTTCTCGCCTATAAGGGTTGCGGTTAAATCATGGCCAATGCCAACACCAGTGGTATTTATTCCAGAGCTATCGAAAAGATGCACTAACAGCTTCGGATTCTGATCGGTGATGCCACCGCTTACAAACCTGTCGGTATTCATAAATATATTTATTGTTGGTCCCTCCTTATCAAGGCCAGCATCCTGACCAATTCCTCCAACAATAAAGTCTTCAAAAACACCTGAAGAGGGCGAACTTGCACCTTTGGCAAATAGGCTAAACCTACCATTACCATAGCCATACATAATATCCTTTGGAACAATAAAGGTTGCGCTAAAAGCGCCATCAGCTAACGATGATCGACCTCGGTAAATACTATTCTCGCGAGTTGTGTACACAAAAGGCACACCACCCCTATTGGCTAGGGTTGTTACCGTTTTGGCCTTATCGTACAGCGTAAACTCCACCTCACCCATTACACTACTGTCATTTTTAGGGTTTGCAATTTGGCCTACAATCTCAACCTTCGAGAGCGCTCTAAGCGTATCCGAATCGTTTCCAACATCAACACCATTAATCTTGGTGATATCAACAGGATTGCTTGCGTAATGCAGCTGCAAAGCCGGGTCGCCAAGCAGCATGAAGTTACGCTTATTCACCTGCCCACTGGTTGCAACCTTGGTTAGCCTAACCACATCGCCCAAACGGTAGTGCTTACCAATATCGCTTGGCAGGGTGCTTTCTCTCTCGGCAAAAACGTAATGAATAAAGTTTCGGTTAAGCGTAAAGTTTGGATTGGCGTACACCACCCTTGATGTTGACACCAGGGCCACGCTTCCACCCAAAGGGGAGAAAAGGGTGTGCTCACCAGCCGACTTATAGGCAAAATCATCGAAACGGCTATACTCGCAGGTTGCGGTAACAAAAAGGGAAAGCTTATCAAAATTCCTCCATCCCTGAATATCGTTAACCATAATAACCTGTTCATGAGCAAGCCATCGGGCGTTTGCATGTCCAACGTAATTCATAATCAGGGCGCCCTGGTTGGCACGATTATTAATAGCATTGGTTACCCCGGGATACCTGTCGCCCGACGACATTGACTCCAAAGGGAAAGCATCAAAATAGATCTTATCAATATTGTACTGAGGATGATTCTCCTCGACGTACTGAGCATGCAAATCGGCATCGCGCATATGAAGGTTCCCGTCGCCATCGTCGCCAATAAAACAGAGTTGATTATTCCAGGCCCCCTGCGATGCAGGGCTAAGGTAATTTCGTATTTTTCTCACAGCAACATCGGCTTCAGGTTGCGATGAGCAGGGAATTCGTCCGATACCTAAATCTAAAAGTCCTGTCGCCTCCCCCTCGTTCTCGTCGAGCAAACCAAAAAAATCATCGGAAACAAACGAGCTAGTTACGTGCAACGAATTCTCGGACTGAAAAGTGGGAATAAAGTTGGTGTTCTGTGGAGAAACGCCCCGATTGTCGTACGACCCATCGCCAAAAAGGAGCAAGTACTTGGGCATGTCCACCTCGGAAGTTGAACGCTGGTAGAACATCCGCATCATATTACGGATTGCGCTCACATCGGGGTTTCCTGATGAATACTCATTGTAAACCTGCTGGCTAGTAACTACCAACGATTTTAACCCGCTATGATTGCTATGGATTTGTGCAAGCTCCTGGGCTTGTGAAATGAAATCGGGGTGGGCAACAATCACCATATCGGGCTGAGGCTCGGCATGAATATTTTGGTTTGGCACCTCTCCTTCAAACCTTACACTGAAAGCCTGAGGGGGTGTGAAGGCTACAAACTCTCTGAGCATATCTGTTTCAACCCTAATGCTAGACACGCCACCCGAAGTTGTCACCTCAAGATTTTTAGGACTAAAAAAGTTGGTAATATCCCACACCACGAGGTTCTGGGGTGTATTCGAAATAGAAAACTGGGTAATTTCGTTGGTACCAACCGATTTCACATCACGGAAAAGCAGCTGGGTGCTACCCATTTGCAATTGCTGCCGTGCATTAACGGTAATATAATCGAGCCAACCTTTGGCTGCTGGTGTAGGTTTATTATAGGTTAGTTCGAGCTGGAGCTCCCCCTGGCTATAGCCAAATGTATAGGTTTGTATGTTTTCAGCTGCAAAATTGGTGTACTGGCTGGCAGTATTAACCGATGCTATCGGCAAACCTCCTACGCTGCTTCCATTGGCCTTGAGGTTGTAGCTGCTAGCTACCGAAGAGCGGGCAGCTGCCCTAAGCCTTACCTTGGCAGTACCATTGGCTACAGGGGAATTTAAACCCGTATTAAAGCTTCGCGAAGTGTAAACATCAAATGACTCGCCAAACCACTGCCTCCCCGACTTAATTAGGTTTGTATCATTCCGCTCGAAAAACACAAGGGCATCGTACTCACTGCTTACGCGAGTAGGGTTGCCCACAGCCCCGCTTTGCTCAGAGACTCTGAGTGGGTTAGGTCGACTGGTTGTTACGAAATACTTTATGGTTGTGGCGTAATCATGGATTTTATGCTCAAAAAAATCATCCTCTTCATTGTATATCCAAGTGGATGGCCCGTTTGTAAAAAAGTAAATATAGTCGCCCTTATTGAACACCCCATCTGTGCCCTTGTCTACCCAAACAGGAATTTGCACCAAATCATCGAGCGAGGGTTCATTATTCCAGAAAGGCAGCTGTTTCCCGTCATGTCCCCATATCGAAACATTTTCAAGATTACTTAACCCCATCCCTAGCAGCTCATCGTATCCTATTCTGTGAACACCCGTAGCACTTACCGACAACATATACCACTTACCAGATGATAAAACTGACTGAGAGGCTGTCTTCCTTTCAACCCCTTTGGCATATGATTCATGTGATATTACATCAACCTGTAAGTCGAACCCTATCATCTTTTCAACCCGACCGGTTGATGGGTTGAGCCGGAGCGTGGGTATGGCAAATTGTAGATAGGTTTCACCCCGCGATTTATGCACTGTATAAATAGGTTGCTGTTCAGAAATTACTTGAGGCTTTAAGCCACCAATGACTTGTTGCTCAACACTGCTCAGTAAATCAAATCGTACTTCGGATAAAGATAAGCTGAGCTGATCAGTATCTGTAACAGAATTGGGGATAGGAACTAAATCGGCATAAAAGGGTAACATTGTCTCTACATCAGGGTAGTGGATTTTCTCCTCAAACCAGAGGTGTTCATTATAGACCACCTTTTCTGAGGCTTTATACTGATAATTTGCCTTCGCAATGCTATCGACAGGCCACCGAATTTCTCGCGAAATTCGTTGAGCAAATCCGCTGCTTGAGAAGAATAAAATGGTACAGAATAGTGTGATTAATCTAAACATTGGATATTTGGCTTATTTTTGCAAATAAACAAAAAGTTTGCTTTAACTTTAAGCACAAAATATAAACGCTTTCTCTGAGTTTTTATTTTTAAGAACTAAATCGATACAAAAAGAGTCACAAGGTATGTGTTTTAAAAATAATTCGTACTTCATCAACCCGATGAATAGTTTTTAAGTGCCCTTTTTTCTTATTGATATATGAGCTATAGGAAATACATAGTCTTTGTTTTTACTATTCTTTCATTCTCCGTATTTACATATGGTCAGGACGCTAGCTTTGCACAATTTTTCTCAAACCAGCTCTACCTAAACCCTGCCTATGCAGGAAACCCAAAATATCAAAGAGCATCGGTGGTTTATCGCAATCAGTGGCTTACTCGCCAGTCGCCCTACATGACATATGGCGTTAGCTATGATCGATTTTTCATCGATCAGAATAGTGGCCTGGGTGTAAACCTAATAAATGATATGCAAGCCCTAGGCGCACTTAACTGGTTAACGCTCGATGTTATGTACTCCTATAATGTTAGGGTCGCATACAACGCTCAAATCAGAGGTGGCATTCAGGCCGGCGGAATATTAAAATCGCAAAGCACCAGAAACCTTATCTTCCCCGATATGGTTGATCCTAGTACAGGACAAGTAGCAGGAAGCCCAGGCTACTCGGGGACTACCCGTGTAATGCCCGATTTTGCAGTCGGTGTTCTTGGCGAATGGGACATATTTTATGGAGGCATTGCAGTTCATCATCTACTTGAACCCATCGATTCCCGGGTTGATGACAACATAACGAAGCTTCCTCGTAAGTACACGGTTCACGTTGGCAGTGACATAAACCTCTACAAAAGGTACTTGATTAGAAAAAGTTTAATCTTTTCGCCAAACATAATATATCAGCAGCAAGCAGACTTTAAGCAGCTAAATGTGGGCGCCTACATATCTTACCTTAATGTGGTAGGAGGTTTCTGGATAAGGAACAGCTTAGGGCTATCAAATAGCACGTTCGTTTTTACGGTAGGCTACCATAATGTTAGCTATTCATTTGCATACAGTTACGACTTTAGCATTCTAAAAGGAGGCTTCAGGGGATTAAATACTTCATCACATGAAGTAACCTTTGGGGTAAATTTTGAGTATAAAAATAGGTCTCGAAAAAAAGTTCACACAATAAAAAGCCCTAAATTTTAGTTTTTTTTAAACGTGAGCAGCATAATTTAAAAGTATTATTTCTATATTTGAAGTTGTAAATGAGTTGAACTCAAAGGAAAAAACATCAACTATGAAATTGAAGCACAGTTACATTGTTTTGCTGTTGGCTGGTTCTACAGCAATTTCGTCATGCTCTATGTTTGGCGGGTCATCTGGTGAATCATCAACAACCGGTTGGAACTACAACGACCCCGAGTTCGGTGGATTTGAAGTTGTGCAGGATTACACCCCCAAGGCAGGGCCAGGACTTGTATTTATCGAGGGCGGTACCTTTATTATGGGTGGAGTAGAGCAGGATTTGATGTATGATTGGAATAACGTGAACCGTAGGGTAACCGTTGCTTCTTTCTACATGGACGAGACTGAGGTTAAAAACGTTGACTACCGCGAGTACCTTTACTGGCTCCGCAGGGTGTACGTTTCCTACCCAAATGTTTATCGCAATGCGCTCCCCGACACTCTAGTTTGGAGAAGCCCATTGGGGTATAACGACCCTTACGTTACCAACTATTTCCGTCACCCTGCATACAACGAGCATCCTGTTGTGGGTGTGAGCTGGCTTCAGGCAAACGATTATTGCCTATGGCGGAGCGACAGGGTAAACGAGATGCTTCTATACAAAGAAGGATACATCAACCTCGACCTACAACAGGTTGACGCTGAGAACTTCAACACAGATGCATACCTGCTAGGTATGTACGAGGCATCGGTACGTAATACTCGTCCCAGCATGAGGCCCGGTCAGGAGGAAGGTCGTAGGGTTTCATTCGAGGATGGTATCCTGTTACCAAAATATCGCTTACCCACTGAAGCTGAGTGGGAATACGCTGCCCAAGGCCTTATTGGCAACACCTACGATGAAAGAATTGTGGAAAGAAGAATTTACCCTTGGGATGGACATAACGTAAGGAATAGCAGCTCGAAAAACAGGGGGCAGATGATGGCCAACTTCCAGCGTGGACGGGGTGACTACATGGGTGTTGCTGGTAACCTAAACGACCGTGAGCATATCCCTGGAAATGTGAAATCGTACTGGCCTAACGACTACGGACTATACTGTATGGCTGGAAACGTTAACGAGTGGGTACTTGATGTATACCGCCCTGCTTCATTCGAAGATTTTGACGACTTCCGTCCATTCCGTGGTAATATTTTCAAAACACTTGATACTAACCCCGACGGCACCCCTAAAAGCGTTGATAGCTTAGGTAGGGTTAGATATAGAGACGTAACACCAGAGGAATCTGCCAACAGGCCCAACTACAACCAGGCCTACTACATCAACTATAAGG
>Ga0265295_1005515_pt1 | contig 16030 bp, 22 predicted proteins | sample Munlansysbiofilm_FD_192503 | JGI IMG/M metagenome (GOLD analysis project Ga0265295, IMG submission 192503) | Leachate microbial communities from a municipal landfill in Southern Ontario, Canada - Methane capture system biofilm | ecosystem: Engineered > Solid waste > Landfill > Unclassified ... | reverse complement strand
GTCACTTAATTTATGTCTTGAAACGGACTTAAAAACGAACGTATCAATAAAAGCGCCTCAATGGCTTAGAGGTATAGCACTTCCTTGGTAAGGAAGAGGTCGCGGGTTCAAATCCCGCTTGAGGCTTCGGTTTGTGGGTTCAAATCCCACACCCTAAAAACAAAATGAAAGAGTTTCGCATCGTCATTAAAGGTAATGTCGATGTCAATTTATAAACACAATCAAGATTTAAAATCAACAGAAGAAAGAATAAAAAAAGAAAATTATTCCGAATATTAGAAAATTGCTCTTTTTGAATTCGAAGATCTTCTTTATTCAGAAAGCCTTTCTACTGTAAGCATTATTAAACATATGACAAAGAGTAATGTAATTGCTCGAACTTTTCCTGATTTGGATATCCGAAATTATACAGAAAAAGATGTCATAAAAATTCTTGGTTGGATCGAAAAAAATAATTGGTCTGATAGCACAAAAGTGATTTACAAAGTCACTTTAAAAAAATTACTTCTTTTTCAAAAAAACGATCATTTAGCTAAAATGGTTAATCCCGGAAGAGCAATTTATAAACCAAAATTACCTGAAGAAATCCTCACTGAAGATGAAATTAAATCAATGATTGAAAACGCCGATACACCGCGAAATAAAGCATTTATATCTGGAATATATGAAGCTGGTGCAAGAATATCTGAATTTGGAACATTAAAATTAAAACATGTTGTCTTTGATGAATTTGGAATTCGTTTAACTGTAAACGGTAAAACAGGTATGAGAATCGTAAGACTTATTTTTTCAGTTCCGTTTATGATTTCTTGGATAAATATCCATCCTTATAAAAATGATCCAAATGCTCCTTTATGGGTTACCGATAAAAAAGCTGGATTTAAACCTCGACAAATGGAATATGCTGGCTTTAGAAAAATTGTAAAAACAATCGCAGAAATATCTAATATAAAAAAACGTGTTTATAATCAATTATTCCGACACACACGAGCAACACATCTGGCATTAAAAGTTTCTGAATCACAAATGAAAATTATTTTCGGTTGGACCGCTGATTCAAACATGCCTAAAATTTACATTCACTTATCGGGTGTAGATGTTGATGATACTATTTTAAAACTTTATGGTCTTAAAAAAGAAGAAGAAACAGAATCCGTATTAACAATTAAAAATTGTATTCGATGCAAACAAAATATACCGACAATTGGCAATTTTTGTCCTGTTTGTGGAATGATTCAAAATACAGAAACGGCATTACAATTACAAAATTTTGAAGCTAAAGCAAAAAATCTTATGTTTAAAATAATCAAAGACAACCCCGAATTAATAAAAATTCTTGAAGAAATCCAATGAATTAATATTTAATATTTTGTATTTTGAAAATTTCAAAATATTATTATTAAACATTTTTTTTGTAGAAACTATGAAAATTTATACAACACTTCATGAAAAAAACATTGATTTTTATCAATACATCGAACACCGATCTAAAAAAAAGTAGTTAATTAATGATTTTGATTATGTTTTTTTCTATTTCATGATTCAGAATTCAGCATCTTAATTTTTATTTAAATTACTAAATAATTATATCTTAAAAAAATCTCTTTTTTTAAAAAAAGAGGTAAAATTTTCATATACAGACACAGAGTTTTAGTCGTTTTTGCCATTAAAACGACAAATGACAGTTATATCCTTAGGATATAATAGGCGGACTTCGTCCGAACCCTCCGGCGGGCTACCGCCGAACGCCGGAGTGTCCGGACAACAGAAATTCGTTTGCCTACGGCGGTGTACTCATTCATTAGCATGAGCTTCTGACGAATATGTATTTTTTGTCGCTATGCGACACCGCTTCGCTAAAAAATACATAATGTCAGACCATGATTGAATACCCCTTAAAAGCCGCGCGCCCCATAAATGGGGCTTGAGCGCGCGGCGAAGAAATACGAAATAAAAAACATCTCAACAACACCCACAGCGCACTCAAAAATAAATGTTGACCGGTCGTAAACGACCGATCATACTGAGAGCACACAGCTCAGAAGCCGAAATAAAAAACATTTAGGTAACATAGAAGTAAGAAAGTAAAGAGTAAGAAGGTAAAGAATAAGAAGGTAAAGAGTAAAAAATAAACAGGGAATTTAATCCCTGTTTTTATGGGAGGAAAGTTGAAAAAAGATTAAAGAGATAAGAAATTAAGAAAGGTTCTTTGTGTGTAACCACTGCAACAACCAAATCAATTGCAGTCAATATGCCCAAAACAGCGATAAAAACGGTCAACATCATTAAACCGGATGATCGAGAACATATCAATACCCAACCATTCATTTTCTCCGCTAAGAATCCAGTTATCAGCAATATAACCAACGATGTCAATAAAAAGAAAAATGTTATGTCATAGGACATAACTTTGAACATCGAAGCCGTTAAAAATGAAAATATCTCAAAACGGACGCATAAAGCCGATATTAACCAAATCGCATAAATTACTCTCCTCCATGTCACCAATGACATTTTTGCTCACTCACTTTTCATATCAACACTGTTCAGGTACATTGTGCCGGCAACAATTCCCATTCCAAGAACCAACATCCAAAAGGGCGTTAATGTTTCCGGAAGCCAATTTTGTAAACCCAAAACAAGCATTCCCGAACCGATCACAATCAAAGACATTGACAAAACAAGTTTCATTTTTTCATCTCCTTTCTTTTAACATAAACATAAGCAATACCACAAATCAACATCAATCCGCCGAATATAATAAGAACAATCAAGGTATCTTGCAAAATAACGGGAATTGTAACAGTATCAGTTCCATCACCGTTTGGCGTTTTTGTCGTATTATCGGTATTCGTTTGATTATTTGAGTTATTATCAGAATCGCCGATGCGCTCTTTTGCAACAACTGTCACATTCATTTTACCTGCAGTTGTCCACATTTCAGATGCTGTTCCATTAACCTTTAATTTCCCAGTCAAATAAATTTTATAAGTCCCTTCAACATCCGGAACGGTTGTCACCAACTGCCCAGTTATTTTTTGATTATTACCTAATGTTGCTGAATTCAATGTTTCATCATCTCGTAACCATTCGTTGCCGTTTTTACTGACTCCGTCGGGAACAGTCGAATACAATTCAATAACAAAAGGAACAGATTTGTTTTTAGTAAAGTATCCGTATGTGTTTTCATACTCATAAGGAATTTTAATCGTGTCCCCTGTAAAAACATGAACTGTTGCGTCCCTTGTAACAAATTCTTGAGCCACAAATCCTTGTGTAATTCCAAAAAACATAAGAACTAAAACCAACATCAAAAACATGATCTGATTACTTGAAAAACGAAAACCTGTCTTTTTAACAGGTTTTTCATTCGATTTATTGTAATTATCATATTCATACACAGTTTTTCTCAAATTATCACCTCGTTAAATATCGCATTAAAAATATTTTTAAAATTACGTAAACTAAAACAACAGCTATCGCTATTATTATAATTACAATTAAGAAATAAAGTAAAATATCCCAAAAATCACCAGATGAAAGCGCTTTCAACAACGCTTTGAAAACATCTAAAAGAGATATCTCACCGTTTAATAATTTTTTAAGATTTTTTATAAAATTTTTCAAAAGATCGGTTATCTTTTCAGGAAGCTTAAATTCCGGATTATTTCCGTCATCATCATTACCCGATGAACTATTTTGTGTATCGTTTGAACTACCGCCTGCACCAGATGAATCATTTCCCGAAATAATTTCAATTCCCGATGAATTACTGCCGTTTTGAGTGATCACGATTACACTACCGCCACCAGTAGAATTTCCGGATCCGTCCGATGAACCGGGCGTTCCATTTGTTGAATTATTCCAAGAAATACCGTGAACATCCATGTTCGTTTTTGTAAATATTGCAGATCCGCTCGGATAACTTGATTCAAGAACCAATGTATAGTTACCTGTTTTTGATACGTTAAACGGTCCAAAAGAACCAATCATTCTATTCGGATATTTTACATTATAATGAGTGTATGATCCCATTATCGTTTCATCTTGCGAATTACTCCGATTTGTTAAATATAAAGTCATATCGCAGTATGAACTATTTTCTTTAACCAAAACATCATACTGAACGGTTATATCCTCGAATTGATCAACATGAAGCGTTCCACCTTTCCCGATAATTACAGATGCCATTTCTTCACCGGAGTAAAGGAATAAAGCCACTAAAACGACGATAATTGAAATTATCAGCGCTTTTCTTGTCTCGTCTTTCATTTCAAATCACCAATACCGTAAATGGTGCTAAAACAACCACATTCCAGGCAGCGTGTAACCCGATTGATACGAGAGGGTAACCCATTCTTGCTTTTGTTGTACCGGGCATAATTCTGCCGGCATCCCAAATGAACTGCATCAACAATCCAAATACAAATGATGCAATCAGTGATGAAATACTCCAATTGTACGCAAAAACATGAAATCCAGCAAAACAAATAATCGCAATAAGTCGCGACAATTTGTATGATAAACCCGAAACTTCCAAAGCTCTCGGAATCGCACCTCTAAATAACAATTCTTCTGACATACCAACACAAATTGACTGTGCTAAAATCAATCCGGAAAGCGATCCAAAAACTCCATAATCCAAATTATTAGAAGCACCAAGACCCAAAAAAGTCAATAAAAACAATCCACCAACGAATGCGACCAAATATTGAACGATTCCATCAGTTGTTTTAATAAATCTCAATGGGTTTTCAACACCAAGCAACGCAAATGCTAATGCAAGCATTACCATATATGTCAAAAACGACGATGCCAATTCAGGACCCCAAATATACGGTGACGCTAAAAAGAAAAATAATTGGAGAATCACTGCGAATCCGAAAATATAAGAATTTCCCAGTGTTTTCAATGAACCAATTAAAGCGGTCGCATATCTAATTGGATTTGAACGGAACGTTCCGGAACCACTCATCAGAAACCACCCCATAGAAGCAGTCCACCGAGTTCATATGCCAAAAACAAAACGATTGCCCAATAAAAATAAGGCAATTGTTTCTTTTTTATACCAATTTTTAATAAAAAATCGGTAACCGGATTTGAGGAAGATTTCACGGTCCCAACCTCAATAAATCAATTCCAATTCGGCTTAATTGATTGATAATCGGTATACTACTATCTGCCCAACCTTTCATTATGTAATATTGAAGACTGGATATTTTACTGAAAATCGAATCTTCGCCAAAGAAAAAACGCATCCATGATGGTTTTGTTTTGCCGGATTCATCATCATTTCCGTTTATGATATTATCAATAATTGAGAAAATTGGCTCTCTTTGAAGTTCAACAGAGCCATAATCAACCCCCTGTCCGTAAATTCTCTTTTTACCAATCTGATCTTTATCCGATACCGGATTGACACCAACCGCTGCCTGATATTCTGCAGCTGAAATTTTATTGAGTGCCGGATTTGATTCATTATTTAAAAGTTGAATATTTTTTGTTTTGCCGCCGTTCAAAGCCGGCTGATTTGAACCAAAAACCAAACTGTAAGAATTTACAGCCAAATTATTGTCTGCAAATGCTTCCGGTATTTGAGTGCTATTTACAAACAAATTACCAAAAACAACAGCATTCTCTTGATTTATTACAGAATAATCATCTATCAAATTATTAACAAATGTATTAAAAAAAAACTGCTGTGTTGAATTTGGATAAGATATATCACCAAAATAACTAGCAGAAGAACTTACATTTTCATTTTTATAAACAATATTATTTAAAAATGTACAGTGAATTACACTACTGTCATTCCGAGCATTAATAATTGCATTGCCCATATTTGTAGTAAGAATACCACCGATGACATTATCTTCAAAATAACAATTCTTTACAAACATACTTGGACCTTCATAAGAACCCAGCATTATAACAAAAGAATTCACTCTGTTGCCCACAAAAGAACAATTCGTTACTCCATGTATTGTAGTACTTGTTTTAAGTGGTCCCATTTCAAAAAGAGTCGCAGCTACATTGTTATTGTTGAAAGATACATTTTCAACATCGCCGCCTCCAAAATAAAGCAATTGAACAAACTCACCAGAATTATTTTCCAATTTTCCATTTTCCACGCGCTGTATTGGATATAATCTGTGTGAATAAGTCATGCAATTCAATAATCCGATATTTTTATTATCGGAAAAAGAAAAACCATCAATGACAACAGTAGCGTTTTGATACATGTATGGACCAAAGACAGAATTTCCATTTTTACTGCCATTTCCCGCGGATACGTTATACACTATCAAATCTTTAATATAAAAATCAACAAGCGTTGTTTGAGAATTATTAAAAATAGAAACACGAGCTCCATTATCTATAATATTCGAATCGTTAATCACCAATTTATTGATGTTCACTGGCCCAGCTTTAAAAACAAAAATATTGGTATTATTATTCGCATCTTTTTTTAAAAAAGCTTCACCGTTTGATAAAATTGAAACACTCCTATTATTCCCATTGATTGTCACAGGAACAACCGATTCAATTGAACCATTACTCAATGCATTGACATCTGAAGAATTAATAACAATATTTTCTTTAAGATTAACAACGATTTCCGAATCAGTTGTACTCATCAAAGCCGAAATAAATTCAGAACCATTTGTTACATTATAAGTTGCAGCACTCACCGTCGGCAGCGTTGCAACAACCAAAAGAAATAATCCAATTAGCATTACTTTTTTAATCATTAGCTTTCCTCCCGAAAAATTAAAAACTCTCTGAAAAATCAGAGAGCAGAATTTTTAATAATACGGATCGGAATCGTTGTCGGATTTTCAGTGTTCGTAAATTTAATAGGCACTTGGATTTCATCCGAAATCGAAATCATTTTATTGAGTCCTTCCCAATCCAAATCAAACGTGACAATCACTTTTTGAGTTGTATCAGAAACTGTCCAACTTAAATTTTTACCACCAAGGACATCATTCACATATACTGCAGGTTTATCATTTTTCAAAGAAACTGGATAATAAACTTCACCGCCAGCCGTTTTCATAGTCGGGGCTGTTGCAGAAATAGAAGAAGAAAGAATTTCATTTGTATTTGTAAATCCGGAAACATAATTTAAATCAATTTCAGCCGTAACCGTAACGGTAACGGGTTCGCTCGGTTCAGACAACACACCTGTTTGAACAACACTCTTCACAGTTTCCATACTGCCCGAGGCATTCATCGTTTTAACAACAAAAGTTGTATGTGTTGCATTTGCAGACTTTTCAGCATCCACCTGAACGGCAATTACGCCGGAATCGGCGTTATAATTCGCCGTTTGATCAGCGACAACAGAATTGCCAATTTTCATATCAACAAGTTCTTTGTCAAGAAGCAGTCCATTGTCAGTTACAGATTGACTTTTTAAATTGTCAAACCAACCGGCATTATAACCGTGGTAACCGACAGCCAAAAGAAGAATTAATACAATCGCATAAACATACGTTGCATTAATCCCGAAAATAGTTTTTTGCCTTGCCATTATTTTTCACCTTTGAGCCTTTTTTTAACAAAAGACTTTAAGATGAAAAACAATTGAAATTTATATAAACCTGTGTGTGCTATATAGCCCACGCATAACGATTTTTAGAAACTCGTATTCTTAATCTCGTGAATAATAAGCACATAATAATTTTTGTCTTTTTCCGCACCCCATTCTTCTTTTCCTTTTCCGATACGATACGAACAAATCGCATCTAAACTCGGACTGTTTAATGAATAGCCATTCCGAAACCGAACCGCAAATTCTGGTCCTTGATTATGTAATCGCACCGCCCAATAATCCGTTTTTTCACGATACTCTTCTTTCTTCTCTCCAGATGCAATCATATCAAACCATTTCTTTTTAATTGGTAACGTTAACATTTTTAATTCCTCAATTTGTAGACTTATTTTTCAACATCTTTTCCGTCAACCGTTTAACACCATTCACCGCCAGATCACTTTCAACATCTTTATTGTAAACAGGCGCAATCACACCAGCATCCGTCATTTGTATGTGCATTGCCATAATACAAAATTCAATTGTTTCAGACGTATTTTTTCCGTATGCTGTCGACATTTCAGATAATTTTTTATTCATCCGGTCACTCAATCGCAGTGTAATATGATGATTTTTAATTGTCATTAAAAACCACCCCAAAATTCCGATTTTCTGACTTCATTAATCGTTCCCTTTTTTCAAAAACACGATTCAAAGAATCAGAAATTTCTTTACAAGACGAACAAACGTAACCAAACGGTTCAAGTTCAATAGATTCATTTTTCAAATCACAATTACATTTTCCACATCTCGATTGCGTAAAATTATTTAATTTTGATTCGGGACGAGAAAAAACAGCACTTACTGACATTCGTTTTATTTTTTTACTTCCCGATCGTTGTTCATAACAATCGCAACCATTGGATGTTGCTTGATCATCAAAGGTTACTAAATCTTGATTTCTCCGACTTTTCTAAACGCAAACCAAAGAAACAACATAACCCGTTGAAACTCTTGCAGCCTTTTTACAAAATTTGCAAAGTTTTCTTTTTGAATCTTTACGATTCATTTTTTCAAATGTTTTCGTACACAAGGGACAATAATTTTCATCATCATTTTCCGTCCAACCACAAGCATAAAATTCAGCTTCGCAATCTTCAGGTTCTTCAGCAATATCCGAGTTTATGCAAAAATCACAATGTATCCAACGTTTGCCTTCATCATCTGTTTCTATTCTTAAAGACATAAAATAACCTCATTCTTTCATTTTTTTCAAAATTTCAATTACTTCTTTTTCGGTACATCTGACAGAACGAGCAACAAGCGTTTTTGCAATCATATCCGGACGTGTGCCGGAATTTAACATATCGCAAATAACTTGCTCTTTTTTGTTTTTATCTAAAATCGAAAATGGTATTGAATAACTTTCATTCCACATTTTCGGCAATCCGAGTTCAACCGTGCATCTGAAATCCGGACACATAAAAAAAGCTGTTTTCTGATCTTTCGGGATGAAATAATTCGGAACAAGTTCCATTATTGCATCTCTTTCAAGCGATAATGAAAACAAACTCATTGATTTCATTATCAACATATCACAAAATTTTAAAAAATTAATATCCCCGGTCGAACTGATTTGAACAGCACTTACAATCCATTTCAGATGATGTCGAGCTACTGCAAAAGATGTCGTATCCTCTGTTGCGGAAGATTCACGTGTTCGCGAATTATAAAATATTGCCAATTCATCAATTGATGAAATGGTTCTACATGGAACATCGAATAAATCCGATGCAATATTTACGGATTCGTGTGCTTTTTGTGAAGCGCCGATTATATACGGCAACAACCCGTATTCCATAGCCCACTCAAAAAGTTGATAAGTCATTACATTTTTACCCGATCCACGTTCGCCAATAATGTTTATTATTCTTGGTTTTTTGAACAAATAATCTTTTATCCACTGAATTTTGATCTCGTTTGGAACAAGAAAATCATAAATGATCTCAAAAGCAGCGACCGGATTTTCCAAAGCAAATTTTATAAAATCCTCAACAAGATAATGAATATCATAAACCGAATTCGGCGCTTTTGCCATACAATAAGACCGAATTACATATTTATTCTGTCTCAAAAATGCAAGTGCCGATATCGGCGACATACTACCTGGCGGAATCGGATCATACATTAAAGGTTCTTGTTCGATCGGCGATTTCCACGCTAAAATCTCTTCCGTTTTCGGTACCATATCAAACGGTGAAAGCAATTCTATGAATTGCGGTGATAATTCAATCATGAACGATCACCTTTCAACGATTTTTCAATCCGATCCATGATTTCATCAGAACCCAATGTTTTTATCGAATGTTTATCCGATAACATTTTTAAAACATCAGCCAATAAAAGACGTTGTCCTTTTATTGTTCGATCTTGGATTTCCATTCGGCTTTTGACATCTTGAATATCAACGGAAACATCACCGAATTCTCCGGACTGAACATTTCCGTATAAACAATAATCTGTTTTTTCAGTAAACGGCTCAATCTCTGTCGGAATCGAACCATTCACCTGAAGATCCGCTTTTAAAAGCCAATTATTGCCGGCTTTTGCTGTCATTTCTACAGGACAAACAAAAACCTTGTCACCGCGTTTTTTAATGCCGAGTGCATCAATTCCTTCATAAAAAACATAAAATTTTTGAGATCCGGACTGAATTTCTCTTAAACTTCCGTCCCATTCAAAAATTCCGTAACTTGTTATCAATTTACGGGTTTTATATTTTGCAAGTAATTCAGATTCATCATTTCGCAATGATTTAATCAGTATCCCAATTGCAATAAAAGGAAAAATTGAAGCATAATATTCTCCGAATATTAACGGTGCATTAAAAATTTTAACAAAAAACCAAAAATAAACGATTACAAGAACGGCTAAAACCGTTAATGTATCTCGTTCTTTTCCGAACAATTTTATTGTCATAGAAAAAACCCCTTTTCAGTTCTTTTCTAACAACGGTTTTTTTTCCTCTTCTTTTGGTTTATCAGATTTTATAAAATCATCAAGTTTTCCGATTTTGTGTAAATACAAAACAAAAAGAAGCAAAATACCAAAAACCCCATAAACCCAATATTTTTCAAATATGGTTTTTTCGGGTTCGGGTTCGGGCGTATTATTCACGGTTTTCAAACGTTCAATCTCGGTCCGAAGTTGCGAAATTTCGTTTTCGAGTTTGGTATTGTTTTTTTCAACGGATTCCACCGTTGCCGGAATCGTTAAACCATTTGCAGAAGCAAATTCTTCTAACCATACGGGATATGATTCTGTCAAATTTTTTGCCGGAACAATCGCGGATAAAAGATTTAATGTTAAATTTTTATCTTCAATAATTTCCCTTGTTTCCCAATCAATTATTGTTATTTTTATACGATTTTGTCCTTCTGACAAAATAGATGCAGGATACCATTCACTAACAGAATAACTACCATCTTTTTTGATGTTCACATCTTCCGTTAATTCTTCTCCGTTCACATCAATCCGATATCGGATTTTATGGGGAACGGTATCATCATTATTAATTGAAAATTCAACGCAGAAATCCTGCGGATATGCCATTTCTCTTAAATTCATAGAACTGTTAAAAGTTGTCACTTTTAACGATGAAACACGAACAAAAAAAGATAAATCATCTGAAGATGATGTCTGTTTTTTTTGTGCATAAAAAGTTTTTATTTCAGTCGGCGTCGGATTTCCGACTGTATCAAAAGCACGAATTAAAACAACATGTGTTCCCGTCGTTTTTATTTCTTCCGTATAAGTAAATTCATTACCGGACATTTCCGCGGTCCGCCATGAATTTTCATTCAATTTTATTTCAACACGATCAATCCCGGACGGATCAATCGCGGTTCCGTAAACCTTGACCGTACCGTCATCATTCGGTAAAACATTTACCGTTAATGTCGGCGGAAGTAAATCCTGTTCTGCAGTCGCAGGTACCAAAAAGGTTAATAAAAACAAAATGATTAAAATCATTTGCATTTTTTTCATTTGAATCGCCTCACGAATCTTTGAAAAATAATGCCGGAATTCGAGGACCCTAATCCACGAATTCCAACTTTTCCAAAGAGGATTTTTATGAAATCAGAATTTTCTTCTGTTTTCTCCTTTGACCCGTGCGATGTCATCTCCAAAAGACAAACAGTAATCAACATATTCACGGTGTTTTGAAGCTTTATCAAGAATGTCATTCGCCATTCCAATAGCTTCATCAAAAGACATTTTCATTTTTGCTTTTCCGTGGGAAATATACATTGATCCCGGAATCTCATTAGTATTGACGAATTCAGCACCACCCATTTTCTCTTTTACAAAAGAACCGGATTTAACGCCGATTTGAACAGCGCCGTTTCTGTCGAAATCCATAATTTCAACAATTTCAGAACCGGCTTTTGCTTGCGCAAGTTTCAACAATTCGGCGGTTCCTTTCGATCGAACGGAACGATTGAATTCAACAACATCCATTGTATTGGTTTCTTCATCGGATTTTAAATCTTTGTCTGTAAAACCACTTGCTGCAACTTCTGAAACGGGTTTCTTTTCTGCTTTTTCTTGTGTAATATTTGACATATTTTTTACCTCTTATTTTTTTATTTATTGATTTGATAAACCGGTTATACCGGTATCAGAGTGATAGATTTTAGTCAAAACGTTTTCCCTGTTCTCGGTTTTAACTAATTCGTTTCGCACTTTCCAGTAATCACAAACGATTTGTGACAAATAGGAATCTTTGGCAGGGCGATATTTACCGCGACCGCAACGCTCAAAATTATCAGATTCTGAAACCAATGTTCTATATGTCCGATCTGACAAAAAACGGAAAAATGAGCGTTTCACATAGCCACGGCTATTTATTTGATCTGCAAAGACATCAAAAAATTCAATGTCCTTGAATTCTTTGTCAATTTCTGATTGCCAAACATAAGATTCAAGAACTTTCTTTATCCAATCCGAATCATTCATTTTTAAATGAACAAATCGGTTGTAGCCTTGACTGTATTTTTCTTCTTCCAAGCCTTCTGTTACTCTTAAAAATTGTAGAATAAATTTTGAGTAAACAAATCGTTTTGCTTCTTTAACATCTCTAAAAAACATATCGGAAAGTGTTTCAGATTCATTAAGACCGGAAGTTTTCAGTTCGTTTCCTAAAACAATCTCGTTTCTTAAATTCTGTTTCGTTTTCTTATAATTCTTATATGAAAAACGAACGAAATTCGGATCAATATCCGAATAAATTTTTGAAACGAGTAACGGAGTTCCACCGTGTAAAGTTGTATCAACAAGGCGATTTCTTACCAAAAATTCCATTTTTTCATGTAAATATCCAAATGTATCGAACGGAAGCGGTTGATTCCAACAAACTTCAATTTGATTAATTGATATTTTCATACCACTTATGAAAATTTCTTTATCAATTTTAAGTCGTTCCGATGTCATATCAACAAAAAACTCTAATGTTTTTTGTTTCAAATCATCCATAACAATTTCTTCAAATTCCAAATAAGCTTTTTCATATCCAACCGGTATAAAATTCGTCTCTTCAATAAGTTCCTCATCATAAACATCTTCAATTTCCGGATATTTTTCCAAAAGCATATTGTAAACAATACGCTGAATATTGTAAAAACCGGCTAAAGAAATTGGTGCACCACCGGGCGGATTATGGCGGTATCGGTATGTTGCACCGTCCGTATGCCAAAGCAACATTTTACCGCTTCCGTCATTATATTCAATCGGTTTTCGTTGCAATTTAAAACCATTTAAAATTGAACGATTTTCAATAAAAGAAAATCTTTCATCAATATCTTCCGGCATTAAACTTTCAATTTCTTCTTCAGAATATCCCTCTTCTTGCATCTGTCTTTTATCATAAACAAGCTGTTCCGTCAAAATGTCTTTAGACATTGTGCTTTTTTCAATAGCACTCTGAACATCTTTCATATAAGACATTAAATCAGTTGAGTAAACAAAAATACTTACTCGATCAAGCATTAAAACAGGATATTCAATATTCAACGGATCTTCAATGTAAAAATCCCTTGATATTTCTGAATCATATTTACGATATTCATCTCTCAAAACAGTTCGTTTGTGATATGAATAAAGATTACGAACATTTTGAACTAAATCATTCGGACGCTGATTAAATTTATGTTTTTTCAAATAAATTTTTAAAACATTATTTAACCACGGGAATAAATCCGAATAAAATTCTGCTTCTTTAAAAATAATGGAAAAAACCGAATCCGCCACAGATTGATCTTTTCCATTTTCAAAGGTTTTCAATAAATTACGGACACGACCGTAATCTGAAGAATAAGATTTTTCCACATTCGTAATACAACCGTTTTTTAAAATTTCGTTGTCTGTCTATGACAACAAAAAATATTTTGATAAAAATTCTTTATCAAATTTTAAAGGCGAATCCGGACGAATTAAAAATTCAAGAACAGAGTTTTTACTGGTTGTCTTTATTGCTAAATCCAACAGTTTTTTGAAAACGCCCGGATTATACGTTTTTCTTTCATAGCTTTCAATTTTGTTTCCGATTCGAGACCAAACGGAATAAGGAATATTTTCATACCCTCGATAATCGACAACGGGTAATAAGCCGACATCTTTAAAGTATGTTTCAATAATTCCGAGTGAATCCGAATCCATTAGAAACACTCCTTACAGGGTTGTTTAAATGGAGGTTGAAATGAATATTTGCCACTCAGCGTAATTGAAACGCTCTGCGTAATCAATTTTAAACGCAAAGTGACACAAATAAAAATATTTTTGGTGTAAATCCCAATCTGATCAAAAATCATGAGATTACACCTTTATTGAAAGAATTTCGCAATCGTTTTTTTGAATTTTGTCGCCTTGTGGAATTTGAACCTCAGAAGCAACACGCTGAATAAAACGGACAGCAACATGTTCAATTGAATTTTCATCAAATTTGTAATTATTCAAAAACAATTCATTTTCAAAACAAAAAACCTGACATTCTTCAATTGCTTCCAATATCATTCTGTAACCTCAACACTTTGTGGATTAAAATTGTCAATACCAACCCTTACTAAAAAACGAATTGCTGATTGTCTATCGCTAAAATATCCTTTTCCAACATAACAATCAATGACATCTGCAGTTTTATTTGGTAACATCAATTGAATTCGAGAATTGTTTGCCATTTTTATCATAATTTGTCTAATGTAAGTCATAACATATAAATGTTACTACAATTTACTAATTATTAGACAATTTGACATGTTTAAGTCAATAATGATAATATTCGAATCCCTACTTTAAACAGTTATGAGTAACAGTTCTATTCGAAAAAATACAACTTCAATTTCGCTTAGTTCCGACACTCTTAAAAAAATTGAAAATCTAAAAAACACTGGAAATTTTTCATCATCATCTGATGTTGTTTTTATTGCAGTTTGTGAATTAATGGGAAAAATCAAAACTTTAGAATTAAATCCAAATTTTGAACATTCTCAATTATTTGAAAATATTCATTTTAATACGTCCAATAAAAAAAGAATGCCTGTTGCCTTCAACATTTATATCAACAACGAACTTGAAAATATATCCAATATTACAAAAAAATCAAAATCATTCATTGTTGACTTCGCTATAAATGATTTTATTGAAAATTATAATAAACCAAACAATCAAATTTTTCAAACAAATCATACAGATTTCCCCAATAACAAACAAGAATTAAAAGACTTCATTTTGCAAATTATTAAAGAGGCGAATAATGAACACTGATGGAATTATATACCCAAATGAAAAAAAAGTTTGTTCAATTAACAGTTTAAATTTTAAAAGTTTATTACTCACAGATCAACGCCTTATTTTTTTAGAATATAATTCCTATCAATCCATTCATCTTGAAAATATCGTATCAGTCCGATATACAAGATCTAGAAAAATATTCATCTTAATATTGGCAATTATTTCTCTCTCGTTCGCACTAATTGGTTTTAAAAATTCATCCGATTATGTCAATTATGCATTTATTTTTGGAACAATTTTAATTATTTATTACTTTATAAGTAGAAAATCATTTATTGAAATTTCAACAAAAGCATCTGAAAAAATCAAATATAATGTAAAAGTTGCAGATCCGGATGAAATAAGAAACTTTTGCGGATAGATTCAAAATCCAATGTATCGAATGAATAATCAATATTATACCCCCGAATTTCATCCGCATTCACATTCAAAATTACAATCAAATAATAATTATGAAGAAAACGATTTTTTTATTAAAAAATAATGATGTGAAACAAAAAGATTTGAACCCACGGGCTAAATCCCGCTTGAGGCTTTCTTTCAGACGGTGGGGTTCTTCACCTCTTTTTTTATTTTTCTATTTTCCATTTTTCTATTTTCCATTTTTCTATTTTCCATTTTTTTATTTTCCATTTTTTTATTTTC
>Ga0265295_1005513_pt1 | contig 16041 bp, 12 predicted proteins | sample Munlansysbiofilm_FD_192503 | JGI IMG/M metagenome (GOLD analysis project Ga0265295, IMG submission 192503) | Leachate microbial communities from a municipal landfill in Southern Ontario, Canada - Methane capture system biofilm | ecosystem: Engineered > Solid waste > Landfill > Unclassified ... | reverse complement strand
GGCCAGGGCCAGGCCCAGGCCGGTGCGGACGATGCGCGCCAGCCGCCGGACCCGTTGCCGGCCGATGGCGAACCCGGTGCGCACGGTCAGGGCGGTGGCCAGGCTGTAGGGCAGCATGTAGAGCAGTGAGGTGAAGTTGAGGGCGATCTGGTGGGCTGCCACCACCGTGGATCCCAGTCGGGCGAGGAACAGGGCGATGAGCGCGAAGATCGAACATTCGACGAACAGGGCCAGGCCCAGCGGCAGCCCCAGGCGGAGGTAGCCCCGCGTTGACGGACCCGAGCCGCCCGGCGCTGCGGACACGGGCGGCGCGAACAGGCGGCCGGTGCCCGCCAGCCGGCTCCTGGCGAGCAGCCCGGCCAGGCACAGGAGCATGGCGAGCAGGGACAGGGTCGAGGCCCAGCCGCAGCCCTCGCCGCCGAGTTCGGGCAGACCGAGCCGGCCGTAGATGAACAGGGAGTTGGCGACGATGTTCACCGCCAGGCCGACAAGGCCGGCGATCATGGACAGCCGCGGCCGGGCCAGGCCGTCACAGCCGCCCTTGAGGGCGAAGAACACCCCGCCCAGCGGCAGCCCCCAGCTGATGGCGAACAGGTAGCGGGCGGTGATCGGGATCACCTCGGCGCTCACCCCCATCCACACCATGAACGGTTGCATGGCCCAGAGGACCGGCATGAGCGCCACCCCGGCAGTGCAGCCGACGACCATGCCCAGGCGGATGGAGCGCCGCACCGCCGCCGCGTTGCCGCGGCCGTTGGCCTGGGCGACCAGCGGCGTGACCGCGCTCTGCAGACCGAGCAGAAAGAGAAAGACCGGGAAGAAGATCGACGAGCCCACCGCCACTGCCGCCAGGTCGATGCTGGCGTAGCGGCCGGCCATGACCGTGTCGACGAAGCCCATGGCGGTCTGGGACAACTGGGCGAAGAGCAGGGGCAGGGTCAGCCGGATGAGCAGACCGGCCTCGTGGTGGACCAGGGACAGGGAACGGTGCATACGAAAGCCGGGTGCGGCCCGCTCAGAGGCGGTCCGCACCCTCCCGGTGGCGCTGCTGACGCCGGGTGAGGGAAGGGCCCAGGCCGCGGGCCTGGTCGGGCAGGTGGGTGACGTGCGTGCGCACCGTCTCGGGCAGCACCCGGCCCTTGATCACCAGGATATCCGCGGCCAGGGAGTCCGCCACCCGGGCGGCTGGCTGGCCGTGTTCCGCCACCAGGTAGCGGAAAAGGAGCTCGGTGAGCCGGGGCAGGCTGATCCGGGCGGTGGCCCGGGTCTCGGCATACAGCCAGCGGCAGAACCGGTCGAAACCGGCGAACACGTCGCCGTCCGGCCAGAGCATAGGCGCGGTGCGGCGGAAATTGCCGCTGTTGCGGACCAGGTCCCAGAAGCGGGCCAGCCGTTTCATCTCCTGCATGCGGGCAAAAGGGATGCAGTCGTTCTGCAGGATCTCATAGGGCGGGTCCGGTGCCCAGACCATGCCCCGGTCGCGGTCGTGGCGGCCGATGGTGGTGCCAGAGAGTTTCTTGAGGATGCCGATCTGGATCTCGCCGCTGGTCAGCGTGGCCAGTTCGTTGAGGTGGGCGGCGAACTGGTCGATGGATTCACCGGGCAGACCGACGATCAAATCCAGGTGCAGGTGGGCGGTGGTCTCTTCTTCGAGAAAGCGCAGGTTCTCCCGGATCCGCTCCAGGTCGAGCCGTCGGTTGATGCGCGCCGCGGTGGCCGCGTTCAGGGTCTGGATGCCGATCTCGAGCTGCAGGGTGCCGGCCGGGAAGCGGGCGAGCCGCTCCCGGAGCGGAGCCGGGAAATGGTCCGGAATAACCTCGAAATGGACATGAAAGGGCGGGGTGCGGGCCAGGAAGAAGTCGAGGATCCGGGTCGCGGCCGAGAGGCTGCTGTTGAAGGTGCGGTCCACGAACTTGAAGGTGCGCGCCCCGCGCTGCCACAGCGCCTCCAACTCGGCCAGGAAAGACTCCAGGGCAAAGGGCCGCACCCGGTGGTCGAGAGCGCTCAGGCAGAACTCGCAGCGGAACGGGCAGCCGCGCGAGGCCTCGACATAGACGAGCCGGTGGGCCAGGTCCTTGTCGGTGTAGAACGGGTAGGGTGCGGCGAGCGCATTGACCTCGGCCGGTGCGGCCACGATGACCCGCTCCGCCGGCGGCCGGCCCGCGAGCATTCCCTGGCACAGCTCGCGGAAGGCGGTCTCGCCCTCACCCCGGATGACATAGTCGGCCTCGTCGAAGGGAACGCGCAGCGGCAGGTGACTGACCTCGGGCCCGCCGAGGACGATGGTCACCCCGGGTGCGACCCGCTTGAGCAGACCGACCAGGCTGCGCACCTCGGCCGCGTTCCAGATGTACACGCCGATGCCGACGATGGCCGGTTCCAGGGCGAGGATGCGCTCGGCCATGTCGGCCACCCGGTCATTGAGGCAGAACTCCTCGATCCGGGCCTGTGCGCGCAGTTCGCCCAGGTTGGCGTACACCCAGCGCAGGCCGAGGCTCGCGTGGATGTAGCGGGCGTTGATGGTGGAGAGGACAATGGCGGCCATGGGCTCTTTTCCGGTCGTTCCAGTGGGACAGGGGGGCAGCGAAGATCCGCCCCCCTCTTTTTGGCGGCCGCCGGCAGGGCCACCTTGCTGTTTTTGTGCGGACGTCCTATAGTAAGCCGCTTTTCCGGCGAACCCGAAGGACCTTACCCAAAGAGAGCGCTATGACCAAGACGTACGCGGAAATCAACGAAAAAATCGCCTCCGGCAAGGCCGTCGTGCTCACCGCCGAGGAGGTGATCGACTATGTCGACCGGCGCGGCCTGGAAGCGGCCGCCCGGGAGGTGGACGTGGTCACCACCGCCACCTTCGGCCCCATGTGCTCCTCGGGCTGCTTCCTCAATTTCGGCCACAGTAAGCCGAAGATGCGCATCTCCGAGGCCTGGATCAACGACGTGCTCGCCTACAGCGGTATCGCCGCGGTGGACGTCTACGTGGGCGCCACCCAGCTGCGCCACAACGACCCGGCCAACATGTACCACCCGGGCGAGTTCCGCTACGGCGGCGGCCACGTGATCGAGGACCTGGTGGCCGGCCGCAAGCTGCAGCTGTTCGGCCTGTCCTACGGCACGGACGACTACCCGCGCCGGGAAATCCGCACCATGTTCGACATCAACGACCTCAACCAGGCGATTATGGTCAACCCGCGCAACTGCTACCAGAACTACAACGTCGCGGTCAACGTCTCGGACAAGCGCATCTACACCTACCTGGGCATCCTCCGGGCGAAGATGCGCAATATGACCTACTGCTCCGCCGGCCAGCTGGCGCCGCTGTTGAACGACCCGCTTTACGAGACCATCGGCGTGGGCTCGAGCGTCTGGCTGGCCGGGGCGCGTGGCATCGTCTACGCCCAGGGCACCCAGCACTGTTCCCTGGTCGAACGGACGGACAACGGCGTGCCGGTCGAAGGCGCGGGCACCCTGGCGCTCACCGCCAACATGAAGGAGATGGAGCCCGAGTTCGTCCGCGGCGTCAGCTTCAAGGGGTACGGCGTGTCCCTGGCCCTGGGCGTGGGCGTGCCCATTCCGATCCTCAATCCGGACATCCTCCGCCGGACCACGGTGCGCGACCGCGACATCCAGGCCAGCGTGATCGACTACTCTGCCGACTACCCGCAGAAGACCGGCAAGGTGCTGGCCCGGTTCAACTACGAACAGCTGCGCTCCGGCGAGGTCGAACTGCTCGGCAAGAAGGTGCCGGTCACCTCGCTCTCCTCCTACCACAAGGCGCTCGAGATCTGCAACCTGCTCAAGGCCGAGATCGAGGCGGGCCGCTTCCTGCTCAGCCAGCCCAGCCAGCGGCTGCCGCTGGATCAGGGCATGCAGTCACTGAACATTACGGGGCCGGCACGATGATCACCAAGAAAATCTACCTGTACTTTCCCAAGAGCGAGACCGAGAAGCCCATCGTCTACCACCTGGTCAAGGATTTCGACCTGGTGGTCAACATCTTCCGCGCCAAGGTGACCCCCGAGGAGGAGGGCTACCTGAGCCTGGAGGTGAGCGGCACGAGCGACAACATCGAGCGGGCCTTCGCCTTTCTCAAGGGCTTTGACGTGGTCATCCACGCCGGCAACAAGGGCGTGCACTGGGATGCGGACCGCTGCGCCCACTGCGGCGCCTGCGTGGTGCACTGCCCAACCCAGGCGCTGCACCTGGTCGATCGGGCGACCCGCACCATCGGCTTTTGCGAGGACAACTGTGTCGAGTGCCTGGCCTGCATCGCCGCCTGTCCGTTCGGGGCCTGTTCCTCGGCCTTCTGAGCGGCGGCCGCGGCCGCCCGGCGCATGCGCGTCTATCGCTCCTTTTCCTGGAAAGACACCAACCTGCGGGTGGCCTGCGCCTCCTTCGAGCTGGTCACCCGCACCGTGGTCGAGGCCCGGCGGCAGCTCGAACGCTACATCGCCCGCCACCCGGCCTTCCGCACCGCCCTCGCCCCCCTGCCGCTCATCGATGATCCGCCCGAGGCGGCCCGGCGCATGGCTGCGGCCGCCGAGCAGACCGGTCTCGGCCCCATGGCCGCGGTGGCCGGCACGCTCGCCCAGCTGGGCGCCGAGGCGGCGCTGGCGAGCGGCTGCGCCGAGGCGATCATTGAAAACGGCGGCGACATCTTCCTCGTTGCCATTGCCCCGGTGACCATCGCCCTCCACGCCGGCGCCGCCCTTGGCAGCCGGCTCGCCTTCCACATCGAACCGCACCAGACCCCGCTCGCCCTCTGTTCCTCCTCCGGCACCATGGGCCACAGCCTCAGCCTGGGCCGCTGCGACCTGGCCACCGTGGCCAGCCGCGACGCCAGCCTGGCTGACGCCGCCGCCACCCTGGTGGCCAACCTGGTGCGCCGGGAGCGCGACCTCACGCCAACGCTCGAGCGGGTCGGCGCCATCCCCGGCATCGACGGCATTCTGGCAATCACCAACGGTCGCATCGGCCTGTGGGGGCAGCTGCCCCCACTGGTGCGCAACGAGGACGCGGCCACCGGCGCCAAGATCACCCGCGACCTGCACGCCCGCTGACCGGTACGCACAAACGACAACAGCCGGCGCGGGCGAACCCGGGCCGGCTGCGACTGCGGACAGAGGGGCGGGGGTTATTCGCCGCGCAGGACCACGTACTGGCTGTGCTCGCCGGCGCGGACGCGCAGCAGCACCTGTTTGGCGTTGCCCGCCTGCTGCATCGCCTGCTGCAGCTCCTTGAGACTGCGGACACGCACACGGTTGACCTCCTCGATCAGCTGGCCGGCCTGCAGGCCCACGCGCGCGGCCGGGCTGTCCGCCTCGACATCGGCGATGAGCACGCCCTGGTCCTTGCGGTACCCGAACTGACCGGCGATCTCGTCAGTCAAATCCTGCAGGGTCAGGCCCATGGCGCCCAGGGTGGTGCTGTTCATCTTCTTGGCTATGGAGGCCATGTCGGCCGGCTGCTCACCCACGGTCACAGTCAGGTCGCGCTCCTTGCCGTCGCGCAGCACCCGTAGGGCGAGCGCGGTGTTGGGCGGGGTCATGGCGATGCGGTTGCGCAGGTCGGCCACGTCGGTGACCGGCGCATCGTTGATGGCGATGATGATGTCGCCCTGGAGCAGGCCGCTCTTTTTCGCCGGGGAGTCATCGGTCACTTCGGAGATGAGCGCGCCGCCGTTGGCCTTGCCGCCGAAGCTCTTGGCCAGGCTTTCGTCCACATCCTGGATGACGATGCCGAGCCAGCCGCGGGTCACCTTGCCGCTGGTGCGCAACTGCTGCTCGATGCTCTTGGTCATGTTGATCGGGATGGCGAAGCCGATCCCCATGTAGCCGCCGCTGCGGCTGAAGATGGCGGTGTTCATGCCCACCGCCTCGCCGTGGATGTTCAAGAGCGGCCCGCCCGAGTTGCCCGGGTTGATGGCCGCGTCGGTCTGGATGAAGTTTTCGTAGTCGTTGATGCCCATGCGGTTGCGGCCCTTGGCGCTGACCACGCCGACCGTGACCGTCTGGTTGAGTTCGAACGGACTGCCGATGGCGATCACCCACTCGCCCACCTCGAGGGTGTCGGAGTTGCCCAGGGGCAGCACCGGCAGGTCGCTGCCGTCGATCTTGATGATGGCCACGTCGGACTGGGGGTCTGTGCCCACCACCCGGGCGGTGAACTCACGCCGGTCGGCCAGGCGCACGGTGATCTTCTCGGCGCCCTCGACCACGTGGTTGTTGGTGAGGATATGGCCGTCGCTGGCGATGATGAAGCCGCTACCGGCGGCCTGCTGGCGGAAGTTGCGTTTTTCCCGGTCAGGGACACGGGGGTGGCGGAACTGAGGCCCGAAGAAGCGCTCGAAGAAGGGGTCGGAGAACAGCTCCGAGGGGAACTGGCCCAAGGATTTGGCCGGTTTTTCCACGGCCACGTGGACCACCGCCGGACCGGCCTTTTTCACCACCGAGGAGAAGGCCTTGGCCGAGCGGTCGAGCAGGGCCAAGTCCTCTTCGCTCTGGGCGAGGGCCTGCCGGAGCGGGGCGGTGAGAAGCGTCAGGCAGCACAGGGTCAGGGCGAGAACGGGCGCAAAGGCACGTTTGCTGGGCGATTGCATGGTGGAAACTCCTTGCAGACAGGGCGAATGTTGGTCATCCGCGGCGGATGACGGTGCAAAACGGTACAAAAGACAGTACACAGAAAGGAATAATTATGCCGCCCGCCCGGTTCGTCAAGAGCCGCGGCTCAAGAAAGACCGGAGACCGCGGACCGGAGCGCCGGCGCGGGTTCCTGCCGACTGACGAGGACTGCCATGGCCCAGACATCCATTCTCTTTGTCGATGACGAAGAGGTCATCCGCACATCCTTCACCCGGGAGTTGCAGGCGGAGCATTTCACGGTCACCGCTGCGGCGGACGGCAGCGAGGCGGTCGCCGCCCTGCGCGCGGTGCAGTTCGACCTGGTGATCACCGACCTGATGATGCCCGGCGTGGACGGATTCGGCGTGCTCAAGGCGGCCAAGGAACTGTCGCCGCAGACCAGCGTCATCATCCTCACCGGCTACGGTGACATGCGCGCCGCCATCGATGCCCTGCGCCTGGGGGCCGACGATTTCACCCTCAAGCCCTGCGAGATGGAGGAACTGCTCTTCCGCATCGGCCGCTGCCTGGAAAAGCGCAGCCTGCTGCAGCAGTTGGCCGCGCAGAACCGCCAGCTGGTGGAGGAGATCGCCCGCCGCGAGCAGACCGAGGTTCTGCTGGTGGAGAGCGAGAACCGCTTCCGCCTTGCCCTGGACGCCAGTTCCAACGGCGTCTGGGACCGCAACCTGGTCACCGGCGAAGTCTATTTCGGCGAAAACTGGCACCGCACCCTGGGCTACGAGGACCCGAGTGAGATCAGCACCAGCCAGTCCTTCGAAAATCTCCTCCACCCGGCGGACCGCGAGCGGGTGCTGGCCCTGCGCGAGGCCCACGCCCGGGGAGAGACGGCCCGCTACGAGGCCGAGTACCGCATGCGCAACAAGGGGGGCGAGTGGCAGTGGATCCTCAGCCGCGGCCAGGCGGTGGCCCGCGACGCCGAGGGCCGCGCCCTGCGCATCATCGGCACGCACACCGACATCACCCGCCTCAAGGAGGCCGAGACCGGGCTGAAAGAGGCCCGCGCCCGGCTGGAGGAGCGGGTGCGCGACCGCACTGCCGAACTCTACGAGTCCAACGTGGCCCTCAAAGTGCTCCTGCAGAAGCGCGAGGAGGACAAGGCGACCCTGGCCGAACAGGTGCTCGCCAACACCGCCCGGCTGATCGCGCCCTTTCTCGCCCGGCTCGAGCAGAGTCGCCTGACCGAGCAGCAGCAGGTGCTCGTCGACATCCTCCGCGCCAACATCAACGAGCTGACCTCGCCCTTTGCCAGCAATTTCTCCACCAAGCTGACCCGGCTGACGCCGGCGGAGATCCAGGTGGCCAACCTGGTCAAACTGGGCAAGCGGACCAAGGAGATCGCCGGGATCATGAACCTCTCCCCCGGCACAATCAGCATCCACCGCAAGAACATCCGCAAGAAACTGGAACTCACCCACCAGAAGACCAACCTGCAGACCATGCTGTCCATCAACTCCTGAACGAAGGGCCGGATGGGTAGATCACCTCTCCGGAAAACACCCAAAAACCCGAGTTGTTTTTTCCCCCGGTCGGGGGCATATATAGGCTCCAGTGAAGGAGGGCCGGCCTGCCGACGGTCCGGTCCGATGTATCCCGATCCTTGACCAGGAGGCGTTATGACCCGACAGCAATCGTTCACCCGAATCGAAAACGAACTGCTTCCCCGGTTCAGGAAACAGGTCAGTGAGGCCGAGACCACCGGGGAGGTGCAGAAGTTCTTCCGCCATTGCCTCCGCGATCTGTTCGCGCAGGCCTCGGCCGGCCGGGTGAGTGCGGCCAACGAGGACATCAGCCTGCTGCCCGAGGGCGAGGAAATCTTCCGCATCGGTGACCGGGTCCGTTCAGCCCCGGGTTTCGCCGAGATCTGGGAGGCCTCCGACCTGCCCCAGATCGTTGCCCGCTTTGCCGAGGCGGCCCGCAATCGTTTTCGGCACCTGGCCAAAAAACCGGAGAAAACCGAGGCCAAGATCCGCATGTGAGCCGGGAATCGGCCTGATCGCGCCCGGCGGCGCCCGGGGAGGAGGAGGCATGCACGAGGCGATGTTCTATCAACGGATGGAGGACGGGGCGGTGGTCTGCAACCTGTGCAGCCACCACTGCCACATTGCGTCCGGCCGCCGCGGCCTGTGCGGGGTACGGGAGAACCGGGAGGGGCGACTGCACAGCCTGGTGTACGGCCGGCTGGTGGCGCGCCATGTCGACCCCATCGAGAAGAAGCCGCTCTTTCATTTCCTGCCCGGGAGCCGCTCCTACTCCATCGCCACCGTGGGCTGCAATTTTCACTGTCTGCACTGTCAGAACTACCAGATCTCCCAGTACCCGCACCTGCAGGAGGGGCGGATCGACGGTGCGGTCTGCAGCCCGGAGGAGGTGGTCAGCGAGGCGGAGCGCAGCGGCTGCGCAAGCATCAGCTACACCTACGTCGAGCCCACCGTGTTCTACGAGTTCGCCCGCGACTGCGGCCTGCTGGCCCACGGTCGGGGTATCCGCAACGTGTTCGTCAGCAACGGCTACCTGAGCGCCGAGGCGACCCGGGACCTGGCCACCTGGCTGGACGCGATCAACATCGACCTCAAGGCGTACACGGACGCCTTCTACCGGCAGGTGTGCAAGGCCCGGCTGCAGCCGGTGCTCGACACCATCCGCCTCTGCCACGAGTTGGGCCTCTGGGTCGAGGTGACCACCCTGGTCATCCCCGGGATGAACGACAGCGACGAGGAACTGCGTGCCGCCGCCCGTTTCATCCGCGGGATAGCCCCGTCCATCCCCTGGCATGTGACCGGCTTCTCCCCGACCTACCGGATGCTGGATCGGCCGCCGACGCCGCTGGCCACCCTGCGCCGCGCCCGGGAGATCGGCCTGGAGGAGGGGCTGGTTCATGTCTACCAGGGCAATGTCCGCGATATAGGCGGTGAGGACACCCGCTGCCCGGGCTGCGGCGCACTGCTCATCGCCCGTCACGGCTTTCACAGCCGCATCGAGGCCTTGGCCGGTGGGCGGTGCACGGCCTGTGACCGGGAGGTGGCCGGCGTCTGGGGTTGAGCCGGTTGTCAGTCGCCGGCGGTGGTGCAAGGAAGGATCATCTATTCTTTTTCTTCCCTTTTTCTACTTATTGTCTTTCCGCCGGATTCGGCCCAGACTGGAGCCGTGTTTGCCCGCGGCCTCGTGCCGGCGCGGATCCCACTTTGTTAGAGGACCAAGCCATGCCGCGAAAATCTCTGTTGCTCGTCGACGACGAACCGCTCATTCGCGAGAGTCTCGCCCGGGAGTTGGCCAGTGCCATTCTGGCCGTGACCGTGACGGCCAGCGGCGAGGAGGCGGTCGCCCGGCTCGGCCGCGAATGGTTCGATGTGGTCGTCTCCGACCTGGTGATGCCCGGCCTGGACGGCTTCCAGGTGCTCAAGGCGGCCAAGCGCAAGGACACGGCCATCGCGGTGATCCTGCTCACCGGCTTTGGCGACATGGACACCGCCATCGATGCCCTGCGTTTGGGCGCGGACGACTTTTTGCGCAAGCCCTGTGAGATCGATGAACTGCGTTGGCGTATCGGCAACTGCCTGAAGAAGCAGGACCTGCAGCGCAAGGTTGCCTTCTACGAGCGGGTGCTGCCGGTGTGCAGCTACTGCGGCAAGATTCGCCACGACCAGCCGGGCGAGCACGGCCGGGGACCCTGGTTCGAGTTGGAGGAGTACCTGCGCCGCGCCAAGGGGGTGAACCTTTCCCACGGCTGCTGCCCGGAATGCTTTGCCCGGGCAGCGAACGATTTGGGGCCGGCTGCCACGGGCACGGACGGAGCGGCCGATCCCGACACGCCTGAGGCCGCGTCCTGAACGGATAAAAACTCTCTCCGATTTCTCTCCCTTTTTTCTCCATTGGCAGGCGCCCCGTTCTTCTTTATATTTAATTTATTGTACCATTCCAGCCGCGGTCACGGACCTTCTGATTCCTGTCCAGGGGCCGTGGGGCAGTTCGCACCCCAACCAGCAAGAGGAGGTTGCATCATGAACGACATCCAGCAGGTTCTCATTCCCGTCGATTTTCACAGGCACAGCGATGAACTGGCCGACTTCGCGGTCGGCGTGGTCAACAAACTGGGGGCGCGGGCGACCTTTGTCCACGTGGTCGAGAACGTCGACGTGTATGTGGACTACACCCCCGATTTCCTGACCAAGGTCAGCCAGGAACTCCGCGACCACGGGGAGAGGAAAATGGCCGACTTCCTGGAGGTGATCAAGGAAAAATGCCCGGGCTGCGAGGGCGTGGTGCTCCTCGGCGATGCGGCCGACAAAATCGTTGACTTGGCCTTGGAGCGCCAAGCGGACTTGATTATCATGGGCACGCATGGCGCCAAGGGGATTGAAAAGGTACTGCTCGGCAGCGTGGCCGAGCGGGTCTTGAAGCGGGCCGGTTGCCCGACGCTGGTCTTCAACCCCTACCATGGAGAGCGGGGCTACAGGATCAGCAGTTCCATCGGTGAGGCGGTGCAGCCTCTCTGACCGCCCGGCCGTTGCCGGTCCGGACACAACGTCCGGGCCGCAAACCCTCCGGTCGCCCTGTGCGGCCGGAGGGTTTTTTGTGTGCCGATCGGCTCAGAAGCCGACCAGGTCGTCCACCGGCAGGGACAGGGTGGACCTGCCGGTGATCCGCTCGAGGGTGGCGCTGATCACAGCGGTGTCGTTGTCAAAGCCGCCGTGGCTGGCAGGGGCCGTTTTTGGCGGAGTGATGCGAGTGGTGATGGTGCGGCTGCCATGCAACGTGAGCCGCCGGCCGAGGCCGGCTACCGATGCCACCTGCCGCCAGTTGGCCAGGGCCTCGGCCGTGTCCGGGGAGCCGTTCCAACCGTGATAATTGGGGTCGAACACCTTCGCCAGGCCGAGGATGGGGATCGCCGGGTCCGCTTCCAGTGCGTTGGCCACCAGGTAGAGCAGGGACTTGCGGTAGAGGCCGAGGACGTGATCCTGCTGCTCGACCTCGTCGGTGAGCAGGTCGAGGTGCAGGTGCCGCATGAGTTCGCTGTGCGGCGCCCAGTAGCGGTTGGCAAAGGCCACCGTGCAGGCCGGGGCGTACAGGTGGACCGAGGCGACCCGGCGGGCCAGATTCTGCCGGGCGAGCAGCTGCACCAGGTGGCCGAGCAGGATGGCCCCGGCCGAGTGGCCGATCAGGTGGAGTTCGAATTGGTCGCCCCACAGGTCGGCGAGGTGGCGCAGACCGTCGGTGAGCAGGTCGCCGCCCCGACCGGGTTGGACGGCGAGCGCCGCGTTCTCCTTCATCTCGCTCCACAGGGGGCGGGCAAAGGGCCGGCCGATGGCGGTCTCGATCATCCGGTCGGTGGCCGCGCTGATCAGTTCGCCGGGGGTGCGGGTGGCCGCGCCGCGACTGGCCAGGCCGATGCGTTCGGCGATGATGTTGGCGATGGTCTCCAGCGGTCCGGTCTTCCAGGCGACAAAGAGCGGGTAGCAGCCGTTGCCGGTGCAGTAGCGACCCATCACCCGGGCGCGGGCAATGGCCTCCGCCTCGCTGTTCAGGCCGCCGTGGGCGTAGAGGATCAACCGTTTGCGCTCCGCTGCCGTGGAGCGGAACCAGCTGTCGGGCAGGACGCTCGCCTGGTAGCGGAGGGTGCGGCTGATGGCGTCCTGATGCAGGTAACGGCAGACCCGGCCGTTGTTGCCGAGTACGATGCTGTGCGTGTAGGCCTGCTCCTCGGACCACCAATTACCCTGGTCGCGGGCAACGGACAGGGCAAACGGCGCACCGCGGCCGGTCATCCGGCCGTCGACCACCCCGGCCACGCCGAGCGCCGTGGTCCAGGCGTCCATGGCGTGCGCCAGCCAGTCGGCGTAGGTGAGCACCGCAAAGCCGTCCGTGCCCCAGGCCCGTCCCCATGAGTTCTGCACGACAAAGCCGTCGCGGTTGAAGCCGACCAGGGCAAAGGCGTGGCCGCCAATGCGCGACCGCTGGCCATCGTAGGCGATCAGCGGCAGGCAGGCGTGACCGGTGAGCGGGGTGTCGCCCCCTCGGGCCAGGTCCCAGCCCGCATGGGTCCAGGCCGAGGCGTACACCGCGCCGATCTGCAGGATGGCGGCCTGCAGGTCGCAGATGGCGGTGGTGTCGATGCGGTAATAGACCCCGAGCGTCTGCTCGATGGCCCGCTCGACCCAGCCCGGCCGCGGCCTGGCCGCGCCGCCGGCCCGGTAGGCCCAATCCTCCTCCAGACAGACGCCGTGGCGGGACCAGCCCTTGAGGGCGCCCCGACAGCTCGACCCCTCGTAGTCCTCTCCCTCGTACTCATCGTAGCGCCGGGCCATGTCGTAGAGCATGCGCGCGCTCACCGAAGGCAACTGCTCCGGCAGGCCGAGCATGCGCCAGCGCAGGTAGTTAATCACGCAGCCCAGGCCGAAGCCGGTGCAGGAGCCCTCGGTGCCTTGGTCAAGGATCAGGCCGGCCCGGGCGTAGGCGGCGAACAGGCGCTGAATGTCCCGGTCGGCCGGGAATTGCGGCGGCAGGGAGGCCACCGGCGGCTGGTAGGGGCGGTCGCGCAGGTCAACGGTGTCCTCGATCGCGTCCAGTTCGCTGCGAATGGCCGCGAAGTCGGCCCCGACAGTGGCCCGACCGGACACCCCGACGAGCGGCGCGGCGGGTGGCGGCCCGGCTGTTTCGGCCCGGCTGAACACATCCCGGAAGCGGGCGAACCCGTGGGTGGAACCGTTGACCAGCCGGCGGGCGCGACGCAGGTCGCCGCGGGCGAGCGCCGCCCGGCACTCGTCGGCCCACTCCCTGATGCGGGCGGCGAGCAGACAGGCCGCCACCTCCGGTGCGTTGGCCAACTCCGGCAGCGCCTCCAGGTCGATGCCCAGCAGGGTGCCGGCGCGCCGGTACCGGCTGCGACCGGTCAGCTGGACAAAGCCGCGGCCCCGGTAGCGGGCGCCGTCGCCGGTTTCCCGGTTGCCGAATCGACCCTCGTAGGCGCTGAACGGGGCCATGCCAGGCAGGGTGTTCCAGTGCGAGGGCGCCTCACCGATGGGCACGAACCCCTCGGTTTCCGCCCGGATGACGGCCAGGGCAAGGAGCGCCATGGGCCGGTCGACCAAGCCGAAGGCGGCCAGGGCGGCCGCCAAGTAGGACAGGTGGCGGACGATGCCCGAGGGCCGGGTGGCCGGGAAGAGATGGCGCACGGCCTGGACATCCAGGGCATGCTCCAGGTCGGGCAGGGGCCGCAGCCCCAGTTCGTGCTGACAGCAGGGGCCGCAGATGCCGTCCGCCACCAGTCCGGCCTCCGCCTGCCACCTGGTCAGGGCGGCGGCAACCACGGAGGTGCAGTCGTCTCCCGCCGCCAGGCCCGCATACCCGGCGGCCGCGTCGCCCAGCGCCCGGACCAGCGCCGTGCGCAGGGCCGCGCAGTCCGCACCGTGGTCGTTGTCCATCACGATGAGCTTGTTCATTCCCCTTCCTCCCCGTTGCTGCCGGTCTGACGGCCTGCACTGCGGCCGCCCCCCCGGCCGGCCGCTGTTGCCGCATGGTAGAGAGCCGCCGGCGTGCTGTCAAACGGTGCAGATTCGTAGGCCCTGGGCAGAACATACCGGTATTGCGTGCTCTTTTTTGTTGAGTAATATTTTTTCTATACGTTTTCTCCCCAATTATCCTGTATTTGCGTCCGCACCAACCCGCTCTATTCTGGGGTCAGTGAACAGGGCGGGGGCACATCCTGGACCCGCACACCGTCCATCACCACAGGGAGAAACGATTATGGCGAACAAGGCACTGCTGGTCGGCATCAACGATTACGCCCCGGTCGGAGCGGGCGGGCCGGACCTGCGCGGCTGCGTCAACGATGTCCGTGACATGGCCCACACCCTCAACGCGCTTGGCATCGTTGCTGCCGAGCCAACGGCCATGCGCATCCTCACCGACGAGCGCGCCACCCGGGCGGCCATCCTTGAGGGGTTTGAGTGGCTGCTGAACGGGGCGGCGCGGGGGGACGTGCTCATCTTCCACTACTCAGGCCACGGCTCGCAGGTGGTCGATGTGAGCGGTGACGAGGCGGACACCCGCGACGAGACCATCTGTCCCCATGACTTTGCCACCGCCGGCATGATCACGGACGATGACTTCCGCGTCCGCCTGAAGGGGCTGGCACCCGGGGTCAATCTCGACGTCTTCCTCGACTCCTGCCACTCGGGCACGGGAACCCGGGAGATGACCGCGCTCGGTGCCGGCAGTGACGAGCAGACCGTGGTCTACCGCTACATCGAGCCGCCGGTGGACTGGGGCTATTTCATCGAGGCCAACCCGACCCTGCCGCTGCGCCCCATTCTCAAGCCCGATGCCGAGGAGACACCCGGACAGCTGGGGACACGCGAGACCGTGGTCGTGCCGCGCATGAACCACGTGCTCTGGGCCGGCTGCCGCAACAACCAGACCTCGGCCGAGGCCGCCATCGGCGGCAGTTTCCGTGGCGCTTTCACCTACCACTATTGCCAGGCCCTGCGCCGGGCCGGGATCAGCATCACCCGCCGCCGCCTCGACGGCCTGGTGAGCGCCGACCTGGCGAAAAACGGCTACAGCCAGATCCCCCAGTTGGAGGGCAACGGCACCGCTCTCCGCCAGAAGGTGTTCACCTGAGGTCTATGCCCGGGTGACCCTCTCCTGCACCCCGGTGACGGTCCGATCTAACACCGTGACCAGCGTCGGCGTGTAAGGGTGATTCTGGTGGCGGCCGACTGAAGGGTCGCCACCGCAAACCGCCCGCTGGGGCGGCAACCGTCGGCCGCGCCCCTTGTTGAGCGGAGGCTGCCCGGCCGGGCAGCCTCCCTTGCATCCACCAGCCAGAGGAGGGAACACTATGGCCGGACAAACAGATCGCATGGAGGCGCTTGGCCGTTATGTGCGCCGCACCGCCGCCACTTGGCTGCGCCAGCCGAATGTGACCTCCATGGGGGTCGGCGTCAAAATCAGGGACGGCGAGCCCACCGAAGAGATCTGCATTCAGTTCACCGTGGGCCGCAAAGCGGGGCTGGACTCGCTGGGCGAACTGGGTCTGCAGGAACTGCCCAGGTCGCTGGTCGTCGATGGTGTGGAGGTGCCCACGGACGTGGTCGAACGGAACTATGCCACGGACGCGCGCCCGGTGAACGTGCTCGCCCGGCAGCGGGCCGCCGCGCCCCGCAAGAGCGCCGTGGACCCGGTGGTGCCGGGGGTGAGCATCGGCCACCCGGCGACCGGTGCCGGCACCGCGGGCTGCGTCTGCTACGACGCCGTCGACGGGACGCCGTACATTCTCGCCAACTGGCACGTGCTCCACGGCCCGGGCGGGCGGATCGGCGATCCCATCGTCCAGCCGGGCCGGCACGACGACAACCGCGTCGACCGCAACCGCGTCGGCCAACTGGTGCGCAGCCATCTCGGTGTG
>Ga0265295_1005511_pt1 | contig 16045 bp, 14 predicted proteins | sample Munlansysbiofilm_FD_192503 | JGI IMG/M metagenome (GOLD analysis project Ga0265295, IMG submission 192503) | Leachate microbial communities from a municipal landfill in Southern Ontario, Canada - Methane capture system biofilm | ecosystem: Engineered > Solid waste > Landfill > Unclassified ... | reverse complement strand
TTCAGGTAGTCCTGTAATCAACGCTCAAGGTAATCTTATTGGGATTAATTTTGACCGAGTTTGGGAAGGAACAATGAGTGATATAGTTTATGATCCTGATGTATGTAGGAATATTTCACTTGATATTAGATACGTTTTATTTGTAATTGATAAGGTTGCAGGTGCAGGTCATCTGATTAGTGAAATGAATCTTGTAGACTAATCTGCTAATTAAACTAAAAAAGGAGGGTGACAAATCACCCTCCTTTTTTAGTTTAAAATATAATCTACTCTTCTCTGGGTGGCCTTTCATTTGCAACAGCAACATTAATTGTACGACCCATATGTTCAGAGCCATTCAGTGCAGCTATTGCAGCATTGCCCTCTGATTCATTTGGCATTTCAACGAATCCGTAGCCTTTTGAGCGACGAGTTTCGCGATTGAAAATTATCCTGGCAGATATAACTTCTCCATAAGGAGCGAAAAGTTCGGCTAAATCTTCTTTTTTAGCGCGGAAACTCAAACTTGAAACAAAGATGTTCATAAGAACCGAAGTGAATAAGGTTAAGAAATTTTAATTATGCATAACAAAGATAATTAAAAATCTTAAACACCAAAATTTTACATCATTTTATTACTAATTTCCAAAGCTGCTACCATCAAAGCAATGAGTGCAAATAGCTGATTTGTCAAGTCCTATCGATGAAATGAGATCATCAATTGTATTAAATTGAAGACTAGATAGTTTTAACTCTTTTCTGATGAATTCAATCATCTCTTTATGCTCTTCAGTAGTGTTGTCAGAATATAGATGTAGATTTTTATCGTGTGCATCCTCTTTTTGTTGGATAAATCTTCTAGTAATCAATTCCAAAGGTGATCTTGAAGCTGAGAAATTCAAAAAAGGGCAAGGATAAACTAGGGGTGGGCAACTTATTCTAATATGGATTTCCCTCGCACCATAATCAATTAATGTTTTTGCATTGTCTCCAAGTTGGGTGCCTCTTACAATTGAATCATCACAAAATGCGATTTTTTTCTCCCTGAGAAGACTCTTATTTGGAATCAGTTTCATTTTTGCCACTAGGTTTCTAACAGCCTGGTCAGAGGGCATAAAACTTCTGGGCCAAGTTGGAGTGTATTTAACTATGGCGCATCTATATGGGATTTTTTTGCCACTTGCAAATCCGATTGCCATACACGTGCCAGAATCGGGTATGGCAGACGATATGTCAAGCTCTGTATTATCTTTCTCGCCAAGAAGATATCCAAGCGAATAACGTACATCATCTACATTAATTTTTTCATAAGAGCTAGTTGGATAACCATAGTATACCCACAGAAATGAGCATATTTGCATTTTATTACCAGGAGGAGCAAGTTGCCTGTAACCATTTTCAGTTATCAGAACAATCTCTCCTGGTCCAATGTAATATTCATCTTCATAACCCAAATTAAGAAATGCACAGGTTTCTGATGCAACAGAGTAGGCTCCATCTTTTTTGCCTATAATTAGAGGTGTCCTCCCATATTTATCTCTAGATGCAATAATCCCATCTGAACAAAGTATAAGCAAAGAAGAGGATCCTCTTATTGAGTTCTGAGCATTTCTTATACCATCAATGAAATTTTCACCCTCAGTTATCAATATTGATGTAAGCTCCGTTGGATTTGTTTTACCGGAACTCAGTTCAGTAAAGTTTCGCCCCTTTTCAATGAGCATATTTTCCAACTCCTCTATGTTAATGATTTTGCCAACAGTAGCAATAGCAAATTTCCCTAAATGAGAATTTAAAATCATTGGTTGAGGGTCTGTGTCACTAATCACTCCAATACCAGAGTTGCCATCAAATTTTTTAAGTTCATCTTCAAATTTTGCTCTAAAGTGAGAGTTTTCAAGATTGTGTATCGATCTTGAAAAATGCCCTTCTGAGTTTCTGGTAGCCATTCCACCCCTTCTTGTACCTAAGTGCGAATGATAATCGGTACCATAAAATAGATCGGTTGCACACCTCTCCTTAGAAATAACTCCAAAAAGTCCGCCCATAATTGTTTATTTGAAATGAAGGAGACAAAAGTAAGTAATTTAAATTTTATCTTCGCAGAATATTTTATTACAGTTGTTATATGAATACTATATACTTGATAATTCACATATTATTTGCGATTGGGATGTTTTTATCTTTAAAGATAATAAACGCCAAAAATCTAAATATGTATCAGGCAATAACAATAAATTATATAATTGCATTTCTATTGACCGCACTTAGTTATGGAGAACCCTTTAGTGTCGCAGTTGCAGCTATGACAAAGCCACTTTTCTTTTCGTCACTCTGGGTTGGCTTTTTGTTTATCTTCTCATTTATAATTATGTCGTTTTCAACAATAAAAGCAGGTATCGGAATTACAACGGCACTTAATAAAATGGCAGTTGTCATACCAGTACTAGTTGGAATCTTTTATTTAAACCAGAACGACAGTCTACTTTTCAAACTTACAGGGATTCTGCTCGCTCTTATCTCTTTTTTCCTGATCCTTTTTAAAGGTAAAAATGAGAGAGTGAGTCTAAAAGCATTGTATCTCCCACTTTCTGTATTTATTGTTTCGGGATTAATAGATACATCAATGGAGGTTGTAAATAAAAAATTTATAAACATTAATTCTCCTCAAGAGATTTTTCTAATGGGCATTTTTGCAACAGCCTCACTTATTGGAGTGATAACTATTATAATAGATCTATCCAAGAATCAACCTCAATCAAAGCTCTCTTTTAAGCCAATAATATGGGGATCTGTAATGGGGATCTTTAATTTTTTAGTTTCTAAGATGATCCTTGTTAACGTTGGGCTTATGGGTGGTTCTGTTGTTTTTCCTGTTCATAATGCTGCCGTTGTTATGCTAACGGCACTTTCCGGTGTGCTTTTCTTTAAAGAAAAATTTACTAACAGACAATGGGTGGGTGTTGCGATTGCAATTGTTTCAGTGATACTTATTGCTGCCGCTATTTAATTTCTATTGTAGCATAAGGGAGTGATTCAATACTCTTAACAATCCAAATTAATGCTCCACTTGAGTTATTCAATAGTGTTAACCCAACTGTTTCAAATAGAGATCCTTCAGTTGCTATGACTAAAGCAGTAGAGATAATTACCATAGCGCTTAACGGTATTGTTAGAAGGTTTGAAACCATAAAATAGACCGGTATATATCCAAAATATATGATTGTTAATGGAAGTGTTCCTATTTGACAACTAAGAGATAATGATATGCTTTTCCAAATATGTTTAACGATTTTTATGTTTGAATTAAAGCAACGTTGAATTTTTGGGTTAATAATAATTATAGAAAGTGTTGCAATAAATGAGAGCTTGAATCCCGCTTCAAAAAATGATAATGGATTAAATATACATATAAGAAGAAAGGCGAAGGCTAAATTATTTAAGCTATTACTATTTCTACCACTAATTTTTGAAATTTCCAAACAACTTATCATTAATGATGCCCTCACTATACTGGAGTGCAAGTCAGTAAATAGTGCATAGGACCAGATAAACCCAAGAATAATTATACATCTTGCTAGCTTAATCCATTTAGTGTTTCCAAAAATAAACAATATGCTACTTAAAAACAGATAGATAAATCCAACGTGTAAACCAGATACAGCCATTAAATGCATTGAACCTGACTTTGAAAATGACCTGGCAGTCTCTCGTTTCAACTCTCCTTTGAATCCGGTTGTCAGTGCAATTATAACAGAGGATCTATCTTCGTCTTTTATAAGTTCTTTAATTTTTGCGATAAAATTAGTTTTAAGCTTTTTATATAGTCTTTTGTTGTGGTTACTACATAATTTATGTAACGTAAAAGAACCATTATATAGATAACCAAGAGAGTATATATCATTTAAAGCTAAATAACGTAAATATCTCATATTTGAAGAATCTCTTTTCACTGGATAAACATAAATTTTTCCCCTGATAGTATCTCCAATAGAAACTTCATCTTTAAAATTGTTGATTTTCAAACTAATTTTTTCATTGTATTTTAAGTAAAATGCAACTACTGTTATTTGACTCTTCTCTTTTCTCCAAATCTCCTCAATTGTTAGTTCTGCATATTTAATTTTCCCAGAAGGAATTGAAGTAATTTTTGTAATTTTGTAATGGTATCCACTTAAACTTAGATTTAATTGAGCTAAAAGGAAAAATGATATAACTGAGGTTGCAAGAAGAACTCTTTTACTAAATAATTCTTTTGAAGCGAATTGATTACAGTAATGAAAATAGTAAATTGCAGTTAAAGCAATTATAGAGCTGGTAGCTGTAACTACTAAAAGGTTAAAACTAGGCATCATTATGGAGGCAGTTATGATACCAGTAAGATAAGACAAGGAGGCTTTCAATAAAGGAGGTCTTCTTCTCATTATTTTTAGTTATATAGTTGAAATATATGATAATTTATAACTAAAATGAGGCTGTATTTGCTATATTTGCACGATTTTAGATGAAATTTAAACAAATTTATAAATAGATAATTGTAATGATCATTCTAGTATTGAATTGCGGGAGTTCATCCCTAAAGTATCAGGTGCTTGATATGCACAGTGAATCACAATATAAACTGCTAGCTAAAGGTTTGGTAGAACGTATTGGACTTGATATGGGTATCTTATCTCATAGAGTAGATGGAAGAGACAAATTTGAAACTGAAACACCTATACCAAACCATACAGTAGGTATCAAAAAAGTACTTGATATTTTAGTTGACGATAAACTTGGTGTGCTTAAAGCTCTGTCTGAGATTAATGCAGTTGGCCATCGAGTTGCTCACGGAGGTGAACTCTTTAAAGAGAGTACTTTGATTGATCAGAAAGTAATTGATGGGATCAAACAACTATGTGAACTTGCTCCCCTTCATAATCCAGCTAACCTTTTAGGTATTGAGGCAGTTAATACCTTAATGCCTCTGGTTCCTCAAGTAGCTGTATTTGATACATCGTTCCATCAAACAATGCCTGATTATGCATATATGTATGCTATACCTTATGAATATTATACTGAGCATAAAATTAGAAGATATGGATTTCATGGCACAAGTCACAAATTCGTAGCCAAAAAAGCCTGTGACTTGGCTGGCATTGATTTTGAAACCTCAAAGGTTATCACTTGCCATCTTGGAAACGGAAGCTCAATAACAGCTATTAAGAATGGCCACTCTCTGGATACATCAATGGGATTTACTCCTCTAGAAGGATTAATAATGGGTACAAGAAGTGGAGATCTTGATGCTGGTATTATTACTTATATAATGGAAAGAGAGAAATTGGATGCTGCAGGTGTTAACGCTTTGCTAAACAAAAAAAGCGGATTTCTTGGAGTATTTGGAAAATCATCAGATGCAAGAGATATTGAAAATGCAGCTTCTCAAGGTGACAAGAGAGCAATCCTGACTTTAAATCTTTTATACTACAGGGTGCTTAAGTATATTGGATCATATACTGCAGTAATGAATGGTTGCGACCTTGTCGTATTTACTGGCGGTATCGGTGAAAATGATCCTCATATTAGAGAGATGGTAGGAACTCATCTTGAATATCTTGGCGTAGAGTTTGATAAAGAAGCAAATAATGGTGTCAGAGGTAAAGATGTTATACTTACTAAGAAATCCTCAAAGGTAAAAATTGCTACAGTTACAACAAATGAAGAGCTTGTAATTGCTCAGGACACAATGAAACTTGTATAAATTATTAAAATATAACTCATATGATTACCACGTTTGAACAGATTTACGACAAACTCAGATCAATGCCAAAAAAACGTCTAATTGCGGCGTGGGCTGTTGATGACCATACGATTAATGCTGCAAAATTAGCAGTAGAGGCAGGGATAGTTGAGGCTACTTTAGTTGGTGATGAAAAGATGATTCGTCAGGTTTGCGCACAAGAGAATATTGATCCATCAATTTTTAGAATTGTACCTAATGATGATGAGTTAAAAGCCGTCTCTATGGCAGTTGATTTAGTTAATTCCGGAGAGGGAGATATTCTGATGAAGGGACTTTGCAGTACAGATAAATATATGAGAGCAATTCTGAATAAAGAACGTGGATTGCTTCCTCCAAAGGCTGTATTAAGTCACGTTACTGTAATGTTCAATACTCAATATCACAAATTACTAGTATTAGGTGATATCGCTGTAATTCCAGCACCAGACCTTAACCAGAAAATTGCAATTACAAATTATGTAGTAAAGACTGCTCAAGCACTGGGTATTCAGAAACCAAAAGTAGCATTAATTGCGGCAACAGAACAAATGTTACCTGGAATGCAAGCTTGTGTTGACGCTGCAATAATTTCAAAAATGGCAGACAGAGGTCAAATTTCTGGCTGTTTTGTGGATGGACCACTTGCATTGGATGTTGCAATTTCTGCCGAGGCGTGCGCTGTTAAAAAATTGGTTAGTCCAGTTGCAGGTGATGCTGACTGTCTTGTATTCCCTAACCTTGAGTCTGCAAATGTTTTCTATAAGGTTAATTCACAACTTTGTACTGGTAGTCGTCAAGCTGCGATTGTAGCTGGAGCAAAGGCTCCTTGCGTGCTTTCTAGTAGGGCAGATAGTATTGATACAAAACTTAATTCAATCGCCTTGGCGGCTTTAACTGCTAAATAACAATGGGATACAAAATATTGGCAATAAATCCTGGATCAACTTCAACAAAAATCGCTGTTTTTGAAGATCACAAGCAAATTTTCACCCACACTTTAAGACACTCAACCGAAGATTTAGTCAAATTTCAAAAAATTTCAGACCAGTACGAATTCAGAAAAGATGCAATTTTAAAAGCTCTTTCTGATAATAGCATATCACTTCAAGAACTTTCTGTTATTGTTGGTAGGGGAGGGTTGCTTAAACCAATTAAATCTGGTGTTTATGAGGTAAATAGGAGAATGATTGAAGACTTGACAAAAGGAGTATCAGGTGAACACGCTAGCAATCTGGGTGGACTTATAGCCTCAAATCTGGCAAAAGAGTCAGGTGACTGTAAAGCATACATTGCAGATCCTGTTGTAGTAGATGAACTTGAACCTATTGCTAGGATTAGTGGTCACCCACTTCTACCTAAAGTCTCAATTTTCCACGCTCTTAATCAAAAGGCAATTGCAAAGATCTACTCAAATTCTGAGGGTAAGAAGTATGAAGATCTTAATCTTATAGTTGTTCATCTTGGAGGAGGTGTTTCAGTAGGTGTTCATAGAAATGGTCGTGTAATTGATGTTAACAATGCTCTAAATGGAGAAGGCCCATTCTCTCCGGAAAGATCTGGAACACTTCCAGCCTTAGCTTTAGCAGAACTCTGTTTTTCTGGCAAATACGATTTCTCTCAAATTAAAAAGATGATTACCGGAGAGGGTGGAATAGTTGCTCACCTTGGTACTAATTCTTTTAATGAAGTTGAGAAGAGAGTCTCTGAGGGAGACGAGCATTTCACACTTATATCTGATGCATTTGGATATAATGTAGCAAAAGCTATAGGAGCAGGAGCGGCAGTTCTTTCAGGAAAGGTAGACGCTATACTACTTACAGGAGGCATCGCATATAACACTAAACTTATGGAAAAAATATCCGAAATGGTTACTTTTATTGCACCCGTTAAGATATATCCAGGTGAAGACGAAATGGCAGCATTAGCAATGAATGGACTCTCAGTATTAACAGGAGAGGTGACTCCATCTGTTTATTAAAAACCTTTATTTTTTAGACACCCTAACATAGCTTTTGTTAGGGTGTTTTTTATTTAAAATCAGTCAAGATGGAGATAATATTTTTGCTGATAATTACTAAGTAATTCAGGATGAAAAATTGATATTAGATCTTTAAGAATTATATCAGGCTCAACTACTCCTCTCTCCCAAAATTGACTTCCTCCTCCGGGAGTGCTTAGTTTAATATTATTATATACTTTTTTGTGTCTGACTGGAGGTATATCTGAAAATAAAGAGTTCGTGGATAAAAGCTCAAGCATTGAAGAGATGGAATTAGGATTTATCCATACATCAGCCTTAGCAGAAAGGATAAATATCTCTTCGATGCTATATGGTTTTGTGTAGGATGAGCCATCAGATGATCCAAGAGTTTTCCCACCAGCGTCTTCAATTAGAATATTCATATAGCTCTTCTTTCCTGGAATATACCACACCTCTTTCCAGGGAGCATTAATCAAAACATTAGATATCCTGATGTCCTTTACTATCTCTTTAAGTTTGATATACCTATCCTTAGTTTCATTATAAATGGAGTCTGCAACTTCAGATTTATTTAATAGCTTCCCAAAAAGTTTAATATACTCCAATTTCCCTAACGGGTGATTTTCAAGATAATCTCCAAGTGAAATTACATTAATGCCAAACTGTTTAATTTTCTCAATATATTGATTGTCTTCACCATCAATCCCATATGTTAGTACTAGGTCTGGTTGTATAGAAATCAGAAGTTCATAGTTTAACGATCCTTCATAACCAATATCGGCTATTCTACCAGATGATAATCCTGATTGAATATACTCGCTAGAAACATATTGACCACCTGAAACACCGATAATTCTTTTGCTCTCGCCTAATGATTCTATATATGAAATATGACTTGTAGACATACAAACAATTCTTTGATAATCTTTATTGTGCGGAAGAGTTATCCACTGACTCATCTTCCCTTCAGAAGATTTAATTATTATATCAGAATTTTCTCCTTCTGTTTTTAGTCCAAAAAAAGAGGCGTATTCGCAACCAGGTCCGGTTTCGTATAAAACATTACTTGAAACTCCGTCACAAGAATATAAGATAACTAATAATGCAGTGGCTAATGAAAAGAATTTCATAATAATCAATTTGTACAAAGTTATCAATATTTGTTTACTTTGCAGAATGGAGAAATATGATATAATTATAGCAGGAGCAGGTGCATCCGGTATGATGGCATCAATATCAGCAGCTAGAGAGGGGATGAAAGTTTTACTCCTTGAAAAAATGGAGAAAGCAGGGAAAAAAATTCTAATAACTGGAAAGGGAAGGTGCAACTTAACAAATACAAAAGAGTGGAGTGAATTTTCAAGACATATTTATCCAAATCCGAGTTTTTTTAAAATTGCGTTTAAAACATTTTCTAACAAGGATGTTTTGAATTTTTTTAATGAAATAGGAGTTGAGACTGTTATCGAAAGGGGAGATCGAGCTTATCCAGCATCGGGTAAAGCAAGTGATATAGTTAAGGCTTTATTATCAGAGATTGAAAGACTTAAGGTTAGAGTTCAATTAAATTCAAGAGTTTGTGATATAGTTTTAAATGAAGGTTCAGTCTATAAAGTTAAAGTAGAATCGGGACAAGGAGTTCAAGAGATTGAAACTTCTGCACTAATAGTCACTACAGGGGGGCTCTCATACCCTTTAACTGGATCAACTGGTGATGGGCACTATTTTGCTAAACAAATAGGTTTAGGCATAAATAAAACTTTACCCTCATTAACTGCGATGAAACCTGTAAATTTTGATTTATCTCTAAAGGGCTTGTTGCTTAAAAATGTACAAACAAAGCTATTCGTTGGAAAAGATATTCTGCAGGAAGAATTTGGGGATATTGAGTTCACTAATAATGGCTTTGAAGGTCCAATAGGACTTAGAATAAGTCGTAAGGCAGTTAAAGCAATGTCTGATGGTAACAGAGTGACTCTACTTGTTGATTTAAAACCTGCTTTAACTGAAGAACAGTTAATTAACAGAATTGATCGAGAATTTGGAAATCAGGTGCGCATTCCACTTGAATTGATTTTAAAAAAATTATTACCATCACAGATGGTCCCCTACTTTATTGAAGAGCTTAAACTTGGAAGATCAAAAATTCTATCCAAAAAGCTACCTGGGGAGATTTATTTAATTGTAGATACGATAAAAAATTGGAAGATAAATGTAGAATCGTATACAGGTTTTGAAAGATGTGTAGTTACTTCCGGGGGAATTACTCTTAATGAACTTGTGCCAAAAACAATGGCAACTAGAACGATAAATAATCTCTTTTTTGCTGGAGAAGTAATTGATTTAGATGGTGATACTGGAGGTTATAATTTGCAAATTGCATTTTCAACCGGTAATTTGGCCGGCAAATCAGCTGCCTACTTAATTAAAAAATCAAATACTTCATCGTAGTTATCATTGCTGAAACCTACTCTCATTTTAATATTATCACCTCTTTTAATATTAATTGTGGAATCAAAAGATATGGCTACTATATCTCCGCTTTTCAATGTTATATAAGATGATATTTTTTCAATTGCCTGATTAATTTTAGTTTCTAAATCAATATTTAAATTAATAGATGTTGTATTATGTCTATTAAATAAAGTGATTATATTCAAATCTTCAGAAATGTCTAACAACTGATTACTGCTACAGTAATAGAAAGAGGAGTCTATGGCTGAAAAAAATGTAAGTTCTGAAATAGTTATTGGCGTTTGAAATATTTTATTGTGAAAGATATTTAGAGCAAAGTCAATTTTCGAGTAATATCTATTCGCAAAACGTGAAGATATGAATTTGCCGCTTTTAAGAATTTTCGTAGCTATTAAAGGCTCTATTTTGAGCAATTCAATATGATGAGGAAAATAAAAATCTGCATTTTCTTTGCAAAAGGTTGTGTCAGGCTTAAAGTAAAATTCTCCAGAACAATCATTTAGTATGAAAATATTCATTGTACAGTTTTGTGAGTACCTGTTTTGTGTCAAGAGTAAAGTCTCCATTCATCATCCAGGAGTAGTAACTAGGCTCTTTACTGAAAACATTAAAAACAGGTTTGCCTTTGTGTTTCCCAAAATTAAAAACTGGGACTTCTTTGTCATTAATAACTATTCTACCTGCATAATCGAGAGAATTACTTCTTGTAGAAAACTTTGAAAGAAATTCAACATCATTTTCAAGTGTTTCGGAATAGACATCAAGTTGCGATTCTAATATTTCATATGTAGCAACAGTGTCTGCTTCAGCAGAGTGGGCATTTTCAAGATTTTTATTACAGTAAAACTTATATGCAGCAACCAATGTGCGTTGTTCCATCTTATGAAAAATGTTTTGAACATCAACAAGTTTCCTTTTCCTAAAGTCAAAGTCAATTCCAGCTCTTAGAAACTCTTCTGCAAGCATTGGGATGTCAAATTTTATTGAGTTATACCCTGCAAAATCGCAACCTTGCATCCAGTTTGATAGACTCTTTGCAATTTCTTTGAATGTTGGACAATCCTTAACATCATCATTTGAAATCCCGTGTATTGCCTGTGCTTCAGGAGAGATTAATATTGTTGGGTTAAGTCTTCTAGTTTTGAGCTCTTGATCACCGTTAGGGAAAATTTTAAGAGCACTTAGCTCAACTATTCTGTCTGATGCAACATTAAGTCCAGTGCTCTCTATGTCAAAAAAAATAATTGGATTCTTTAGATTAAGCTTCATTTAAAATAATATTTAAGCATTAACCATCATTGGCATAAGAAGTGCCAATATCTCCTCTTGAGGATCAACAGGTCCTGCTGCCAAAATTAATGCTGCTCTTGATGGATCTGATAGCTCAAGAGAAATATCTGTGTATGGTAGATTTGTTAGTATTTCAATTAGAAAAGTAGATTTGAATGCAATCTCCATATTGTCACCTTCATATTGGCAAATAAGGTTCTCATTTGCGGATATTGAAAAGTCCAAGTCTTGAGCAGAAAGTGTTAAAGTGTTATATGTGAGCTTTAATCTTACTTGGCTACTTGCTTGATTGGAGCAAACCGCTACTCTTCTTGCGGAGTTTAAAAAATCAAGTCTATTGATAACAAGTTTATTTGTGTTGTTTTTTGGGATTACAGATTTGTATGCAGGATAATTACCCTCAACTAACCTGCAGACCAAATTAAAAGATTCAAAAATGAAAGTTGCATTTCTTGTGTCAAATCTTATAACAACATCCTCATCCCCTTTACTGAGAATATTTTTTAAAACAGACGCAGGTTTTTTAGGAAGTATAAACGATGACTTATTTTCTGACTTTATGTCACGTCTTGTGTAGCAAACTAATTTATGAGCATCAGAAGCAACAAGTGTAGAATCCGATTCTTCAATATCAAAGAAAATGCCATTCATTACTGGCCTAAGTTCTTCTTCTGCTGTTGCATAAAGAGTTCTGTTAATACCTTCTAAAAGAGTATGTGAATTTATAGTTATTGTTGTAAAGCTATCTTCAAGTTCAGGTATTGCAGGATAGTCTTCTGCAGTTGTGCAAGGAAGTTTTGCATTACCAGTTGCCCAAGTAATATCAAGTATCGAATAAGTTTCATTTGTCTTGAATTCAAGAGGCTGATCTGCAAATTCTCGAAGAGAATCAACCAAGAGCTTTGCAGGAACTGTAATTTCACCCTCTTCAGAGACATTTTCAATAGACATACTCGTTTTAAGAGTGGTTTCTAGGTCTGAAGCAGTTATTGACAAAGTACCCTCTTTAAGAATAAAGAGAAAATTATCAAGAATTGGGAGTGAGTTTTTTGATGATATAACTCTGGTAACTGATTGAAGTCTTGCAAGAAGTTCAGTGCTCGATACAACGAATTTCATATGTTTTCAATTTTGAACAAAGATAATAAAAAATAGTTATGGCATATAATTTGATTTTAGTGCTTTTAAAAAACAGAATTGTATGAAAAAAGTATTTGTTTATTTATTGGCTACAGCACTTGTAAGCGGATTTACAGCATTTGCAGTTGTTAAACTAACAGACAAAGAAAAAGGAGTTAAGTCAGACAAACTCACCTCATTACCAATTCACAATGTTACGTTGTCTGACCAATTATATCCTGATTTTACTTTTGCTGCTGAAACTGCTGTTAAGGCAGTTGTACACGTAAAGGTAACTAAGAGGGGTGTAGAACAACCATTCACAATATATGACTTCTTTTTTGGTTATAGTAACCCGGGAATGACTCCAAAAAACCAAGTCAATTCTGGCTCAGGGGTGATAATTACTTCGGATGGATTTATTATTACCAATAATCACGTTATTGAAGGAGCTGATGATATTTTGGTAACTATGGAAAATAATAAGTCATATAATGCTAAACTTATTGGAAATGATCCCGTGACAGATATTGCTCTGCTTAAAATTGAATCAGATAATCTTCCATACCTAACATTTGGAGATTCTGACTCCCTCAGGTTGGGAGAATGGGTGCTTGCTATCGGTAATCCGTATAATTTAAGATCTACAATAACAGCTGGTATAGTGAGCGCAAAAGCTAGAAGTATGCCTAGTATGAGCGAGGATTTTAAGATTGAATCATTTATACAGACAGACGCGGCAGTTAATCCAGGTAACAGTGGCGGAGCTTTGGTTAATACAAAAGGCAATTTAGTGGGTATAAATACTGCTATAGCTTCAAGAACTGGTTCATATACTGGCTACTCATTTGCTGTCCCATCTTCAATTGCAAAAAAAGTTGTTGAAGACTTAATTGATTTTGGAACTGTTCAAAGAGCTTTACTTGGAATATCAATGCTGGATATCGATGGTGAATTAGCAAAAGAGAGAGGCTTGCAATCTACTACAGGAGTATATATTGCAGAGGTCGCCAGAGATGGAGCAGCAGATAGGGCTGGTGTTAAAGAGGGTGATGTTCTTATATCTATAAATGGAGTTCAGGTAAATTCGGGTCCATCTGTACAAGAACAAATTAGTAAATACAGGCCTAAGGATAAGATAGAGTTATCATTATTAAGGGATGGAAAACAAATTAAAGCTTCAGTTGTTTTACAAAGCAAATCGGGTGAAGATGGAGTTATTGCCAATACAAAAAATGGTTTGGTAAAACTATTTGGAGCTGAATTAAAAGAGGCTAAGCCTGAGAATTTGGCAAAATTGTCCTTAAAAAATGGAGTAGAGGTTGTATCGATTTTAGATGGTAAATTTAAAAGTATAGGAATTAAAAAAGGGTTTATCATTACATACGTAAATCAAACACCAGTTTCTAAGCCTTCAGATATTGAGATGATTGTTCAGAGAAGCAGAAGATCACTATTAATTGAAGGAGTATATCCAGACGGATCTGTAGTTTATTACGGAATGGGACTTTAATTTTTGCTGCTATTCTCAAATTTTTATAGCTTTGCAAGATAATATGTATACATGAGACAACTTAAGATTACAAAATCAATTACAAACAGAGAGAGTGCCTCTTTAGATAAGTATTTACAAGAGATAGGAAGAGAGGAACTTATAACTGTTGAGGACGAAGTAGAATTAGCACAAAGAATACGAAAAGGAGATCAAGAGGCCTTGGAAAAACTTACCAGGGCCAATCTTCGTTTTGTAGTATCTGTTGCGAAACAATATCAGAATCAAGGCCTTAGTCTTCCAGACCTAATTAATGAAGGCAACCTTGGTCTTATTAAGGCTGCGGAGAAATTTGATGAAACGAGGGGTTTTAAATTCATCTCCTATGCCGTTTGGTGGATTAGACAATCAATTCTTCAGGCTCTTGCCGAACAATCAAGAATTGTTAGACTTCCTCTGAACCAAGTAGGCTCTCTGAATAAAATCAACAAAGCATTATCAAAGTTTGAGCAAGAGAATGAAAGACTTCCTTCACCAGAAGAGTTGGCAGTTATTTTGGATATCCCAAGAGAAAAAATTGCAGATACACTAAGGGTTTCAGGGAGGCATGTTTCTGTTGATGCTCCCTTTGTTGATGGAGAGGACAACAATTTGTTAGATGTCCTGCCTAATACTGATTCGCCAAATGCAGATAGAGGATTGCTAAATGAATCACTAAACAAGGAGATAGAGAGAGCTCTTTCTACTCTTACAGAAAGGGAAAGAGATATTGTTAAATATTTCTTTGGCATAGGAACAACTGAAATGACATTAGAAGAGATAGGCGAGCATTTTGGTCTTACGAGAGAGAGAGTGAGACAGATTAAAGAGAAGGCCATTAGAAGGCTTAGGCATAGTGCGAGAAGCAAGTTACTTAAATCATACTTGGGCTAAATATCAATAACCATAAACTTAATTTAAATGAAGAAACTACTTTTCGTAATGATTGCAGCAGGTGCACTTTTTACATCTTGCAGTCAAAAAGGATCAAATCCTTTGCTGGAAGAGTGGAATACTCCCTTTGGAATTCCACCATTTGAAGAAATTAAAATTGAGCATTTTATGCCAGCTTTTGTTGAGGCTATGGATCAACATAAGGCTGAAATTGATGCTATTGTTAACAACACAGAAGAGCCTACTTTTGAAAATACAATTGTTGCTTATGACAACGCTGGAGCTCTTCTCGATAAAATTTCACCGGTTTTTTCGCACATTAGTGGAACTAATTCAAATGCTGATGTTATTGCTTTGGAGAAGGAATTATCACCACTTAGAAGCAAACATTTCAATGAGATTAGTCTGAATCAGGGCCTATTTGAAAGAGTTAAAACAGTTTATACTCAAAAAGACTCTTTAGGTCTTGATCTAGAGCAAATGAGACTTCTTGAGGAGATGTTCAAAGGTTTTGTGAGAAGTGGTGCAGATCTTCCTGAAGACAAAAAAGAGGCACTAAAGGAAATCAATCAAGAAATTTCTGCACTTCAGTTAAAGTTTGGTCAGAACTTACTTTCAGAAACTGGCTCCTATAAGTTGGTTATTGATAGTGAATCAGATCTTTCTGGACTTTCCGAAGCTTTGAAAACTTCTGCTCTGGCAAGGGGAGAAAAGGATTCTGCAACAGCAGGAAAATGGGTGTTTGGTTTGGATAACCCAAGCATTATTCCATTTCTTCAGCAGGCAGATAACAGAGAACTAAGGAGAGAGATTTTAAATGCATATCTGAACAGATGTAATAACAATAACGAGTTTGATAATAAAGAGGTCATTAAGAGATTAGTTGACCTTAGACTTCAGAGAGCAAAGTTGTTGGGCTTTGAAAATTTTGCTCAATATCAGCTTGAGACTAGAATGGCGAAAACAGAAGAGAATGTTTATAATCTTCTTAATAAATTGTGGACTCCTGCTC
>Ga0265295_1005510_pt1 | contig 16046 bp, 12 predicted proteins | sample Munlansysbiofilm_FD_192503 | JGI IMG/M metagenome (GOLD analysis project Ga0265295, IMG submission 192503) | Leachate microbial communities from a municipal landfill in Southern Ontario, Canada - Methane capture system biofilm | ecosystem: Engineered > Solid waste > Landfill > Unclassified ... | reverse complement strand
AAGGATCGCCCTAAGGGCCGCTATTCGTTGATCAAAAGATGACATCTACGTACTCCTATGCCCTCTTGTCGGTCTTTCGCACCACCAGGTAGAGGGCTAGTCCGGCAGCTATCATGGCAAGACAGAACAGCTGTCCCATCGATATGTTGAAAAAGGATTGAAACAGTGCGATGTTGTCGCTCTCGGCTCCCCAGGCGAGGACATACCCCAGATTCTCATCCGGAGCCCTAAAATACTCGATGACAAACCTGATGGCACCATAGAGCACCAGGTAGGAGGAGAGGGCGAAGCCATACGGGTGCCTCTCCCGTCTTGGGCGTATGACAAACCACATGATCAAGAAGAGCACAATGCCTTCGAATAGGGCTTCATAGAGCTGGGAGGGGTGGCGCGGCAAATTGATCAGCGAGCCTGCGACATAGGGGATGTCCAGCTTCTCAGCGAGGGAGCGAACCCACTCGTAGTTTGTGGAGAAGCGGGGGGCGTCAGGGAAGACTATGGCCCAGCTCCTGGTGGAGACCCGCCCGAATAGCTCGCCATTGATGAAGTTGCCAAGCCTGCCGAAGGTATAGCCAAGGGGGACGGCATAGACGACGGTGTCCGCTAGCTCAAAGAAGTGCCTCTTGTTCCTTCGGCTGTAGAGGTAAGCGCCTAGGACCGCACCGACAAGACCTCCATGGTAGCTCATGCCGGGAAGCCCGACAAACCTTCCTCCCCGGAAGGGCCAGAATATCATCCAAGGATGTGTCCAGTAGTAGGAGGTCCCGTCATAAAAAAGGACGGAGAAGAGGCGGGCACCCACCACAAGGCCGATGATACAGCCGAGCAACAGGTTCAGGCTCTGGTCAGCATCTAGGGAGACCTCCCCTTTCCTTGCCTGCACCCGTATCATTGCATAGCCGATGGCAAAGGCTATCACATACATAAGTCCATACCATCTGAGGGGTAGACCGGGGATAATTTCTGGTGTTATCCAACCGGGAAATTGGAGGAATTGAGTCATGCTCCAAGTGTAATGTGCATATAGTGCAGAGGTCAATACTGCAAAGAGTAGCCTATTTTTATAATATTATGTATATTTACCCTATGAAAAGAAAAAATATAGCAAGGCTTAGCCTTTCACTGATAGTGCTGCTTATCGTCATTCCTCTTTTCTCCTCAGGGTCCTTAGAGGAAATTCTAGCCGCCCCTACCAACAACACCCTGGTCATGCCCAAGCAAGGGGACAAGATCTCAACCGATATGGAGGCTCTTGGCAGGCTCTACCGCTATGTGGACAGCATCTACATCGAGGATGTGGACAAGGGCAAGGTATTCAACGACCTGGCATCGGCTCTTGTCGCTTCCTTGGAAGATCCCTACTCCTTCTACGTCCCCCCTTCAGAGGCAAATGACTACATGGAAGGGACAACAGGGGTCTATGGGGGGATCGGCACCTACCTGAACAAACCCTCACCGGAGCGCAAGGACCCCTCCGACCCCTCATCGTACATGGTTACCATCATCTCCCCCTTCCCAGGCTCTCCTGCCCAACGTGCGGGCCTCATGGCAGGGGACCTCATCAGCCACATAAACGGGGAAAAGGTCGACGACCTTTCCAGCTATGAGGCGAGCATGCTTCTGCGTGGCGAGCCAAAGACCGAGGTGACCATAACCGTCTTCAGGGCAGGCACATCGTTTGACCTGAGTCTGGTCAGGGAGAAGATCAGCACCCCGACTGTCGAAGGCAACGTCATCGATGGGGATATCGGGTATATAGTGCTTTCCGAGTTCACCCCCCAGACAGGAGATCAGATGCTCACCAGTGTCAAAGACCTGGTAAAGCAGGGGATCAAGGGCTTGATCATCGACGAACGCAACAACTCAGGCGGGGCTGTCGATGGGGCCATGCAGGTTGCAAACATCTTCCTGCCAGCCAACAAGACGCTGGTAACCATCCAGGGAAAGAAGGGCTCCAACCGTGACCAGCGCTACATCTCCACCGGCTCGACCGTGTTCCCCAAGGATCTGCCCATCGTGCTGCTTACCAACGGGGGAACGGCATCCTCATCAGAGATTCTTGCCGCCGCGATGAAGGACAACAACCGTGCGACGCTCATCGGCACCAAGACCTTCGGCAAGGGTGTTGTGCAGGATGTCTTCAAGTTTGGGGAGGGGTATGCCCAGGTTACCACCGCCCACTACTACACCCCCACCGGGGAGAACATCCATAAGAAGGGCATCGAGCCGGACATCATGGTCGAGGACATCAAGCTCCAGGACGAGGAGATACCTGCCTACGAAAAGCTGATGACCGAAAAGGCTCTTGCAACCTTTGCGGACAAGCATCCCGAGCCTACGACCGAGAACATACTCCTCTTTTCCGAAGAGTATGCAGATCGCGGCATAAACAGGGACATCCTGAACATCCTTATGAGAAACGAATATCTCGGAAGGATACCCTATGACGAACGGCCTGTAGGCGACCTTGTCTTTGACAAGCAGCTCAAGCGTGCAGTCGAGTTCATCCGTCAGGGCAAATGAGGCAGTACCTGTTGGACAGCTCCTTCACCGGAGAGCAGGAGACGCTCGTCCTCGCCGACAAGGAGAGCCAGTACCTTACCAAGGTCCTGCGCCTGAAGGTGGGTGAGCATCTGCTCGGACGGGACAGAAAGGGCAATGCCTGGCTATTGAAGCTCGAGCATATCGGCAAGAACAGCTGCATCCTCTCAGTCTCCCCCCCCGGGGAGGCTGAGGTGGCTGTAGCTACCGACGCCCTGCCATCCTATAGGGGAAGCTACCCCAGGATCTTTCTCTACCAATGCCTGTGCAAAGGCAAAAAGAACGAGACGATAGTCCGCCAGGCAACAGAGATAGGGGTTGAAGGGATAACCTTCGTGCAGAGCACATTCTGTGTGAGGGACTTCTCCTCCAAGAAGGACACCTCCCTCGGATCCCAATTGGACCGTCTTGATGGGCAGATCAAGGAGGCGATCCAGCAAAGCGGATCGCCGGTTCCCACCTCCTTGGATGAAGAGGTCATCTCCCTTGCGGACATTCCCGCCCACTGGGGAGACAGGGGCCCGTTCATCTTCTTCCACCAAAGCGGCAGGGGCGAGCAGCAGAGCCTGCCGCAGCTGCTCGCCACTCTTCCTTGCGATGCTCCAATTGCCGTGCTCATAGGGTCAGAGGGGGGCCTCTCTGATGATGAGTGCGCCCTTCTGGAAGACGCAGGCTTCCACCCAGTCATGCTGAAGGGCAATATCCTTCGCTCAGAGACCGCGGCCATCTATGCCCTATCCACCATCCAGGTCCTTTTGATGGAACGCCAAAAATAAACCGGTACACCTCTCAGAGTTGGAGTAGCGCCATACTAATTGAGAATCTACACTTCTAGCAATAAATCAGTTTTTTCTTTCTTTATCATCTTGAAGAAGGAGTGTGCAGATGTCCCTTTTTGTAGTTTCTTCAGACTGGCGTTTCAAAGACCGTTTCAAGCACCATTTCTCCTACGAGTTCCTGCACGAGTTCAGCATGACCACAAAGCTGCTCAATGCTGTCCTACAGGCAAAACCAGATAAGGAGCTTTGGGTCCTCGCCGATCAGAAGCTGGGGACGAGTACACAGCTCCGTCTTCTGGAAGAACTGGAAAAAACTTCGAAACCGATTAAGGTAATCCTCTTCCTAGACCGGGGGAACCTCCCCTTCGCTCTGCCTGAGCTCTCCTTTCCCGTTGAGTTCGTCCAGAAGGAGTCCTTGGACTACACCAAGTTTTTTTTGCGGTTCAGCGAGGGGGTGAGTGTGGGAGAGACAACCACCTACTCCACTGAAAGCCTCATTGGCAACAGCAAGAAGATGCAGGAAGTACGCCACGCCCTCGCCCTCTATGCCAAGGGGGAGTGTTCCATCCATCTGTATGGGGAGACGGGCACAGGCAAGGAGATAGCTGCCCAGATCATCCACAAGATCAGGACTCCCTTCCGAAACATGGTCAGCGTAAACTGTTCGCTGCTGCACGGTCCGATCGGGGACTCTATGTTCTACGGACATGCCAAGGGTGCCTTCACCGACGGAAAGTATGAACTGCCCGGTCTGGTCCATGAAGCGAACCTATCGACGCTCTTTCTTGATGAGGTGGAGAACCTCACCTTGAGCTCCCAGGCGAATATGCTCAGGCTCCTTGAAAACGGATGCTACAGACAACTTGGGGATACCAAGGTGAGGGTCTCAAAGTTCAACCTGGTATCAGCTTCGAATATGAAGCTGATGCATCTGGTTGAGCAGAACCACATCCGCAAGGATTTCTACTACAGGATCACCGATACCACCATCTGCCTTCCCCCTCTCAGGGATCATCTTGAGGACATACCCCTTCTCTGCCAGCATTTCATCAAACAGCACTTTCCAGGTAAGCGGATAGCTGAGCAGGACCTGATGCTCCTCAAGCTCTATGCGTGGCCGGGAAATGTACGGCAGCTCTTCTCGGCGCTCAAAAGGTCGTGCATCCGTTCAGGAGAAGAGGCACAGGTCCGTATCCTGCCGGAAGATATTGTGTGATGAGGACAAAAAGGAAGAGAGGGGACGAAAACAAACCCCTCTCTTCAGAACTGATCAAAGCCTTGCTCTAGTGGCAGGAACCGCTACAGCCGGAGCAGCTTCCCGTACAGGAGAGCCCCTCCTTATGCTGGCTCCTCAATCTTGCCAGACGAACTTTCTTTACCGTAAACGAACCTAAGAATACAAGCACAGCCAAAGCTATGAGATAATTGATCATAGAGCCTCCTAGAAGAGCAAATTGCCCACTACGTTGATGAATACCGCCACGATATACGCTGTCAGCATCTGGATGCCAACCTGTCCGAGGGTGACCCTCCAGGTCTTCAGCTCCCTCTTCATCGCCCCGACTGCAGCAAAACAGGGCATGCAGAGCAGGTTGAAGGCCATATAGGCTAGGGCGGCCTGCTTGGTCTTGATATCTTCCTTGAGAGTCGGCAAGGCCTGGGCGTCACCACCTTCCATCAGGACCACATCCGTATAGATGTCACCAGCTGCCTCACTGTCGTACACCCCCTCCTCAAAGCCGAACTCAAGAAGCTCATCCTCCGAAGCGGTGCTGAAGAACTCGGTGAGGTACTCTTCGCTGATATCATCAGCATAGAGCTGCGCAAGGGTCACCACGACCATCTCCTTGGCGATCCAGCCGGTGGCCACACCGACAGTCGGTCTCCACGCCCCGAAGCCTGCAGGTTTGAAGATGGGGGCGATAGCCTTGCCAGTGGAGGCCAGGAACGAGGATTCGATAGGGGCCAAGGGCGTTCCGTACTCCTGCTGGTTCCCCCCATTGAAGGAGGCGAGGTTAAAGTTGGAAAGGGCCCAGATAAGGATGGTCGCCGCCAGTATGATGGTACCGGCCTTCTGGACAAATCCCTTCACCTTCTCGTAGCCATGGATCCCCACACTCTTGAGGGTAGGAAGCCTGTATTGGGGAAGTTCCATAAGGAAGTTCGATGTCTCACCCTTGTAGGCGACCCTGTTGATGATCAGGGAGACCACAACAGAGACAGCAAGGCTCAGCATGTAGGTAAAGAAAAGGACCAGCGTCTTGTTCCCATCGCTGAAGAAGGTCGAGACGAACATGATGAAGATGGGAAGCTTTGCACCACAGGGCATGAAGCCACACAGCAGTGTCGTAATCTTGCGATCCTTCTCACTGTCCAAGGTCCTGGTTGCCATGATGGCAGGAACCGAACAGCCGAATCCCATCAGCAGCGGGATGAAGGAGCGGCCGGAAAGGCCGAACTTGCGAAACAGGCGGTCCATCACAAAAGCCACACGCGCCATATACCCGCTGTCCTCCAGGAAGCTCATCAGGATGTAAAGCACCAGAATAAGGGGCAAGAAGCCCAGGACGGCCCCCAGGCCCTCCATGATGCCAAATATCACCAGGCTGTAGGCCCATGTGGCAGCCCCTGCGCCCAGCAGGGCTGAAGAGACCACATCAGTGAAGGATCCCCAAAGGTTCTCCACCAAGGTGGCAAGGGCAATGCCGGGGGAGGGCAGCCCCGGGATAAACAGGAAGTTTTCGCTGAAGGTCGCGGCAAACATGAGGTACATGATCAGGGCAAAGGCAGGAAGGGCCCAGATCTTATGGGTAAGGACTTTGTCGATCGTATCGGTACGGCTCTTTTTCTGCTCACCTTCCCTTGTCCCACGCTTTACACTGGCCCCGACTACCTCTGTAATGAAGGAGTAACGCTTGTCGGCAAGCGTATCCTCATCCACCTTCTTGCTCAGTTCGTAGACAGGGAGGCGCTTGGGTACCCGCTTTTCCTCTATGGTGCGGCTTACCGCGTCCATCAGGGCATCGATGCCCTTGCCGGACCTGGCCTCAAGGGGGACTACAAAAACACCGAACTCCGCTTCGAGGCGCTTGAAGTCAATGACATCCTTACGCAGGGCGACCTCATCCATCATGTTTATTCCCAGCACCGTGGGAATGCCTGTCTCCATGATCTGCAAGGCGAGGTAGAGGTTGCGCTCAAGCGATGTACCGTCGAGGATGTCGATGACGCAGTCTGGCCTTTCATTGACGATGAAATCCCTGGCTATGACCTCCTCTGCACTGTAGGGGGAGAGGGAGTAGGTCCCCGGCAGGTCAAGGATCTTCATCTCCCGGTTCTTACGGTAGAGGCCTTCCTTCTTGTCAACGGTCACCCCAGGCCAGTTCCCCACATGCTGGCGAGAACCGGTGAGGGTATTGAATACTGTTGTTTTGCCGGAGTTTGGATTTCCGGCAAGTGCTATGGTGTACGACATCAAAGTCTCCTATATGTTAGGACAAACTAACTGTTTGCCTAAAAAAAATTACTTCTGGACCTGTATCAGGGCCGCTTCACTCTTGCGAAGGCTCAACTGATACCCCCGAACTGTAATCTCTACAGGATCTCCCAATGGTGCGACCTTGATGAGCTGCACCTCCACATTTGGTGTCACCCCCATATCCAAAATCCTCTGTCTCATGGCCCCGGTGGTGCCGATGGAGACCACCTTGGCCTTCTCGCCAGGACGTAACTCGCCTAGTGTCATCATGAACTCCTCGAACATATATCTATGCAAATTGATCTGTGAAACAATTCTTATGCTACGTTAATTCTATGGGCAAGCCCTTGATTGAGGGCGAGCCTGACGCCTTTCAGCGAGAGAATGAGGCCACTGGAACTCTTACCGATAATTTCCACCTGTTGCCCGAAGACAAACCCCAAGTCGAGCAGATGCTGTTTCATGGAGTCTTCTCCATGTAGGGAAACAATAGTCTTTTTCTCTCCGACCTGAAGCATGGATAGTGGCATGGTTGTCCTCCGTGTTAGTCTTATCTAACTATTACCCATGTATACTATGCTTTCTCATTTGCTGTCAACCACTATTTTCATAAATCATCTGACGGGGAGCCAATACCACTGCATATACACGCCTTTCCTGGCTTTCCGGAATACCTTCAAAAAAAGGATGTCGCCACACTTGGCTCAAAGGGCCCTTGCCAAAAAGATAGGCCGACCCTGTTTTTCTCACCAGTGGAGGCATGGGTGCAGAAAGGGCTGAGTAACTCACGTTGTGACGGGAGTTATCAAAGATGCAAACATATTGTACAGCCTGTGGATAACCTGTTGACAACTTGCTAAATATCTATAATAAACAGGTATAAACCGACTCATAGAAACACTACTTTTCTTATATAGGAATTAGATTGGAACCATGCCATTACATTGTAAGCAATTTGTTGCAAAGGAGTTAGTTGACCTCATTGGTAGGCATTACCAATAAACACAACAAACAGAGCCTCGAAGTGCATGTATTGTATAGCTCATAACTAAGGTTTTAATTGCTTGTGGATAACCTGTGGACAACTATGGGACAAGCTTGTGGACAGGGGGGTGAATTCTAGGGAAAATATGGAGTTACACGATCCGCTCAATGGCAAGCCCAAGGGCGAAAAGCTTCTCAGAAAGACGCTCATACCCCCGTTCCACCTGATAGATGTTCTCTATGGTGGAGACCCCTTCAGCACAGGCGGCGGCGATTACCAGGGCCATTCCGGCACGTACATCGGGACTTGTCACCACCGAACCGTAGAGTTGGGAGGGTCCGTTGACCACGGCCCTATGGGGGTCGCACAGGATGATGTCCGCCCCCATGCGGATCAGCCAGTCTACAAAATACATCCTCGATTCGTACATCTTCTCATGGATGAGGATGGAGCCATCCATCTGGGTTGCACAGACGGTGATGATGCTCAGCAGGTCGGCAGGAAACCCCGGCCATGGGGCGTCGTCGACTTTGCCGGTATGTCCGCCGACCTCCTTATAGAGCTTTCTCTTCTGCTTGCGGGGGACCAGTATGGATGAGGGTCCGTCAATGACGTACTCGAGCCCTATGCGGGAAAAGCCCAGACGGATCATCCTGAGGTGTTCAATCTCGACGTCCTTGATCAGCAGCTGCCCACCTGTTGCCCCGGCAAGGCCTATGAAGGAGCCCGCCTCCATGTAGTCGCTGCCGAGGGTGAACTCACAGCCGTGCAACTTCTTGCTCCCCCGTATGGAAAGCCTGTTCGATCCTATTCCCTCTATCTTGCACCCCATACGGACAAGCATGGTGCACAGATTCTGCACATGTGGTTCACACGCTGCATTGCTGAGGATGCTCTCCCCCTCTGCTAGGGAAGCTGCCATGATGACGTTCTCTGTTGCAGTGACCGATGCTTCGTCCAGGAATATATCCCCTCCCCTAAGGCGCAGATGGGTAGCCTTCAGGTGCAGGCGCCCATCGCTTTGCAACTGGCAGGAGGCACCGAGGGAGGATAGGCCCAGGAAGTGGGTATCTAAACGGCGTAAGCCGATGACATCCCCACCGGGAGGGTCGAGGATCACCTCACCATGGATGGCCAGAAGGGGGCCAAGAAGCAGGATGGAGCCCCTCACTGCCTCCACAAGGTCCTTGGCAAGCAGGCCTGTCCTGTTTCCGCTGGTAATCTCCAGTGTCTGGTTATCGACCTTTTTGATGGTGGAGCCCAGGTTTTCCAGAAGCTTGCACATGACGCGCACGTCCTCTATGTCGGGGACATTCTTGAGCAGTACGGTATCGTCTGTCAGCAGGGTTGCCGCAAGGCAGGGAAGGGCGGCATTCTTGTTGCCGCTGACCTTTACTTCGCCTGAGGCTGGAAAGCCTCCCTCTATCCTGTATGAAGCCATGGTACCCTCCAAAAACATCGTACTGCCCCGGCCCCTATTTAGCAAGTCGTTGTTGAATTGTGCTGTCTATCAGTGGTAGAATGGACAGAGATGAAACAGCGTGAAAAAAAAGTATTGGGAATAGGAAATCCTCTTATAGACATCATTGTCTCTGTCGAGGAGAATGATATCCTCTCCTTGGGCATCCATAAGGGGACCATGGCCCTCATACACAAGGAGAGGATGGAGGAACTTCTTCTCTTCAGCAAGACCCGAGAGACCTCCTTCTCCTGTGGAGGGTCATGCCCCAACACCATCATCGCCCTGGCAGCCTTGGGTATCGAAACCACCCTTGCAGGCAAGGTGGGCGACGATGAGAACGGAAAGAGATATGCCGAGACTCTCAAAACCCTCAACGTGCACAACAATCTGGCCATCACAGACAAGGAGCCCACAGGCTCTACCGTAATCCTGGTGACTCCCGACAGCGAACGCAGCATGAACACCTTCCTTGGGGCAAACCGCCTCTATGAAGCTGGTGATATCAACGAAACGAGCCTCTGTGACGCTGATTTCTTCCACTTCACCGGGTATATGTGGGATACCAAAAACCAGCAGGATGCGATAACAAAGGCCCTGAACATTGCAAAAGGGAACAACACAACCATATCCTTTGATGTAGCAGACCCTTTTGCAGTAGGACGCTACCGCGACACCTTCCTGAGGATTATCCAGGAGAAGTGCGACATCGTATTTGCAAACAGGGAGGAGGCGCGCATCCTCTTTGACAACTACGACCCCTACGAATGCTGTCGCTCGATGGGCAAGCTCTGCGAGACCGCAATTGTAAAGAACGGGAAAAAAGGCTCCTTCATCTCACACAAGCAAGAGATTTTCAGCGTGCCGGTAAAGGGGCCTGTCGTTCCTGTCGATACTACAGGGGCTGGGGATGTCTATGCCGCTGGCTTTCTCTATGGCCAGTGCAAGGGGTTTTCCATCCCTGATTCAGGAATCATCGCCTCCATCCTGGCAGGCCAGATCATCACCCAAAGGGGTGCACAGTTCAGCAAGGAGCAGGCCGCAGGCCTACGGGCTCTGCTGGAGACCGGTACGTGGCGTAGCCTGTAGCAGGACAAACTTCACTGAGACTCCTAGCATATTCCTTGTACATTTTTCTAAATATTGCTACTATGTCCCTCGATGACGTCGATTTGATAGCCTCCCGGCTTGCAGACGTCAATAAAGAAACTTGCTAAAAGGGGAGCACAACGATTTGTTGTATTTTGGTTCCCCCTTCCGCAGCTTCTAAAGGAAGGGTTTTATGTTAGAAAACGGTACACACATCTTCACCTCAGAATCAGTGAGCGAAGGTCATCCTGACAAGGTCTGCGACCAGATCTCAGATGCAGTGCTCGATGCATGCCTCAGGCAGGACAAACATAGCAGGGTAGCCTGTGAGGTGTTTGCAACTACAGACAGGGTCATTGTAGGTGGTGAGATCACCACTAATGCAGAACTTGACATTGAAGCGATAGTGAGAGCAACAGTCAAGGAGATCGGGTATACCGAGCCTGGTTGTGGCTTTGACTACAAGAGCCTAGAGGTGACAAACCTCACCAAGACCCAGTCAGCGGACATCTGTCTGGGTGTATCGGCTGGCTCCAACCTCTATGGACAGCAGGGTGCAGGGGACCAGGGGATGATGTTCGGCTATGCTTGTGATGAGACACCTGAATTGATGCCGGCTCCGGTCATGTTTGCCCATGCTCTGCTGCAAAAGGCGAGCGAACTGAGAAAAAGAGGCAAAGCCAATTTCCTGCTTCCGGACTCCAAAAGCCAGGTCTCTGTTGTCTACAAGGATGGCAAACCCATCCATATTGATTCAGTGGTTATCAGCCACCAGCACAAGGCGAGTGCTTCACGTGAAGAGATTGTAGAGTTCATTACACATGAAGTAATCAAACCAGTACTCCAAGATACAGGAATGCTTACCAATACAACAAAGTATTACATCAATCCAACAGGAAGGTTTGTCATCGGTGGTCCTGCAGGGGACACCGGCCTAACTGGAAGGAAGATCATCGTTGATACCTATGGGGGCATGGGCCGTCACGGTGGTGGAGCCTTCAGTGGCAAGGACCCTTCCAAGGTCGATAGGTCTGCTGCGTACATGGCACGCTTTGTTGCAAAGAATCTGGTTGCCAACAAGCTGTGTCAGCGTTGTGAGGTGCAGTTTTCCTATGCGATAGGAGTTCCCTACCCCATCTCCATCTTTGTCGATACCTTTGGTACCGGCACTATGGAGGACAGCAAGCTGGAAGACCTGGTCAGGCAGAAGTTCGACCTTTCACCGGCAGGCATCATACACACCTTCAATCTTCTCCGTCCTATCTACCAAGAGACGGTCAACTATGGTCACTTTGGCAAAGAGGGCGCTCCTTGGGAAGAGATTGTAGATCTTACCATCAGATAACTTCCTAGACAAATACACGAAGGAGAAAGAGATATAGGGGATAAGGAGTTGGTCATAAAGACCAGGACCCTATCCCCATTCTTATATGAACGGTAAAGGTCCACGTACCGGCGGCGATCTTGGGGATGAGCACATCCTCACCGGTCCTCAGGTCCTCAAAGGAGACGCGCATGCCACCCTGGCATCCGTACAAGAATCCGGAATTATTCTTCTCGAAGAAGGCAATGCCCATTGGGGCGATGAAGAGCCTGTACTTCTCATTGAGTGCATACGTGAGATAGAGGGAGAACCTGAGCTGCTGGTCCACAAAGAACTCGAAGGAGTAGATTCCGTCCTTATCGAAGTCCATCTCAAGAAAATGGAAGACCACCCCATAGTCCAGCTCCGGGATGATCTCAACCTTTTTGACACTTGCAGGGAGTCGGCCATGCCGACAAAGAGCCCTACGGCCTGCTGACTCCTGACCCAGACGCTCTTGGGGGGCCCTGACCTGTAGGTGATTCCGGCATGGTCCCGTTCAGGTAGCGAATCGCCCGGATAGTCTCTGAAGCGGGTCGCATCTGGATGTCCACCGGTCTTTCCGATGCAAACGCAGATGCTGTTGACGCTAATACCAACACGATGCACAACACTGAATGAACTATTCTAGACATCTCTATCCCCAAGAGAGACAACTATCAAGCCCTGGATTTGACTACTTCTAAAACAAGAATATTCATAAGATCCTTTCACAAGGATGGGTGTCAAACCTTTCTTTGACACCCATCTACCCTATTTCAATCCCCTTGGGGGTATGATCTTCCTGTACTTATATAGGAGATGAACTTACCTGATTAACTGTAGTGATGGTCCCATTTGTATACGTAAACACATTCCAATAGAGACCTGGCCCGCTTGTTGGAACAGTAAATGTGCGTATCAGACCTGTTCGATCATATAGCCGAACCGTTGCTTCAGAATAAGAGAAAGACCCCCCTGAATAGTTATGTACGTAACATGAGTACGTGCCGTTTTGTATCGAAGTGATGGTTATCGTCTCCGGCCCATAGCTACTTGTGTCATCTACATCAAGATTAGCACCTTCAACTGTTTTAGTTCCGTAATATACAGTTCCCGAACTAGGTGTTCTTAGGTAGAAATCAAGATCACTCGGACTTGATCCCCAAGTAAGGACCATTCTGAGTTGTCCTTCTGGAAGAAGTTTATTGCCTATAATCGCATTTTGAGGGATTTGGAAACTAGTACCACCATTATCAGGTATGTTGATACTCGCTAAATTGTAGTCAGCATGTGAAAAATGAAGAGTCCTTGCTCCTGAGGGGATCGTCATAGAGAAGTATCCACTAGTATTAGTTGTCGTCGTATCTGGCAAACCTGAAGCACTAACCACTACCCCACCTAACCCATATCCTGTGCTAGAGTCAGTTATTGTACCACTTACAGCTACCATGCGTTGACTTATGGCTCCTGTAAATGTTGTATCGGCAGGCTTAAGATAGTTACCGGCATGGGAATCTCCCAACGCATAGCTGACAGTAATGGTCTTACCTGTACCTATTTCCATACTATCGTAGGTTGCTGTTGCACTAACAGTGACACGATCACCTGATATAACCCCATCAAGGGTAACACCTGAGATCGCGGCGTTAGCATTACCGTTATAGGCCTTGCTTGTAGTGAGGTTCTGACTGGCAATGGCGAGCTGCTTTTGGCTGATGGCTCCTTCAACTGCAGTGTTACCAGGCTGTAGGTAGTTACCAATATCAGTCCCACTTATAGGATAGATAACAGTAATCTTATTTGCTGTAGAGACATCCTTGCTATTGTAGGTTGCCGTAGGATTCACAACCACATTTTCGGAATGCACAAATCCAGAGAGAACAACGCCTGAGATCGCCGCTGTTGCAGTACCGTCATACACCTTGTTTATAGTGAGGTTCTGACTGGAAACGGTGAGCTGTTTCCTATTGATAGTACCTCCAATTGTAGTAGTATTAGGCTGTAGGTAGTTACCAATATCAGTCCCACTCAAAGGGTAGGTAAGAGTAATGGTCTTACCTGCACCTTGATTCTTGGTATCATAGGTTGCCGTCGGATTCACAACCACGTTTTCAGAGAGCATAATTCCAGAGAGAGTAACACCTGAAATAGCTGCTGCAGCAGTACCGTCATAATCCCTGTTTGTACTGAGGTTCTGACTGGCAACGGTGAGCTGCTTCCTATTGACCGTTCCTACAAACATATTGTCTATTGGCTTCAGATAGTTGCCTGCATGAGTACCACTTAATGCATAGCTGACAGTAATGTTCTTGCCTGTACCTTGATCCTTGGTATCGTAGGTTGCCGTCGGATTCACAACCACGTTTTCAGAGAGCACAATTCCAGAGAGAGTAACACCTGAAATAGCTGCTGCAGCAGTACCGTCATAATCCCTGTTTGTAGTGAGGTTCTGACTGTAAATGGTCAGCTGCTTCCTATCGATGGCACCAACAGCGGTAGTGTCAAGAGGCTCCAGATAGTTGCCAGCATGGGATCCGCCCAACACATAGCTGACAGTGATGGTCTTGCCCGTACCAACTCCCTCTGTATCGTAAGTTGCTGTGGAACTAAGTATCGAGACATCTTCATTGGATACAATCCCAGCAAGAGCAACATGTGAGATCACGGCTGTTGCATTACCGTCATAGGCCTTGCTTGTAGTGAGGTTCTGACTGTAAATGGCGAGCTGCTTCTTATCGATTGTACCTAGAACTGTAGTATCAACTGGTTTCAGATAGTTATCCGAACCAGTGCCACCGAGTGTGTATGCCACAGTAATGGTCCAGGGTGTTGGGGAAGCATCCTTGCCCCCATAGTTTGCAGCTGCACTTACTGTGATGCCTTCATCAAGCAACCCTATCAGGTCCCCTGCCGTGACATCCAGGGTTGTACTTCCGTTATATGCCCTATCTTTTCCAGCAGGGAAACTTGGATCTGCTATTGTCAACAACAATCGGTTTATCGTGCCATCCCTGATAGTAAGGGGAGCAGGGGCAGTGTATTTCACCGCATCCCTTCCACTGATCGAATACGTCACGACAATATCTTTGACTTCCCCAGCATTGGCATTCAGATAAGACGCCGTAGCAGACAAGCTCACATCCTCTGATCCAACAACAAGGCCGTCAAGCATTCCAGGTCTCGTAACTACAGCGTCAGCTGTCTTGTTGTAGGTCTTCTCTGATACTATCACGGTAGTTCCAGCTTGTACCGTAAGGACCTTCTTTGTTATCTCTGCATTTTCAATCACATCATAGCTAGGGCGGATATAGTTAGCAGCATCAGGCCCACTCAAAGTATAGGTGAAGAATATTCTCTTATCATTGGCTACAGTAGGACTCAGGTAGAACCCGTTAGCTACAACGTTTACAGAATCACCATCATACCTTCCTGAAACAGTCCCTGGAGTAAATGCAACACTGGCATTACCATCATAGGGTTTACTGGTAGTGAATCCTGTAGGGGCACTAATGATGAGTTCCTTGTGCTGGATCTCTCCATCATGGGTGACATAGTCAACAGGTTTTGTGTATTTGAGCGCATCCTTACCACTAAGGGAGTACACAACTGTAATCTTCTTATTGGCTCCGACATGCTTATCAGCAAATGTGGCCTTGGCTTCTACCTGCACCACATCAGAACCGACGATACCCTGCACCGAGTTGCTGGGAAATACGATACAATCATCTGCACTGTTGTATATCTTGGTTTTTACAAGGGAAGGATCAGAAATGGTGAGCTGTCCTCTAGAAATACTACCAGTAAAGGACGTTCCATTCCGATCAGGAGCGGCATAGTTGCCAGAGTCCGCACCAGTCAAAGAATACACTACAGTTATAGCTTTGCCGGTCCCTATCGTTTCATTGTTATAGAAAGCCGTTGCTCCTAAAATAACCAGATCATTGCCAACTACTCCATCCAAGGTGCCAGGCTCTATAACTTCAGCAACATTCGTCTCATCAAAGAGCTTTTCAGCTGTAATCTGAGTGGTTCCAGCGGCAACACTTAGCTGCTTTGTGGTAATCGCAACTCCTGTTGTGCTTAGGGCATATCCGGCAGGGGCCGTGTAGTTCCCTGCATGGTCTCCTGTGAGAGCATACGTGACGCTGATGGTCTTGCCTGTCCCCACTGTTTGGCTGTTATAGACGGCTGTAGCAACAAGGGCTACCTGCTCACTGCCTACGACACCTGCTGGATTCCCATCGCGGGTTACCCTAGCTGAGGGAGTCCCGTCGTAGGTTTTCGACGGTACTATCTGAGTATCGACAGATGTTGATACGGTCAGGGCCTTCTTCGTTATCTCCCCGCTTGTCGTGAGATAGGAGTCGGGG
>Ga0265295_1005509_pt1 | contig 16047 bp, 20 predicted proteins | sample Munlansysbiofilm_FD_192503 | JGI IMG/M metagenome (GOLD analysis project Ga0265295, IMG submission 192503) | Leachate microbial communities from a municipal landfill in Southern Ontario, Canada - Methane capture system biofilm | ecosystem: Engineered > Solid waste > Landfill > Unclassified ... | reverse complement strand
GGTAATACATTGACATCTACAGTCATTGCCTCTGTATTAGGAGCTTTTATGTACTTCTCGACGCTGACTGAAGTACCTATTGTTGAAGCACTTATGGGCGCAGGAATGGGTAAAGGGCCCGCAATGGCGCTGCTATTAGCAGGGCCGGCACTGTCTTTACCGAACATGCTAGTTATCCGCACCATCCTGGGTACAGAAAAACAGTCGTTTATTGTGCTTTGGTTGTGGTAATGGCCACCCTAACCGGATTTGTGTATGGCAATTGGTGATAATTTCACTAATTAAAACTATGTTAAGCGAGGAAAAACAATGAAATTTACTATTTATGGCAGCGGTTGCGCTAAATGTGCCCAACTAACAGCTAATGCAGAAGAGGCTGCAAGTGCAAAAGGACTGCAGTATGAAATAGAAAAAGTGACCGATACGAATGCCATTATTGACGCAGGTATTATGCGTACTCCTGCATTAGCGATTGATGGTGAGATTGTTATTGAAGGTAAAGTAGCAAATGCGGCAGATATCCAGAAGTTACTAGCCTAGAGGTAACATCTCTGCTTTAGGTTACCCTCGTAGTGTAGCGGCCAAGTAATTGCTGGTAAGGCATGATTTTCATACCGCTTTTTAGTTACTGACTTACTCTGACCGCGCATACCAACTCGCACCTTCAATACAGTACTCTGCATTGGTGCCTATTCGTGCCCACTCTGATTTGATGGGTACGAATGGAGGAAAAGGGCACGAATGGATATCTGGTTTTAATCAGATAAAAGTATTAAATGGTGTGCTTCTATGAGGGAAGAAAAGATGCGGTTTATTGAGTGGCCGAACAGAAATAGTAGACATAAAAAAACCCCTGATTTCTCAATCAAGGGTTCTTTTTAATTTGGCGGAGGAGGTGAGATTCGAACTCACGGATAGTCGCCCATCGACGGTTTTCAAGACCGTTGCCTTCAGCCACTCGGCCACTCCTCCCTTTCAATGGCGGCTATAATAGCGCAATATAATATTCTGTCAAACGTTTTCCAGTATTTTTATAAAAATAGTTGCTATGATGGCTGTCAACACACTTAATCAGGAGTTTTATGATGCGTGAACAACAAAATTATTCGCTAAGACAAGCTACGACGGCCGATTCAGAAAGCAGCGCCGTTTTACGCAATACCTACGGCTTACTTGCACTGACATTAGCGTTCAGTGGTGTAGTGGCTTATTTTTCTCAACAAATGGGTATGCCGCATCCAGGCTTAATGCTGACCTTAGTTGGCTTCTACGGTTTATTCTTTGCAACCATGAAGCTGCGTAACTCAGGTTGGGGCTTGCTAACAACGTTCGCGCTGACCGGTTTTATGGGTTACACCTTAGGTCCGATCTTAAATATGTATATGAGCATGCCCAATGGTGCGAGCGTTATCAGCTCAGCCTTTGCCATGACCGCGTTTGTATTTACAGGTTTATCGGCTTACGTATTAATCACACGTAAAGATATGAGCTTCTTAAATGGCTTTATCACTGTTGGCTTCTTTGTGTTGCTAGCTGCGGTGATTGCGAGCTTTATTTTTGAGATCTCAGGTTTACAGTTAGCGATTAGTGCAGGTTTTGTACTGTTCTCATCAGCGATGATTCTGTTTCAAACCAGCGCCATTATTCAAGGCGGTGAGCGTAACTACATTATGGCGACCATTAGCCTGTATGTATCCATTTATAACTTGTTCTTAAGCCTGCTCAGTATCTTGGGCTTTGCTAACAACGATTAATAGTCGCACAGCTGCTTGTTTAGCAAAGGGTTCTATTGGTCTACAATAGAACCCTTTTTTATTACCCATATTTTTTGCTTCGCGCATCAATCATATTGACTCAAAGGCATGTTTTACATGCACATGAATTACACAAGGATCTGTCATGATTAAAAAATGCTTATTTCCCGCTGCGGGCTACGGTACTCGTTTCTTACCTGCCACCAAAGCGATGCCTAAAGAAATGTTACCCATAGTCAACAAGCCTTTGATTCAATATGGTGTTGAAGAAGCGTTGCAGGCGGGTCTTAAGGAAATTGCTGTTGTAACAGGCCGTAATAAACGTGCTATTGAAGACCATTTTGATATCAGTTATGAAATGGAGCATCAAATTAATGGTACTGATAAAGAGCAGTACCTGAGAGGTGTGCGCAGTTTAATCAGTGAGTGTACTTTTTCATATACACGCCAAATTGAAATGAAAGGGCTAGGGCACGCGATTCTGACGGGCCGTACACTGATCGGTGATAACGCATTTGCCGTGGTACTGGCGGATGACCTGTGTATCAATACCGAAGGTGACGGCGTATTGGAGCAAATGATCAAGCTGTACAAGCAGTTCCGTTGCTCCATTGTTGCGATTCAAGAAGTGCCCATGGAAGACACAGCTAAATACGGTGTGATCTCAGGCGAGATGATTCGCGATGATGTTTACCGTGTTCATTCTATGGTGGAAAAGCCTAAGCCTGAAGATGCGCCTTCAAACTTAGCGATTATCGGTCGTTATATTTTGACGCCTGATATTTTCGAACTGATTGAGCAAACCGAACCAGGCAAGGGCGGTGAGATCCAAATCACTGACGCACTGATGAAACAAGCACAAGACGGCTGTGTCATTGCCTATAAATTTAAAGGCCAGCGTTTTGATTGCGGTAGTGTTGAAGGCTATATTGATGCGACAAATTTCTGTTATGAGAACCTGTATAAGAAAGGTGAGTAACAGTGCTGTATCTATGTGTTAATCACCTGAACTGGAGAATAGTATATGTCCTATGATTTTGATTTATTTGTCATCGGTGCGGGTTCAGGTGGCGTACGCGCCGCCCGTTTTGCAGCCTCATTTGGCGCGCGAGTGGCTGTTGCAGAAAGTCGCTATTTAGGGGGCACCTGCGTCAACGTCGGTTGTGTACCTAAAAAACTGATGGTGTATGCCGCCAGCTATCAGAATGATTTTAAACTCAGCCGCAGTTTTGGTTGGGATGTTGAAGCCAAGGGCTTTGACTGGACCACGCTGATTAGCAATAAGAATACTGAGATTGAACGCTTAAACGGTATCTATGAAAAGCTGCTGGTGAACAGTGGCGTTAACTTGCTCAATGGCCACGCTAAGTTAGTCGATGCGCATACTGTTGATGTCGACGGTAAACAGTATACGGCTGAGCATATTCTTGTTGCCGTCGGTGGCTGGCCACAAGTGCCGGATATTCCTGGCCGTGAACATGCGACAGATTCCAACCAAGTCTTCTTCTTAGAAGAGCAGCCTAAGCGCGTTCTAGTGATCGGCGGTGGCTATATCGCGGTTGAGTTTGCTTCGGTGTTCCAAGGTCTAGGTTCAGAGACACAGCTGGCGTATCGTGGTGATTTATTTTTACGTGGTTTTGATAATGATGTGCGTGAGCATTTACATCAAGAGCTGCTTAAAACAGACATGACACTACGCTTTAACTGTGACGTGCAACGTATTGATAAACAAGAAGATGATAGTTTATTGATTACCTTTACAGATGGGAAAACCACAGAAGTCGACTGTATTTTCTATGCTACGGGTCGCCGTCCAATGCTAGATAATCTAGGCTTGGAAAACGTTGATATTAAGCTCAATGAGCAAGGTTTTATTGCTGTTGATGAGCTGTATCAAACCTCAGAAAGCAGCATTTTAGCTATTGGCGATGTGACAGGGCGCGTGCAACTGACGCCGGTTGCCTTAGCTGAAGGCATGGCGGTAGCACGACGTTTATTCCGCAATGAAGAGTACCGTCCAGTTGACTACGATTTGATTCCGACTGCAGTGTTTAGCTTGCCTAATATTGCCACAGTAGGCATCAGTGAAGAACAGGCAAGGGCAGATGGCTTTGCGGTAGAGATCTTCAAAAGCAGCTTTAGACCGATGAAACTGAGTTTATCAGATCAGCAAGAGCGCATCTTTATGAAGCTGATTGTTGATAAGGCCACTGACCGCGTATTGGGCTGCCATATGGTTGGACCTGATGCCGGTGAACTGATGCAAGGTATTGCCGTAGCCTTAAAAGCCGGTGCAACCAAGCAAGTGTTTGATGACACCATTGGTATTCATCCAACAGCGGCTGAAGAGTTTGTCACTATGCGTACACCCAGCGCTTAAACCAGGCTGGCGGTAACTGTTGAAATAGAAACGGCGCATACTCTGCGCCGTTTCTATTTGTAAGCATATTCTAGTAATGGCAATCATTACTATTTGCTAGCTAAGCAATATCAGTGACTTGAGTGATCCATAGCATCGCCATGGTGCTCAACTGAGGTGCCAGCATCGCTGGATTTGATATCAACAATAATATCAACTTGACCGGCATGCTCAAATTGCAATGTCAGCGGCAGTTGTTCGCCAGCAACCAAGGGTTTTTTCAGGTCAATCAGCATAATGTGGTAACCGCCGGGCTCAAGGCTGGCTTTGCCGTGTGCAGGCACATCAATGGTATCGACTTTAACCATACGCATGACATCGCCTTCATGAATATGAGAGTGTAATTCAGTGATATCAGCAATAGAGCTGTCAGCACTGATCAGGCGATCGGCTGTGTCGCTGTGGTTGTCGATGGTCATAAAGGCTGCGCCTACAGGCGCGGACGGTGGTAACTCGCGTGACCAAGCCGCAGTGACTTGGATAGGCGATTGCGTTGCTTCAGCAGTAGCAACTGCAGCGTGATGCTCGGACTCAGCATGTGCAGGCAGTGATGCTGTCAGTGACAATGCAAACAAGCTAGCAGCAAGGGCGGTTAAACGCATAGAGAAAACTCCTGTAATTATTATCGCAAGGTAATGGTCTTGGGAAAGCAATTTAGCACGGTGCAGTTCGCAAGGGACTGCGACATTGTGCAGCAGTCTGAATGTAGGAGATATGTGTAGAGCTGTAGTTCAGACCTTTCAATATAGTCAATTTAACATAATATTGATTATGGCATATTTGGATATATTCTAAATCGGCTGATCTTCGTCTGTAATCACGTCTAAGGCGTTATGATCATCATCCATAGTATTATCAACGTAATCAGTCTTTAAACCGCTTTCCATGCTCTCAAGCTCTCCTAGCAGCGAACTGAAGCTAACCCGTGAAGCATTGTTCATGGATTCGCTTGCCGCATCGCTAACGACCGTCTGCACTGTCGCGACCACGGCCTCTTATTCTGTTGGATCATTAGCAACTGCTTGCAGCTCTTGTAACTCACTGTGATTGGGCAGCTCATCCAGTGTGCGCAAGTTAAAGTAATCTAGAAACGCTTTCGTGGTGGCCAACATTGCAGGTTTACCTGGCACGTCTTTATAACCGACGACACGTATCCATTCGCGCTCAATTAAGGTTTTGATCAACTGTGCGCTGACGGCTACGCCACGTACATCTTCAATTTCACCCCGTGTAATCGGCTGGCGATAGGCAATTAAGGCTAATGTCTCCAGCGTGGCGCGTGAATAACGCTGCGGCCGTTCTTCCCATAAGCGCCCAACCCATGGCGAATACTCTGGCCGTACTTGCAGACGAAAACCTGAAGCCACTTCCATTAATTGATATGAGCGCCCTGTACTATCCACATCCAGCTGCTCTAAAGCCGCTTTGATTTGCAGTGTGCTGGGTTGCATATCGCTATCAAACAATTCAGCGATACGCTCGAGGCTTAAAGGTTTCCCCGCGGCTAACAGCAAGGCCTCTAGCACATTAGAGAACTGCTGAACGTGGTCAAAATCCAGCTTATTCATCTGTTTTAGCCCGTACGTGGATCTCACTAAAGGCTTCGTTTTGCACTAATTCGATCAACGATTCTTTCACCAGCTCCAAAATAGCCACAAAGGTCACAATCACACCTAAACGCCCTTCTTCTAAGGTAAATAAACGCGCAAAAGGCACAAAGCTGCCATCGCGTAGCGCCTCAAGCACCTTGCTCATGCGCTCGCGAGTCGATAACGTCTCGCGGCTGATTTGATGGCTTTCAAAGAGATTGGCGCGATGTAAAACATTCGACATGGCTAATAAAACATCGGCTAAAGCGACATCCGCCACTAAACGCCGTGCACGCGCTTCCGGGGCTACCGCCTGAGCTGGAAACACATCGCGGCCTATACGTGGAATATCATCCAGGTCTTCAGCGGCAATCTTGATGCGCTCATACTCTTGCAAGCGCCGAATCAGTTCTGCACGCGGATCGTCTTCATCCTCAATGGTGCTGTATTTAGAGCGCGGCAATAACATGCGTGATTTTATTTCAGCCAACATTGCAGCCATCACCAAATACTCAGCCGCCAACTCAAGATGCACGGCCTTCATCAACTCAACATAGCCCATATATTGATGAGTGATTTGCGCGACTTGAATATCGAGGATATCGATATTTTCTTTACGAATCAGATACAGCAGCAAGTCCAAGGGCCCTTCAAAGGCCTCGAGAATCACTTCAAGCGCATCCGGCGGAATATATAAATCCAGCGGTAACGATGTCATGGCTTCGCCGTAGATCAAGACCTGCGGCAATTGCTCCACAGAGGGAACGATCGCCGCGCCCTGCTCTACAGACGCTGTTGTTATTGCCTGCTCAACCATCAGTTGCGAAAAGGTTCTGGGTCGCCACAGCCTTCACGTAAAATCTCAGGTTCTTCATCAACAAAGCTCACCACCGTTGAGGCTTCAATACCGCCGTAACCGCCATCAATAATAAGATCGACTTGGCTTTCTAATAAGTCGCGAATCTCATAAGGATCGCTCAGCGGCTCATCAGCATCGGGCATGATCAAGGTGACACTCATCAATGGCTCACCCAGTTCAGCCAGTAACGCTTGAGCAATCGGATGTCCTGGCACACGCAAACCAATGGTGCGACGTTTCGGGTGCATCAGCATGCGTGGTACTTCACGCGTGGCATTCAGAATGTAGGTATAGGGTCCTGGTGTATAGGCTTTAAGTAGACGAAACGCGGTGGTGTTGACCTTAGCAAACACGCCCAGCTCTGACAGATCTCGACACATTAAAGTAAAGTTGTGCTTATCGTCTAAACGGCGAATACGGCGGATACGTTCCAGCGCACTTTTATCACCTAAACGGCAACCTAATGCATAGGATGAGTCCGTTGGGTAAATAATGACACCACCCTTACGAATCACCTCCACTGCTTGTTTAACTAACCGATCTTGCGGGTTTTCCGCATGAATTTGGAAAAATTTCATAGCCATGTCCTCATGGTTAAAAGGTTATATCTGTATCTGTGGTGGCTCGATCAGCGGCGTTAAATCATCCGGTACTGCTCGATAACGTCCCAGTTCAGACCACTGACGGGGTAAGTGAAAATCACTACCTGCCGTGACTTTTAAATTAAACTCACGGGCTAAAATTGATAAAGTACCGACCTGCTCAGCGGGCTGCATACCGTTGACCACTTCAAGTGCATGTCCGCCGGCATTGACAAAGTCCTGTACTAAACGTCGACGCTTGGTGCGTGTGAACTTGTAATGGTAGACGTGCGCTAGGCTGATCGAGGCTTTAGCTTCAAGCAGTGTAGCGACGGTATCCTCAAGCGATGGCCAGTGTTGCTTAACATCACCAATTTTCCCCGAACCCAGCCATTTATGAAAGGCTTCGGTATGATCTCGCACATGACCCGCGGCCACTAAAAACTGGGCAAAGTGTGGGCGTGCAGGAGCATTGGCGCTATCGCCCAGCGCAGACTGTATAGCCTGTGCACCCTCGAGTGCGTCTGGAATACCTTTAGCTGCTAAACGCTTAGCGATTTCTTCAGAGCGCAACCAACGTCCGGTGTGTAATGCGTTGGTTGCTGCAATGATCGCCGGATCATCCAAGGCAAAGTTATAGCCTAAAATATGAATGGTGGCACCACCCCAGACACACGACATCTCAATGCCGTTAATCAGTTGTATACCCAACTCGTCTGCGGCTTGATGCGCTTCAGGCAAACCTTCGATGGTGTCATGATCTGTAAGGGCAAGAACTTTCACCCCATACTCATGCGCTCGAAGAACCAACTCGCGTGGTGTAAGAGCACCATCTGAGGCTGTACTGTGACAATGTAGATCTATATCCATTTTCAATGCTTACGCTTGCGGCTGTGTTTGCTATTATGCCGTTTCCTTTCTGTTATGGCGCGTACTGTGAAACAATTACTCGATTTTATCCCACTTATCTTGTTTTTTATTGTCTTTAAGCTGGAACCACGTGATGTTGAGCTGGCTGGACAGGTCTTTTCTCTAGGAGGCATCTTTAGTGCAACAGCAGTACTGATTATCACTTCGGTAGTGGTCTATGGCTCTTTATTTATAATCAACCGTCGCCTTGAAAAAGGCCAATGGTTAACTTTGCTCGGTTGTCTGTTTTTTGGCGGTTTAACTCTCGCCTTCCACAGCGAAACATTTTTAAAGTGGAAAGCACCGGTGGTGAACTGGTTATTTGCCCTAGGTTTTGCTGGCAGCCACTTTATCGGTCAGCAGCCGTTAATTAAACGCATTATGGGCCATGCCGTTAATTTGCCTGATCGAATCTGGACTCAGCTGAATATCGCTTGGGTTATATTCTTTATCATCGCAGGTTCAGCCAACTTATTTGTGGCCTTTACCTACCATGAGATCTGGGTCGACTTTAAAGTGTTCGGCAGCTTAACCATGACTGTACTGTTTTTAATTGGCCAAGGCCTATTCTTGGCTAAGCATATGAAAGATCTGCCTGAGAAACCTAATAAGGAGTTATAAAACATGCTCTATGCAATTATTGCGACAGATAAACCTGATAGCTTAGCTCAGCGCATGGCTGCGCGCCCTGCTCACTTAGCTCGCCTTGAGGCGCTGCAACAAACCGGGCATTTGGTTTTAGCGGGCCCACACCCTGCAGTGGATAGCAGTGACCCTGGTGCTGCGGGCTTTACCGGTAGCCTAGTCGTGGCTGAGTTTGCGTCATTGCAAGCGGCGCAAGAGTGGGCAGCTGCTGATCCGTACTGTGCTGCGGATGTCTATGCCAGTGTTGTCGTTAAGCCATTTAAGCAGGTGTTTCCCAATTAATAGCGTTTTATATACAGTCAGTTGAGGGTAGTTAAAAGGTAATGGGCTCTATTTTATTAGTGGATGATGATCAAGAGCTCAGTGAGCTGCTGATTAACTGGCTGACGCAAGAAGGCTTTGTGATGCATGCCTGCTTTGATACACAAAGTGCGCGTGAGTATTTAGACAGTCACCCTGAGCCCGATGCGGTGATTTTGGATGTGATGCTGCCCGATGGTAATGGCTTGCAACTGTTGCGTAAAATCCGCGCAGAGCATCCACAGTTACCCGTACTGATGCTTTCAGCACGCGGTGAACCTACTGATCGTATTATTGGCTTAGAACTCGGTGCCGATGATTACTTGGCTAAGCCTTGTGATCCGCGTGAGCTGACCGCCCGTCTACGTGCGGTATTACGGCGCAGCGTCACTCACCCAACAGCAACACCGAGTGTGATCACTGTGGGTGACCTGCAGTACAGTCCAGCGCGCGGCGTCGCCAATATCAATGAGCAAGAAGATATTGACCTGACACTATCTGAAGGCCGTATTTTAGAAGCGTTACTGACGACACCCGGCGAACCCATCGAGAAGCAACAGTTGGCGCAGCTGGCACTGGATCGCAAATTAACCCTATATGACCGTAGCCTTGATATGCATATCAGTAACTTACGCCGAAAACTGGGCCCGCATGCGGGTGATAAGCCCCGTATTGTGGCGTTACGTGGCCGTGGTTACTTTTACAGCCTCTAAGTTTACCCTTTCTTTACATCGTCTTGACTGCAGTTGACACTGGCTTAGGCATACTAGAGTCATTCCGCAATCGGCGGACCGATGATTTAAGGAGAACCACCATGCGAATTAAAATGACTGCAGTTCTACTCAGCGCTCTGTTACCTTTAAGTGTTTGGGCAGCGCCTGAGCAAAGTGGATCAAAACAATCTGCTGTTAAGCAAGAACAAAAAGCAGAATGGCGTCACGAAAAAATGCAGGAGCGCCAATCGGCTTGGTTTGATCGTCTCGAACTCACACCAACTCAGCGCGAAGCCTTTCAAACAGAAATGAAAGAGCATTGGGACCAGCAAAAAACAGCTCGCGAAACTCACCACGAGAAGTTACGCGGATTGTTAGATGATAAGCAGCGTGCAGCTTTTGATGAAGACACGAAAAAAATGCAAGACAAGATGAAAAACCGTATGCATAAGCACGATAAGTCAAAACGCTCAGGCGAGTATAAGCACGGTAAGCGTGCCAATACTACAGAGTAATAAACTCACCCTAAGCGGCTCAATGCAGTGTTGAGCCGCTTTTTTTATTAGGACAATCATAATGCGCTCACTATTTTGGCGAATACTCGGCGCTTTTTGGTTGGCCTTAGGCTTGATGGGCGCCCTCACCTATCTACTGGTACGCCTGTTTAATCAAGATGATTGGATCTTAAATCACCATCCTGGCTTAAAAGATTTTGCTCCAGCCTGGCTCAGTCTGTATGAATCAGGCGCAACTGAACCGGCCCTCTACTATCTGCAACAACAAAAACGTCGTTACCGTATTGAAACCCAGGTCTTTGATGACAATGGCCTCTCTCTAGGTAAAACGCTGTCGTCACGTTCGCAAGCATGGGAAGCTAAGCGTGAAATGCAGCACTTACCGTGGCGGCGTATTACTCAGGAAATAACAGACAGTAATGGCCGCAGTTATTTGTTTGTTTACCGTATTGCTCACAGTGAACTGGGCGCATGGCAACGAAATAATGGTTTACGACCACTCAGCGCTCTAGCCATTACCCTGCTGGTGCTAACGGCCATGAGTTTACTGCTAACACTATCTATTACCCGACCGTTAAATCGGTTACGTGATGCTGTGCATGATCTGGGTGAGACCACTTATCAAAAAGATGATTTGAGTCAGCTGGCCAGACGCCGTGATGAGCTTGGTGTACTTGCTGGCGACTTCAATAATATGGGACAGCGCTTGCAGGGCCTGATTAAAAGTCAGCGACAATTGTTGCGTGATGTCTCGCATGAGTTACGCTCACCGCTGGCGCGTCTGCAAGTTGCTTTGGCTTTGGCTGAGCGTGGAAACGAAGAGCAGCGTACGGCGTTATGGCCACGCTTGCATCTTGAGTGCGAACGACTCAACGGTCTTATTGATGAGATTCTTACCCTGGCGCGCTTGGATCAAGTACAAGCGCCTAAGCAAGCGATAGCCATTGATGATTTGCTATATAAGCTACGTGATGATGCCACCTTGCTGATGCCCGAGCAACGTATCGAGATGAGCGGAGCGCAAGGCTGCAGTTACTTAGGTTGGCCTGAGCTGTTACAGCGTGCGTTAGATAATTTACTGCGCAATGCATTGCGCTTTAACCCGCAGTCACAGCCGATTCAAATTGAGGTCAGTCAGCAAGCAACGCAGTTAACTCTGAGTATTCGAGATTACGGACCGGGTGTCAGTGATGAATGGCTGAGCCAATTGGGCGAGAGTTTCTTTCGTGTGCCGGGTCAAGCGCAACAAGGCTATGGCTTAGGGCTGGCCATTGCCAAACGTTCTATAGAGCAGCACGGCGGACAACTCACCTTCAGCAATCATGCTGAAGGTGGTTTTATTGCTACGGTGCAACTGCCCGTACTCGATTAAAGAGTTATGACTGCTGCGGCCATGCCTGTACAAAAGGCGCGGGATCAACAGCTGGTGGATTACGCAAAGCATTAATGGGTGTGCCTAAGTACATATAGGCAACCACTTGCTCGTGAGGCCACAAGCCTAATCCTGTATTAATCAGCGGTGTTTCTGCAACAAAGCCAGTGCGCCATACTGCTCCAACACCTTGAGCATGTGCTGCTAATAAGATGTTATGTGCAGCGCAACCGGCCGTGATCATTTGCTCATGAGCGGGTACTTTTTCATGCTCGGTAATGGTTGCAATCACCAGCAGCAATAAAGGTGCCCGTAATGGCATGGCTCTGGTTTTTTCAATCTGTTCATCATCAGCATCTGGTGTTGTGCTGAGTAAACCCTGAACAAATAACTCACCTAAAGCGTGTCGATCATCGCCTTCTACAGTCAAAAAACGCCAAGGGCGTAACTGGCCATGATCCGGCGAGCGAAATGCAGCGCGTAGCATCAGATCAAGTTGTTCGGGGCTTGGAGCAGGTTCTCGCAGGCGCGGAACTGATACACGCTTTAATAAAAGATCAATGGCATCCATCGTCTGGCTCCTCAGTGATTTTAAAAGGCTTGTAATGATTCTTAATTAGAAGACTATATTGTAAACAACTACAGGCTAATAACCAAGTGTAACAGTTGGTTATTAGCCTGTTAGGCCGCATAACAAGACGCATATATACATATTGTTTTAAGCCACTCGGTCAGGATTGATACCGGGCTGTAACGGCGGCTCTATCGGTGCTAAACCATGCGCTGCACGCGCATCATCACAACGTTGATTGTGAACTCCATGCTCCCAAGAGGCTTTAAAGTCTTGGCAACTGGATGAGCGGTTTTCATACATCGTACAACGCACGCCCTCGCCCACACTGCCCAGTAAAGCTGTGCAGCGTGCAGGTTTACGATCTGTGCCTATCATTGCCACAAATGTTGAGTTAATCGGCACGACACGATCATCAGGTACAGTTCCACCTGCCGATTGGCATTCACCCCAGAAAAAAGAGACTCGAAAAAAAGCGCAGCAGGCGCCACAGGTTAAACAAGGATTGCTATCTGACATGAGAGCTATGAACCATAAGATACCGACCCAGGCCGGTGAGCTACAAGTTTAGCGCGTCTTATGATGTCGCGTGAATCTATTTTTACGCTATAACAACCTAAAAATATAGACTTAGGACTAGTGATAAAAAAGGATATTATCAATAAAATGATAATGTTATATTCGCCCTTAGTTTGACGGTATTTTTTATATTAATTGCTTTTATGGAAGAATTTAGCAATGAATAAAAAGGTATTTGTTTTTTCTGATAATAGAAGTACTCGAGAATATTTATTACGAGTTTTAGGTTATATATTTATTGTCCCAGTGATCGCCGTGGGCATATATATCGGCAGTTTCTCTTACACCCTGCTATGGCTGATTCCTTACAGTCTGATATACCCACATTTAGTTCAGCTAATAACACTTAAGTTTCAGCTTAGAAACCCCACAGTATTCTACAGATTGAGAATGATGCTCGATGCGTTGCATACAGGTGCTATAGCAGCATTTATTGGCTTTGCGTTAATCCCTTCTTTGCTGGGATTTATTGTTATCGTTTTTAGTACGCTGATGATAGGTGGCATACGTTTAATGCTGCCCATCTTAATTGCTGCAGTCGCAGCGGCGGGCCTGGCATGGCTTATCTTTCAACCCATTATTATGCTGGAAACTCACCTGCTCGTTGCAGTGCTCAGTGTGCTGCTGGCAGGCTTATTTATTTGCTTGACCGCCTATTACGTACACTTTAAAAGCATTTATCTCGATAAAGTACAGTGTGGTATTCAGCGAGAACAAGAAAAACTCATAGGTTTAACTCAAGACGTAGCTAAGTATTTGTCACCGCAAATTCGAGAAACAATACTCTCTGGAAAACGCACTGTTAAATTAGAAACTCGACGCGAAAAAATAACAATATTCTTCTCAGATATTAAAGACTTCACCGTACTCGCAGAAGAAATGGAAGCCGAAGCTTTAACAGAATTACTCAATCACTACCTGAATGAAATGTCCAATATAGCAATCAAGCATGGTGGCACCATCGATAAGTTTATTGGTGACAGTATTATGATTTTCTTTGGCGATCCCACGACTAGAGGTGTAAAAAAAGATGCGCAAGCAGCTTTATCGATGGCCATTGAAATGCGTGAGCAGCTGAAAGTCTTGCGGCAGCATTGGCATACACAAGGCATTGATGGCCTACTCGAAGTACGCATGGGGATCAATACCGGCTACTGTACTGTTGGCAATTTTGGTGCAGATACGCGAATGGAATACACCATTATTGGTCGAGAAGTAAATCTGGCCAGCCGCTTAGAAAGCGCGGCCAACGTTGGTGAAATACTTATTTCCAATGAGACTTACTCGCTAACCAAAGATTTTATTATGGCTACCGATCATGGAGAAATCACAGTAAAAGGTTTTTCGCGACCAGTACAGACGTTCCAAGTGGTCGATTTGCATAGCAATATAGGCTTTAAAAGCAGCTATATTGAACATGAAACACCTGGTTTTTCGATGTATTTAGACACGAATAATATTAAAAAACAGGATAAGGAGCAGGTTATTTATGCACTTAAAGATGCAGCTGAACGTCTACGTCATAAAAAGCTTATGTGAGTAATTTAAGCACAGCATACTCATCAAAAGGCCAATAAAGCTCTTGGCCATTATCCACTCTGCGTAAGACTGGTATTGTCAGCGCATAACGCTCAAGCCATTGCGGCGAATCAATAATATCTAACAATTCAACCACTAAACCTTGTGCGACAAAGGACTGTAAAACCTGTTCAGCATCTTCACATAGATGGCAACCTAACGTACCAAACAACTGACAATGGGCTTGCATATTGACTCGCTAAAAATTAATAATTTATAAAAACACGCTAAAATCAGTTAAAAGGCATAAAAAAGAGCCTAATTTCAGAATAAAATTATATATATTCCGGATTGTGCGATACTTGACTGATCTTAGTGCTAGAGGCTTTTTTATATGTTATGTTCATGAGCAGTACACCCTATTCTACTAAAACAGAAACCATTAAGATCGATGGCGTAAATGATCTAGTGATTTGCTCCTTACTCGACAGACAACAATTTTATGACCCGAAAGGCGCCGCTTCACGGCTGGGTATTTGTTCAGCATCGTGGTCCTTATTTGGCATGCTTTGGCCTTCTAGCATCCATCTAGCCAGTGCTTTAGCTTTACGTCCTGTTAATCCTGATGAGAAAATTTTGGAAATTGGCTGTGGTCTCGCCTTAGCCAGCTTAGTCGCTCACCGTAGGGGCGCCAATATTACCGCATCAGACCGCCACCCTAAAGCTAAAATATTTCTGCAAGAAAACCTACGCTTAAACAATTTACCTAAGCTCCCTTTTCGACATGGTCAATGGGGTGAGCATCCAACACCATCGCTCGATGATACAGGTGCAGCATTGCTCGATGAAAAGTACGACCTTATCGTGGGCAGTGACTTATTGTATGAGCCAGATATGCCAAATGCCTTAGCGCGTTTTGTGAACAGCCATGCTGCTGAAAAGGCTGAGGTTTGGGTTACTGATCCGAATCGTGGTTATCGCCCTGCCTTTAATCGCAAGATGAAAACGCTTGGTTTTGAATTGAGTTCAGATAATGTCATTATCGAGAGCGATCCAGACGGCGAAGAATACCGTGGTCGCTTATTAATTTATAACCGCAACTGAGCTCAGCAAACTTTATCAGCCACGATTGATCTAAATCGTGCTTGAGTCAAACGCTTTGCCAGCAGCACCTTGTACAGTTAATAAATATTTAGACATAAAAAAAGGGTGACCGAAGTCACCCTTTTTTAGATCACAAAGAACTTAGTTCTTGCTCTCTTGTGCAGCGCGGATCAAGTCACCTAAAGTGGTTGGACCTGCAGCAGCTGTTGTATCTGTTTCTTGCTTACGCAATTCTTTGATTGCATCTTTGTCATCTTCAACATCTTTAGACTTGATAGACAAGTTAATGACGCGAGATTTACGATCGATGTTGATGATTTTCGCTTCAACTTCGTCGCCTTCTTTCAGAACGTTACGTGCATCTTCTACACGGTCACGGCTGATTTCAGATGCTTTCAATACTGCTTCGATGTCGTCAGCTAACAGGATGATTGCACCCTTAGCATCAACTTCTTTAACAGTACCAGTAACGATAGTGCCTTTCTCGTGCTCTGAAGCGTAGCTTGAGAACGGATCGTCTTCTAGCTGCTTGATACCGAGTGAGATACGCTCGCGCTCTGGATCAACAGACAGGATAACAGTTTCCAGCTCATCGCCTTTCTTGTAGCGACGAACAGCT